>ERZ651776.143-NODE-143-length-103719-cov-7.630806_pt1 | contig 103719 bp, 50 predicted proteins | sample MGYA00514761_ERZ651776 | MGnify/ENA metagenome assembly ERZ651776 | reverse complement strand
CGCGAACGACCGTCGTCGTGCTCAAACGACTGCTCTTCGACGAAAACCGCGTCGTCGTTTTGATGATCAAGTTGTTGGTGTTGTTGGTGTTGCTGTTGTTGTTGTTGCTACTGCTGTTAAATCTAAACTTCCTGCAGTGCGAATGGTGTTTCTTGGATTGTCTCAACGACGACGACGACGACGAAGTCGAAGTCGACGAGGAAGAGAAAGTTCTGCACCTCGTCGAAGAAGAATAAGAAGACGTTAAAGACGCGTGTTTCGCGGCCGTTCTCACGGATGCCATGGTTGCTGCTCTCATGATTATTATTTAAAGCGTGTGTGTGTGTGCGCGTGTGTGTGTGAGTGCGCGTGCGTGGATTATGATGTTTGGGGTGAAGAAGATGAGAAGACGATAAAATTTTCCCTTCTTTTCCAAATCATTTGCGGCTCAGAACGAACGTTCAGCCGGTCAGAACGAAGAGCTGAAAAAAAGAGAAAAAAACGACGTTTGGCCTCGGGCCTCTTTTTTTTGCAAAAGAGAAGAGAGAGGAGAGAGTTCTCGAAGACAGAAAAACCGCTTCTTCTGACAAACGCGGATCCTTCTCACTCCATAACTATCCCGCTTTTTACTTGTTTTATTATATATATACTATTGTTAAATGGTCCCATCGACGACGACGACGACGACGACGACGACGTCTTCATCATCTTCGTCTTCGTCTTCGTCTTCGTCTCCCTCGACGAAGAAGTTGTCCGCGAAGAATATCATCGTCGGCGGCGGTTCGAAGAAGAAGTGCAACAACAACAAAAACGAGCAGCTCGACGAGGAGGAGGAGAATGGGGTGGACGATAAAAAAAATGGAAAGAAGGAAGAAGACAACAAAGAAGAAGGAGAAGGAGAACACGCAGAAAACGACGACGAGGAGAAGATGGTGCAAATGAATCTCGAGAACTTGCAGTTAGCGCGAGAGGAAGAGTATAAGCGAGCGAGGGCGGAAATATTCGGAAACGAAGAAGGAGAAGAAGAAGAAGCAAAAGAAGGAGGAGAGAGAGAAAATGAACAAGATGGTTTTTCTAAAGAAGAAGGCAAAGAAGAAGACAAAGAAGAAGAAGAAGAAGACAAAGAAGAAGAAGGAAAGAAGAGGCAAGACGAGGACGAAACGAGAAAAGAAACGACTGAGAGTAATAACAACAACATAAACATAAACATAAACAGCACAAAAGCCATCCCGAGAAACGTGCACGCAGATAAGAACGATCCAGATTTCACTCGAAGAGGAGGCGGTGTTGGAGGAAGAGGAAGAGGACGGGGAGGGCGAGGTGGAGGAAGAGGCGGCGGCATGTATCCCGGCGGATTCCATTACGTTCCACCTCAATATCCGTACCCGATGCCGCCAATGTATTATCAAAATGTTCCGTATGGATACGTACCGGTTCAGCCGAACTTTATGTATCACGGGGGCGTTGGTCACTTCCCGTACTACGCGCCGCAGCAACAACACATTTTTCCGCAGCAGCAACCTCCGAACGTTCCTCTTCATCAGAATATCGTGGCAGTTTCGCCACTACCACGACCAATAATTACACCTCCACCACCGATGCAACAGCAGAAAGAAGAAGAAGAAGAAGAAGAACAACAACAACAACAACAACAACGACAACAAGAAATAGCACCGGTAGAAAAAGCAACACTAGAAGAAGATCTCAATACAAAAAAGAAACAGGTTCCTGAAAAGAAACAAGACGTCGGCGCGTCGTTGGGGAAACAAAATACGACGACGAATAATAGCAGTAATAATAGTAATAATAATAACAAGAATAGCTCCGCCGCGAAGGAGAATAGTAATGGTAAAAACAACAAGAATAGTAAAGGAGGAGGAAATAATAAACGGAGGAATGCGCCGGCGTTTGTTCGGCAAGAAAGTGATTTCCCGCCGCTATCGTGAGAGAGCTTATTATGTTAATCTTTTTGAGTTTTTATTATATGATTACAACGCAACGTGATTCGTTTTCTTATTTATTTACTGCACACGTTCAAATGGCCTTCGTTGATTATCTCGTCCAACTCGAGAGTCTCGACATCCCCGGTTGCGTATAAAACTTTAGCGTTTCTCGCTCGAGCGTTGAGCGATAACACTTCAGCTTTATACCACAAGCCGTCGTCCGGCCAGTAGAGCTCTATTTTCGCGTCTACTAAAGAATCTAAGGGCGCGTCTTGTTTTATGATTACCCCGGGGGAGGGCTTTTTTAAACCAGCCGCGTCGTCGTTATTAATTGTATTATTCTGCTATTTATGTGAGAGTGAGAGAGAGAACTTAGTTTTTTCCCTGAAGATTTTTTGCTTTTTCTCGGCTCCTCTCAAACAAAAGGAAGAGACCGCCAAACATTTCCTCTCAGGAACCAAGAAACACGAGGAAAGCAGCAAAAAAAAGACGACGAAAGCAGACAGAGTCCATAATAATAAATCATCTCGAACTCGAGGGGAGCGCGCGCGCCTAAATTTACGCGAACGAAACGAAACGAGCGAAAAAGCGAAGTTTTGCCCGCGGATACAAAAAAGAATTCGAATCGTACCATTACTGCTGCAGATCGTTTATTATTGTTCGCTGCTGTAGCCACCTGTGCGTAAGGAGAGAGAGAGAGAGAGAACGTGCGCGGTGAGACGTGAAAAAATTCCGATTGCGAGTGCCCTGTTTGAGTAAAATTCAGGGGGCAAAAAAGAGAGAGTTTGAAAAGAAAAAACGAACAAGAGCGAATGAACGACGACGATGTCGTTATTCAAAACGAGTCGCGGCGAGGAGAAAGAAGAGCCCCGCGAAAAATTCCTCGTCCATCTTCTTCTTTCGCACAAAGACGCTTACCTTCATTTTCTTGCCGCCTTTTCCGGACAACACTTCGTACGTCGTCGGTAAACTGTTTATTAAATCGAACAACTTTTTTCTCTGGTCCGCGGAAAACTTGGCCGAGTAATAAAAGGCAACAGCCATCAACCAAGCGTCGGAATGGACAGCTACGAGCGCGAGCCAATCTCCACGTTTCATACCGTCGCGAGCAAAGTTGATCCCAAGCGCAGGTTCTGGTAATTCAGGCGGAACTTCCTCAGCCGGTAACGAAACGACCCAACTACCGTCGGCGTTTGAATACAACGAGAGATTCTCGCGGTCCGGATCGCAACTCGCGAAAAACATAGCCTGTTAAAGAGAGAAAGAGAGTATAAAAGAGGAAACGTTAGTTAATCACCATCTGAGGTATTCGCATTGGTCTTCATCTTCCTCGTCGCCGCTCGCTTTTTGTTTGTTCCCGTCTTAACTGTGGGAACACGAGATTGGCTCTTTTTAAAACAACCACCTCTTCTCGTTGTTTTAAATTGATGAGAGATATACTGGGCGAATACGAGAACCGCATCAAAATGTATTTAACCCTCGAGATTCGAATGCAAAGATAATCAAGGCATTCGCTACAGTCCGTTTTCGCAATCGTCCATCGTCGCAAAGCCTCTTTTGTGTATTGTTTTCAAACAGCGCGTCGCGCGGTGAAAAATAATAAATGCGCGCAAAATTTGTTTGCGTATTCTCGAAGGAATATGTCGCCGGTACACTTTTACTTTTGCTCTTCCGTTTCGAACGCTCAATTTGAACTCAGATACTAATCACCCGTCTGAATCTGTTCTCAAATTTCTCGAACCGATATCGCGATGCGTGAGAGCGCGCGCGGTGTATGTGCATTTTCAATATTAAACTCGAATTTTTAAGCGCGAATTGGAGAAGGAGAAAAAAAAAGAGAGCGCGGTTCTGATGCACGCGCACGTACCACGTCGTCGTTTAATGCTTTATTAATGCCAGCTTGTCTTCCCTTGAAGTTCTGGAAGACTTCCTCGGGAGTTCGCGGACTAAACTCGCTCATTGGACTCTCTATTCAAAATATATGATGAATCGGTTGACCTTATTCTACTTGCCTAAATGTGTCGTCTTGTTGAACAAAAGGAAGAGAAGAAAAAACTCCTCCTCCTCCCTCCTCCCCCACTTTAAATTCATCATCGTTTGAAGAAGATTTTTCCTCCTTCTCCATATCAATACTTTTTCCGCATCCTCACCTCCATCATCGTCATCACTCTTTTGATTGAGGTTGTTCGAGAAGAGAGAAGGAGCACTCGTCGTCGCGCGCATAAATACTTTAATAATACATTCGTTACTCGTAGTAAGGAGTTAGTTGTTGTAACCGACGAGACGACTTGTTTATTATAAGAGTTGAGTGAGAGAGAGAATCCAACAAAAATTCAAAAAAGAAAAAAGAAAATATGCTGCGAGAAGAAGATAAAGAAACAAGGAAGAAGAAGAAGAAGAAAGTTTTCACGTTATTGCTCGTCGTGGACGATGAAAACGAGCGAGTACTGCTTGGAGAGAAGAAAACTGGGTTTGGAAAAGGGTTTTGGAACGGATTCGGTGGTAAAGTTGAAGAGTCAGACCCAACCGTTCTCGCGGCGGCGTTGAGAGAGCTTGAAGAGGAAGCTTGCATACAGGCTCTGGACGCGAAAGAAGTTGGTCGCATAACTTTCATTTGGATCGATGAGCCTGAAAAACCACCGTGGCTGGTTCACATCTTTAGAGCAGACACGTATAGCGGCCAAGAAAGAGAGACGGAAGAAATGCGTCCGCAATGGTTCCCTTTCGATGCCATACCTTTTCAACAAATGTGGGCGGACGATCAACACTGGTATCCACTGGTGTTGAATCGACAAAAGCGGAAGAACTTCGAAGGCACTTTCAACTTTAAAGAGGTTACAACGCTCGTCGATTTTGAGTTGAAGGAAGTTCAATCGTTATCCATGCAATAAGTCGTAAATAGTCGTAAATAGTCAGAGAAAAGAAGTTGATGTATCAGCTCCGTGTATTTTTTTGTTATGCATATAGTAACATGCCATAGAAGGAGAAAAGAAGAAGAGAAGAAGCAAACACAAACACGAGGAAGACACAAACCAAAATTTTATCCATCACCTCCTCCTCCTCATTCTTTATCGTCCGACATAAAACTACATTAATAATATAATAACAACAACAACAACAATAATAACACAATAACTGCCGAAAAGATGAACACTGTAATGAGTTGTGCTGCTCACGTTTCTACGACTACCGCGTCGTCGTCGTCGTCGAAGATGATGAAGATGATGAAGAAGAGCGGAGCAGTCAGTGGTGTAAAGAGAAGAGTTGTGAACCAAAATATGAAGAAGAAGAACAACAACAATCGAAGAGGAAACGCATTGAAAGTGTTCAGCAGCAACACGAAACAGGAAACGGAGAGTAAGAACGAAATATTGGAGAAAACGATGACGCCTTTGGAGATTATGGACGACGCTTTGAAAACGTACGGAGACGATATCGCGATTGCGTTTTCTGGTGCCGAGGATGTGGCTTTAATTCAATACGCGCACTTGACGAACAGACCATATAGAGTGTTTTCCTTAGACACCGGGAGATTAAACCCGGAAACGTACGAATTATTTGACCAGGTTGAGAAGCATTTCAACATTAAGATTGAATATTGCGTCCCGAACGAAGAAAAATTGGAAGCGTTTGTCAACGAGAAAGGGTTGTTTTCGTTTTACGAAGACGGGCACAAGGAGTGCTGCGGCATTCGTAAGGTGCAACCGTTGAGGAAAAAGTTGTCCACGTTAAAAGCATGGATTACTGGTCAAAGAAAAGATCAATCACCTGGTACGAGAATGCAAGTCCCGGCGATACAGTTAGACCCGGCGTTTCAAGGTATTTTAAACGGAAGTGAACTCGTGAAATACAATCCGCTGACAAACGCCACCTCGCAAGAAGTTTGGGACTTTTTGAGAGTCATGTCGACGCCTGTGAACGCGTTGCACACGCAAGGATACGTTTCAATCGGTTGCGCGCCTTGTACCAGACCGGTAACTCCTGGGCAACAAGAGCGAGAAGGTCGATGGTGGTGGGAGAATGCGAGCGATAAAGAGTGTGGCTTGCACTCGGGAAATTTGAGCAAAGAGGAAAAAGAAAAGCAGGATAAGCGAGAAGAAGACGCCGCGGATATCTTCACCGATGCTTCGGCTATTTCGGTTGAGACGCGAGAGTCGATGGAGAAACGAATCTCTCGAGGTTTAAAGAACGAAGAAAACGAAATGATTGTTTTGTACGCGCCTTGGTGTCCGTTTTGCCAAGCCATGGAGGGTAGCTTTACGGAGTCGGCGCAAACGTACGGCAAAGCTAAGAACGTGCAATACTCGAAGTTCCGCGCCGATCAAGACGAGAAAGAGTGGTCGAAAGAAAATTTAAGCTTGGCATCTTTCCCGACGATCTTGCTTTTCCCGAAAGGACGCGAAGGGTACGTAAAACTTGGCGGTGAAAGGCGCGACGTGGAGAGTTTGCAAATTTTTGTCGAGTCCATCGTCGGCAAGTAAATAGTAGTTTATAACAAACATATAACAGAGTCAAAATAAGCGAAGAAGAAGAATCATGCCCAAACAAATAAAGTACGCGTCTCCCCCCTCTCTTTAATAAAGTTTTTCCTTCACAGAAACAAACGAACGAATCCTCCTAAAAAGTAGATCATCACAACGATGGGAATCACGGCGTCCTCCCTGAATCTCACCGATTTTGACATCGAACGTGAGTGTTGTTGTTGTTGTTGTCGTTCTTTCTCTATTTTCCATTCAGAGAACTTTCTTTTCTCTTCTTCTGTGCGACGACGAGAGTCTCTTTTTTTTATCCAATTTTACTCACAGTAGTACTCTCTCTCGTCGTCGTCTGGTGTCCTTCAAAAAGCAACGACACGCGACGAGAACAAACGACTCACATTTCCCTTTTGTTTTCTTCTTCTTATGAACAAACAGAGATATCTTCGTATTGTTACAACGTCTTCACGTCCGCTGAGATTCAGACGTTATACAAAAGGTTCCAACAACTCGATAAAAAACACAAAGGATACATCAGCGAAGACGAACTGTTGAACATTCCAGAGTTGGCAATTAACCCTTTAGCGCCGAGAATAGTCCAGCTGTTCGTAAACGTCAACTTTAAAGAGTTTTGTCGCTTGCTTTCTCTGCTCTCGAAGAATGCCAACGAGAAGTCTAAAATTTCATTCATGTTTCGCGTGTACGACGTCGACGCCGACGGGATCGTATCGAGAAACGACTTGGAAATCATACTGAGACAGTTAGTTGGATCGACCCTGAGCGAAGAGAAAATCGACGCGTTGGTACAGAAAGCGATGAATGAAGTATTAGAGCTCGAAAACAACACTAGTAATAGCGATAGCAACAACAGAAAGAATAACAGTAGCAGTAGCAACAACAACAACAACGCGACGGCGTTACCCGGTCTTACCGAGAGTGCTTTCTATTCGGTCTTCTCGAGCGGTAACGCCGAATTAGTCCCGACTGTTTCCATTCACGAGGACGACGATTAATTGATTGATTGATTGATTGATTGATTGATTGATTCGCCTTGATTGACAAGAAGAAATAAAATAGATAATTGTTTTAATTTGTCATCACACTGAAATTTGTTCACAAATCCCATTTTGACTCGAGTAAGTTGACACTTTTTTTCACACGACAAAGGACGCGCAACGAAACGAAACGAAGGAAGGAAACAAGAGCATGTCATCATCATCATCTCTCTGCTTCTCGATTTTCACGACCAATAATAGCATAAACACTATATATGCTCGTTCTTCATCCTCTCGATCGAAGTTGTTCGGGGTCTCGCCGTCGTCTTGTCCGAGGAGGAAGAAAGAAGAGCGCCGGCGTCGTTTGGTGAAGAATTCATCTCATCGACAACAACATCTTCTTTACAAAGAAGAAGACAACACAGAAGAAGAAAAAGGCAAGCCTGTGGACTTTTACGACGAAATCATAGCGAGAAATGATGCTTTGGTGGATATCATGCTGGAGAAAATCCGTCGGAGAGAAAGTAACAGCGATAGTAATTATAACGGCGATAGTCTTCATCGCGAGGAATCGGGTAAGAATGAAGAAACGAAAGTGTATTTGGTCGGGTGTGGTCCGGGAGACCCCGGGTTACTCACGCTGAAAGCGTACCACTTGATAGTCACCGCGGATGTTATTCTGTATGATAGACTGGTTTCTCCGGAGATTTTAGAGTACGCTGCTAGTGCAAGAACAAATAATAATGATACGAAGAACAACAACGAAGAAAAAGGTTTGATGCTTTTTGTCGGTAAGAGGTCCGGTTTTCACACGCGAACGCAAGACGAGATTCACGACTTGATACTGGAATTTGCCAACGCCGGAGCGACGGTTGTGAGATTGAAAGGCGGAGATCCGTTAGTGTTCGGTCGAGGTGGCGAAGAATGCGAGTTCTTGCGCGAGAAAGGATTCGACGTTAAAGTTATTCCAGGGATTACGGCGGCGAGTGGAGTAGGATCGAGAGCCGGAGTACCGCTGACGCACAGAGGCGTGGCGACTTCGGCGAGACTGTTAACTGGCCATCTCATGAAGAAAGAGAAGAAGAAAATGGACCCAGGAAAGAATTTAGCGCTATCATCCTCGTCTAAATCATCGTTTAAATCAAAAGTAGAAGCAGAAGCGTTAGGAGACGAAGATGACGAAGAAGACGGTGCTGTTGATTTTGCCGTCACGGCGGCGGATTCGGACACGACGCTTATCATTTATATGGGCTTAGGTACGTTACCGAAAACGAAGAAGAAGTTATTACAAGATGGCGCGCTAGACAAACGAACACCGTGTCTAGCCGTCGAAAATGGAACGACTTTGAAAGAACGCCGCGTGTTCTCTACGTTGGAGTTTATTGATGTAGCTGTCGTTGATGCGCAGTTACAGTCGCCGACGTTGTTGTTCATCGGCGACGCCGTTCGATTATCTCCATACTTTCCAGAAGCGTTGTCGAAGGAAAGTTTCTCATCCTCGTCATCTTCGATGATGAGGTGGGAACTGCAGGTTGGTCAAGACGAAGATGAAGATCGCATGTGTCACACTCCTGAACTCGGCGGTCAATGTCGAATCATGTCTGACATCAATGACCGCGCCTCGAGAGAGTGGTTTTCAAAAAACTTCATAAGCGACAACCTGTTTGCTTCGTCCTCGGTCGGAAACAGATACACGCGCGTGTAATGCTTGTAGTAAATTAATTCTTGATGTATAATATTAAATAGCTTTAAAACGTTGCGATTTCAGAAACGTTGTTCAGAAAGGTAAAAAGAAGCTTTTTTTCTCTTCTCATTTTCCTTCATTTTACAAAGCACACACACAAAAACTTTTGGAGAAGAAGAAAAAATGGCATCAGCGTCCGACGGTGGCGAAGATCAAGCGACATTAGCCAATCAGCAAACGAACATAGACGAATCGACGGTGAAAGAACCTTTAGACTTAGTTCGATTATCCTTAGACGAAAGAGTGTACGTGAAACTAAGAAACGATCGAGAGTTGAGAGGGAAATTACACTCCTACGATCAACACTTGAACATGTTGTTGGGAGAAGTCGAAGAAATCACGACGATTCGAGAGGTTGACGAGGAGACGTACGAAGAGATTATCAAGAGTAACAAGAGAAGTGTGCCGTATTTGTTCGTGAGAGGTGACGCGGTGACACTGATATCGCCGCACGAAATTCGTTCGTAAAAAACATTCCATGCTTTTGCAAAGAAAAAGAAAAAGAAGAGAAAATTATAGAAGAGAGCTATGTAGCGTGTAATTGATGATAGAGAAAAAAAGAGGATTTTTACAGTATTAATATGATCTCAACGAACAAAACCGTGTACCTATAGTTACGGTACGTGTGTGTACTATTTACGCTTCACCTTTTGCCTCTTGTCTAGCGAGGTACTCCTTAACGGATAAAGAGTTTCCAGCCAACGCTTTCGATCCTCCATTCGAGGAGGCGTTCATTCTCCCGGCGGCAAATCTTTGCCTGACGAGAACTGGATCGCGCTCCGTGGCTCTTTTCGCGTGCGTTAAAGAAGGTTTCATCCCGTTGCTATTCATGTTGAGGAGTTTATTTTGCGCGAGTTGGTGCGATTTTGAGATGTGATGCAAAGACTCGCGAAGTTTCTCCTTCATCGTTTTGTAGTTCGCGAACGCGTCTTCTTCATCCTCTTCTTCTTTGCGTTCGTTTCCTGCCGCAGCTGTCTCTGCATTCATTTCGGCCATTTTCGCAGCTTTCTCTGCTGCAGCTTTTGCGTTGTTCTCGCCATCTGTTTTCATGGACCAATACGTCGTCACTCGCGTCGGACGTCTCGAAAAAGGATCGTCTTCAGAAATATCTTTACCCTCTTTCACCTTCTTGATGTGTTTCACCGCCGCTTGAGACAATTTAATTGCGTTTGAAAACTCATTTTTCTTGTTGATATCCGCCATGACTTTTTGATTACCGCCTCGTTTGTTTATTTTGTTCTCGATTTTCTCGTTCAATTCTTTGATGGCTTCCTCCAACTTTTCTTGTTGTTCGACGTCTCCTTCCTCGCGGGCTTTCGCCAATTGCATCTTCATCTGCTCTTTTTCAAAGATGAAATTCGTCGATACCCCACCTCGTTTTTGCTTGTTCAGCTCGAGCATTTTTTGAACATCCTCAGCAGTGTATCGATATTCGTCTGCGCCGGTTAATTTTTTTGAGATGATGTCGCAGTCGTCCACCGAGGGAAGATATTTTTTCGCGGTTTTCTTAACGTGTTCGTACCATTTCCCGAACTCTGAATTTTTGAACCGTTCATCGTCGTGATCGAGAATGAGACTACCGACACCCACAGTTGCGTTGCTCTCATCGTTGGCCCGAGCAAACGCATCGTCTACGCGATTTGATGTTTCTGAAATTCGAAACGTCTTCTCGTGACTACCCCAACGCAAAATCAACCACTTTTTCGTGGATTTTTTTGCGTTCGTGCCGTCGTTATACTCGTACGCTTTTAAGCTATACGTTTGCGTTGTTCCTTGATATGATCCGTCCGCGATTCCGGCGATTTGACACAATCGATAGCGACTTTCTTTGTTTTTATCCAAGCCGATGTTCACTCGAACAAACGCGCCTTCCACGGCGCTCTCGTAAAAAGGTTCCGATATCCACTTCTCTAACTTTGATCTTGGAAGTGTGATCGCTCTCACATCTTTTGCCGTAGCTTCTTCAAAAACATCCATATCATCGTCGTATCCAAATCCACCGCTGCTGCTCGATTCGTCGTCTGAATAGTCGCCTCCTCTTTTTCTTCTCCCTCGAGTCGAGGAAGGTTTCTTCTGTTTCGATCTTCGCCCTTTTGTCGTCGTCATCGACGTTCGTCTTCTCTTCTTCCTCGCTAACATTTCTTCCTCATCTTCTGAATCTAACCTGTCCTCGTCATCGTAGGATAAACCCGAAGAAGAGGACAAATCGTCGGAAGAGGACCCGGCTTCGTCGATTTTCTTTTTCACTTTCTTTCCAATCTCTTCCAGAGCCTTCTTCGATTTCTCGTCTTCGCCTTGTCGCAATCTTTCTCTCCCTTTATTCCTTTCCTTCTCTTCTCTCTCCTTCGCTTTCTCTAAAATCCGCTTGCGATCTTTTAAGATTTTCAACTTTGCGCTCCGCTTCGCCAACTCTTCTTCGCGATCCAATTCATTCATTTGCATCAATTCTTGCCGATCGGCCTCGTCTCCGTAGCCGTCGGAATCATACTTCGCGAGAAAAGCTTCGTCATCATTTTCTTCTCTCCCGTTCCCTCCCATCCGCCGCTTCTCGTCGTCGTCGTCGTCGTCATCAGAGTCTAGAAAACGCGTCGACTGGGGGGGCATTTCTTTGTTCGTATCGTCGTCCGACATGTTTTGTTTGAAGAGGAAATTACTTTCTTTGTGGATTGGAGAGGCACAAAAATGAAGAGATTTTGCTCTTTTGAAAGGAGAGACAAGTTTTTGAAGGAGTGAAAATGGGGAGATGAGAAAACGAGACAGAGAGGGATCGATAAAAGAGGGATAAATAAAAGTTCATCTTCTGCGGCTGGGTTCATTCTAATAACAACGAGTACATCAAACGAGTATTCCATCATTACAAAAAGAAAAGAGTACTAAGTTATCAAGATGCTATCTGAAAATCTCATCATATTCATCATCATCGCATGTGAAAAATCAACTCTTATTGAGAATGCGTTTGTTGCAAGCGTTCTTCCAGCGCCCTGATGCGTTGAGAGCGGTTGTACCTCTCTTGCACTTCTGGTCTTTGACGACCAAATCCAAAGAGACCACCGCCGCTTCCAGTGTTGGCAGATCCTTCGTTATCTGAATCGTCCTCGCTCGAGCTCGAATCAAATTCATCCAAGGCTCCATCGTAGTCCTCATCGATGAAATCAATGTGCATCATCTGCAAGTTGCGTCGGCGTTTGAAGAACATCCACAGCATCCACGCAAAGACGGTCAACACAGCAATTGAGGGGACAATCACAACCGATCTATCCAAGTCACCCTCGACATATTCCACATAGACTGGCATCGGGGGGGAGAGCGGAGGCGCAGGCGGCGGTGGAGAGTAAATAGTCGGTGGCGGCGGGTAATAAACCGTCTCCACGAAATACGGTCCAAACGTGAGCGCGGAATATAAAGAAGTAGAGAATCCTCTTATGGAAGTAGAGTCCGTAACATTGAAGTTATCTGGGCTCCATTTCCTCGGCAAGTCTGACCATTCCGTCACAAAGTCCCCGAATCCATCATCACCCAACGGCCACTGTCGAATTTCGGTTTGGTAGTCTTCTCGATCTTTCGATTGACCATCAAAAATTTGATCCCATGACTTATGCATCGTAAAGTCAAAGTAAGACGCATTGGAGGGGATTCTAGCAGCGTACGCAAAGTTATCCGTGGCAATTGCGTAGTCCAACATCGCAGTAGGTGTGGATGCAATCATTGCTGTGAGAGCATCCTCGCCGAGATTCAAGGAACCTTTATCAGGAGAGTTGAACGCTTTTATTTGCTCCGCAAAATGACCATTTCCAGATTTCACAAACTGCGGTACAACTATAGCCGTGTAACCGTATTGCTCCTCACCACCGTCGATTAATACTTTCGCAGAGAATGGATTAATCGTATCCATAGCACTCAATGAATAAGTTGTCTTTGTGAAGACAGTCGACGAGACGCGAATGATGTCATCAGACGTAACATTCTTACCGCACGTAAATCCAGCGAGCTCGGAAAAGCATGGTCCATCGTCATCAATGTCAATATTCATGGATAATAGCGGACCCGACACATCAGTAACGTCGCTAGTTATTTGCGGTACTGTCAACATCAAATCAGTCGAACGTTCGTTTCTAAGAATCTGAGTTGGGGAACGTCTTTGACCGGCGAAGCCAGTCACCGTGAAATAGAACGCTTCAACAGATTCCGGGTCTTCTCCGGGAACCAAGGTATCCGCAATTGCCTGTCCAAGCCACGTAGTTGCGGTAATAACATCGTTCATTTTGTCTTGGTCTCTGATAATTGGACTGTTGTGGCACCCTACGTACGCCTGCACTAACATATTACTCAAAAACTCAGCCGCGCAAACCTTTGCAGCATCTGTTAACTGCAAGTCCACATTCAGCGCACCGTCCACATAGAGTCTATGTTGAAACACCGCACCCTTTATCTTAGACGTCGCCCCCGAGCTAAACAACACGTCAAACGCTTCGTTCGAAATCTCACCTGGCTTCCATAATATAGTATTCATGGAGCAAATATACTTCTCGAGATAGTCATCGTCTACAGAAGATGCGAGATCCAACGGTGAGTACTCTTGAACGAGTTGATTTTTCATGGCTAAGAACTCCGTCTCGACAGAGTTGCATGCAAGTGCCGGAGTTGGTTGATCACTAATAGTAGCCGGTGGAACGCCCCAAGTCTTACCCCAGACGTTGATAAATGATAAAGCACGTGCTGTGTCTTTCGCTCCGACGTAAGCGTTGAAATCAGTGTTAATCAAAGTCTGCGCAACTTCTGATGATGCCGCATACCAGCTACGGCCAGACGCCCGAACCTTTCTTCCTTTCGCGGTCCTAGCCGGGTCTTTCGCATCCGTGATTTCCGTGTTCGATATACGCTGAATAATTTTGATCGATTCGGCGTCAAACTTAGCTCTGCGTTCAGCTTTGGTACCTGACATTGCAATTGATCTCCAGTTCTCTGCCAACATACGCCTGCGGGTTGAGGACGAGCTCGAGGTCGAGTCGCCAAAAATCGCAGCCGTGGAAGTTTGCTCCGCATCTTCCGTCAACTTTCTGACCAAGTTACAGGAAACTTGCTGAGTAGTATCCTCGTCAACAATTGCAGCTGCAAGAGGATTGATTCTCAAGTAGTAGTCTGTTGCGTACCTCGTTGCCATTCCTTGTTCATCGTAAACATAAACAATCAAAATGATATCAGCAGTGTTCACACCATCACCAGCCGAGGGCAACGAGAAGCCCGAAATTTTCGTGTTCGTCGTTTCCTTACCCGAAATGGCTGTTTCTTCGCTTTCTTGACCTCTGAGGGCGTAAGCGAACTGGTACAAACAAGATGTAGAACAATCAGTAGTTCCATCTAACCATTGTTTTGCAACAAGCTCAAATTCGGTTTGTCCATCCTCGAAGCCGTAATCCACAAGCAAGACTTCCTGTTGAGTGGCGTCGTCAACGACATTTTCAGCAGCAGGTACGGACTTATAAGAATCTTCTCCACATTCGCAACCATCGATGGCCGACGGACATAATATCGTCGAAGTCATTTCATTATACCTAACTTCCAAGAAGCCGCCAGAAGGCGGTGTTCCAACTGTGATCGTTTGGCTTGCTTCACCAGTAGTTCCCGAAGCTTCCAAAATCACGGTGCATTTAAACGTGTACTCGGAACCAGCCAAGAGAGTATTCGGCGCAAGAGTCAATGAGCTTTGTTTGACAGCTTCAGACGGTTCTACGCCGTAAGAAGTCGAGACTAAAGATTCCAAACTACCTCCTGCAAATCCTACAGAACCAGACACGAGTTCCCATTGATAAGTGACACTTTCGCCCGAGGCGACAGCCGCAGTCGCGGAAGGTGACTCGCACGTGAGTGTACCACCTCTGGTTGGTGACCATTCGCCTTGAAAGTAATCTTCATCGTCGTCTCCGATAGTTACAGAAACGGACGTGATACTCGTCCACGTGACGTATGCTGTTTTCGTTCTTCCGGTGAGCGATGACTGACCGCGAACTCCTTTCGAGATGGTACAGCCAATCTCGTACATGTTATTCGTTCCGAGATATTGAAGTAGATCACTCCCTGGAATAGATATGGTGTCAGTGTCAGTCGCAAACATAGCACTCGCATCAGTGAAGCAATCTGCACCATCGGCGATCTCAACCAGTTCGCACGTCGATTCACCATCAGGAATTTCACATGCTTTCGTGCAGAACCAGTAGTAACTCCACGGATAAGCCACACCAGACTCATCACGTGAGTCTTCAGGATCAAACGGAGACGCAACGAGTGAGTTTGTCAAAAATGGTGAAACAATTCTATCTCCACCAAGCCTATCCTCGACGATAATTTCACGGTAAGCGACATTCACTTTCGTTGTTGATGTTATAGCTTGAGCAGTATTGCCGGAAGAAGCAATAGTTGCCGTAACTAACAACTCATACGTTTCTCCAGGTTCGAAAGAGTTTGGAGGAAGAGTAAGTTCCGGAGTCCCTCGCGTATTAATCCAATCAGAAGATTCAACTTGCAAGGATCCCGCTGTGAACTCCCAATAATACTCGAGAGCGTTCAAATTCTCGGGATAATCCATGCAAGACGTGTCCGGAGCTGATACGTACGAGATAATTGTCAAGCGATCCGAAGCGTAGATGGTAACTTCTTCCGGAGTTGCAATCTTGGGCAAAGGAACAGCAGCGACTGCCGTATCAAAAGTCGCAGTTGACGTTGTTCCTAAAAAGTTCGTAACTTGTAACTCAGCAGTGTACGTTCCGCCTGGCACAAGGTCCGTGTACGGAACGAAGAGACTATCTGTGCAAGTATTAATCTTGTTAGCTGTGTCAACTTCGCAAATATCAATATTAGATACATCTTGCGTACTGGTAATTCTCCAAACGTACGTGAGGGCTCTACCACCACCACCAGTCGATCTCAACGCATCAAAGTTGAGAGGAGTGCACGTACCAACACTGACCACACCAGTTATTGAGGCCTTTACAGATGGGTAAATGAGAGGTCCAAGGACACCCGTCGACGCAACGGCGAAGTACGAATTTCTGTCCTTCGTTCGGATGGTTTGTTGCTTCAAGGTGATGAACGATGCCGCGTTCTGCGACGTTTGTGGCTTCACCGTAGGGTTCGATCCGAGCGTAATTTGCAAATAATTGTGAGTTTTCGAGCCAGCGCCATCATCGGTCGGAATGTTAGTCCACTTACACAATGGGTTCGTACCCAAAAGACTGATCGTGGCTGTGGCAAGGACGTTCGAACAGTCAGATGCGCCTATTTGCATAGCCTCATCTGTCTCCACATCGAACACAACTTGGATCGTTGACAAAGAGTTTGCAAATCTCACTTCCGTGACAACAGGCGCAGGAACTGGTTTCACGGTGATGACTTTATTTGAACCATCACCAATCGCTTCTTTCTTTTGAATTATTTGGATGTAGTACGTGCCCGGCAGAATTGTCGAATACGTAAATTTGAAGACACCCGGCGAAACGTACTCAGCGCCGTTATTCGTGTATTCATATCCTTGAATCTCCGCACCTTCGGGTACGATTTCATCAAGGTCGATGGTAATCTCAAAGTCGTTCAATTCATCATCCGCGCTGAATGGGTGCAATCCAGAGCTAAATGCAAGGTTTCCGTACACGTCTCGCGTGGTGATGTAAACCGTTCGGTCCGTAGAAGTAGCAACAAGACCAGATGCGATGCCACCAGATAACGTCGTTTTATACACATTCGCAGTGCCACCTACAACCGTGATCGGAACATACATGGACGACACCATTGACCCACCGGACTCGTCTCGTTCAGTCAAGGATAAGTACCAGGTTCCTTCCTTGTACAAGGTGAACGTCACAGAGTAACCACCGCTTTCTTTCGTTCCAGAGTATCCAGTGACGGTGCCAGTCCTTGAAGTGGCACCGGTTGCTTTCAAAGCATCGCTGGGAATCAATTCAACATCCCATAGGAGCGCTGGAGTAGCGTGATCGTAGCCATATATATCTTTGGCGTAAATACTGAACTCAAATCTGTCTCCCGCACTCACAGTGGTTCCTGAAAGTTCTTCAGTTGTAACACTCGCCTCCGTGGCCTGCACATTCACCACACCGTTCGTTACCTCGACAGATGCCGTGGTAACAAGCAACTTACCTCCAACAGGTCCGAGGTAAACACTCACAGTGTTTGTGCCAACGTAACGCGGAACGAATTCAACTTCGTATTCGTAACCATTACCATCAATCTTCGTGATGATACCCTCAACAACGATAGTCTCCGACTCCACCGAAGAAGCAATTTCAACGTGGAACTCGTCGTTCCCGGCGACGTCGTCGTACTCGGCGTAGTTTCCAAAAGCATCTCTAGCGATGATGGAAAATTTTGACGAAAGGCCTGCACGAACCAAATTCGTTTCATCGGGCTCGAGACCTGTACCTTCAATGGTCGACGTCAACGCCGAAGTTGCCGCTGGGATTACAGTCAAAATCATTTGAGAGTTCGCGATCTCCACGCCATCGAAGGCAACAAAGATTGGAACTTCACCAGACTTTTCAGGCTTGACAGTGACTCTCCATATGCCAGAACCATCGTTAACAACAGTCGGAGCAGTTGGCACAAAGCCAGAAGATACTTGAACAGACGGAGCGGTGGCACTATTCGAAGCGACATCTAATCCATTCACGTCTCGTTCTTGAATGAAGAAGACAATTGCTTCTCCCGCCACGGTTTCAAAGAAAATTGAACCTGCAACTGGAATCTGCGAACCCAGCATAAGAGTACCGTCCGAATCGATGGCCAACAAAGCTGCTGATTTTTCCGCACTCGATTCACGCGTCGAGGCAACATCGTAGACTTGAACGGTTTCACCACCGGAGAGACCATCTGAAGTGCCGATCGGATCATTACCAGTAGCAATTTTAGCGTACATAGAATACGGATAGCCCAGGTCATACGGAATGTACTTGAACATGTACGTACCAGCACCAGTGTACGTCGGCCCGATAACCTCAACGCCAGAGATAGCGCTTGCCTTATCAGTTGCATTCGATATGCCAGAATTAGAAAGAATCTCAAATTCTAGAGTGAATGCTGTAGTATCAGTGCTTTTATCAGTTGTGATAATACCACCGGTTCTATCCGCAGCTTGAATGTAAATCGTAGATTCCGATCCAGCAATAGCGCCAGAAAAGATACCGGCACCTGAGTAAGTTGAGTACGGAGCACCAATTGCACCCGGTAGCACCGTGCACTCGTAATCCTTCTCCGTAGTGGGGTCAATCACCTCAGAACCATCAATGTAAAGAGAGAGACGCAATGAACCCGCAGCAGGAGGTGAGAAGTTCAGGATAGTGATGTAATCACCATTCACGGCGTTACTTGACGTGAAAGTGATGTCAACTGCGTAAGTTTGACCTCGGACTGTGAAGACGTTCAGGGCCAAAGAATCAAGAACTGCAGTTAGCTCATCACTTTCGCCGATCACATTGCCATTAGCGTCACGAACGTACAATTCAACTGTCGAAGCCACGTCCGTTTGAAACGGAATCGTGGGTGAAATTCCAACAAGTGTAGTAGTAGAAGCGGACGGCTGTCCGACATAAACTTGAATGGAGAATTGTTCTTTCGTGTCGTAGTTTTTGTACAGATTCAATGCCAAGTCGTTGTCGTATACGACAGTCACTAAACCTGGCGCAACGTCAACAGAGGGGAGAGTAAAGTCAACCGTTAACAAGCCAATCGAGGCATCCGAGATTTCGAACGGCAAGAAGCCAGGATTATTGAGTGTATCAACTTTAAGTTCGAACAAACCGCTGTTTTGCAAGTCAGTTACAACATTTCCGTACTGATCCTTCGCGATTAAAGACAGAGTTGAGAGGACACCCGCCTCCACTCCGGCAGTCAAAGCATCTCCGTACAGCAAACAGTCCTTCAAAGATACAGACGAATGAAGCACCTTACCGCCAGATGGTACAGAAAGGAGAGATTCGCCGCGCAACTTAACTTCGACGATCAAGTCGCCAGACTTTTCAATTGTGTAAGTAGCTTCGTATGTGCCGTCAGACTCTTCAACGTACGCAAACTGACCGAAATCAACTACCGAGCCACCTGCAGAAATTTCATACGTGAACTCATCTGCGCTTGACACAATGGCATTCCCAATGGCGTCTCTTGCAATCAGGGTAAGTTTGGCTTCGTTACCGGCAACGATGTAGCCAGTCGACTGTAATCCGAATCCAGTTCCTGAGACTGTTGACGCAGTAGAAGCAACTCCTGGCTCAACAGTGATAAGGAAGCCCGTCTCATCTGTTGTACCGACAACTGCTCCAGATCTTGTGATCAACAATTTGAAATCACCAGATTGCTTTGGTTGTACTGTTATAGTGTACATTCCATCGCCATTATCGACGATGTTAGATGGAGAGATGCGAAGTTCGCTTTGACCGGTGGTTAGCGTGGGGACTAATTTAGCGCTCAGAATTTCACCACCGGTGCTCAAAGTGTTTCCTTGAGAGTCGCGCCCAAAGACATACACGAGCGAGTCTTCAGCGACTTTGAATTCGGAGGTACTATCAGCGCCGACGACCTCAGCCATAGCAGAGACGAAACTACCAGGGGATATAACTGTACCAGTGTATCCAGAGATGGGAACTTCTTCACATACAGGTGGGTCTGAGGAATCACACGCACTAACTTGCATGTCAAGTGTACCCGCGACAGTAGAAATATACTCACCAACAAAAGCAGATTGAGCACTAACATACACGAGTTCAATATCACTTGCAAACGCTGCTTCATTTACATCGCGCCTCATCAAGTTGAATTTCACTGCACTGAGCGAGGACTGAACGATATCGTCCGTCAAAAGGTTCGAAACAGAGTCGCGAAATTGTACTTTAACAGCACCCTTCGCCAAAACCTTACTTGAGAACACACCTTGTCCACCTACCACTGAGTTAGAAATATCAAGGGCACCAGCACTGACATCAAGAGAAAGAGCAGCTTGAGCGAGGGTAAGAACACTCGATGTCACACCATTCTGAACGAGTTGCGCAGTGCCTCTATACACACCAGCCTTGACAGGTTTGATGAAACCGTAATAATAGTACGAGTCATTTTCGGTATCCTTGACCAACTTCATCGTACCATCACTCGCCGAACCAGTGTAAGTGACGGTGTAAGCAGCAGGACCGGTGAGGGCGATAGAGAACGTTTCTTCTTTATTCGCTAAATTCTTGTAATCCTGGCCGTTGTAATACGCATCTCTTGGGTAAATGTAAACAGGTACGCTATCACCTGCAACGATGCTTCCATCCGTGTTCCCGAGCTGAACATAAGAAGTTGAACTAGACGTGACGCTAGAAACGAGTTCGAACGTGAACTCCCCAGGATTCTCGTATTCGACAGAACCGGTGACTAAACCATTGACAGCGACCGTCAATTTGTACGGTGCTTCAGCTACACTAGTCTTAGTAAAAGTAACAAAGTATGTGCCACCCGCATCTTCGTTGACGTAGCCAAACGCACTTGGATCGAGGCCCAAACCAGAAAGCACCGATGAATCAAATAATTGAAAATCTGTGTACTCAACGAAATTTTCGTTGTTCCCATTGAAGACAGTAAGCACCAGAGAAGGTGCTTCGGATGGTACCGCCAATATACCATCGCTGTCGTAAAGCGTGATGGCGATGGCAGTCAATTCACCCGCAACTCCATATGTTATTCCAGGACCTGAGATAACGCACCTTTTCTCATCCACATCCGTGCTTACGGAAGAGGAGATTGGTATGTTCGAGAACGGAGAGCCTGCAATAGCCTCACTATCGTAAGCAATATCGACCGTGACCGTAGCGTCTGTGCTACCCTCAATCATATACTCAAATCGATAAACTCGGGAAGATTCGTCCCATGTTGGACCGCTTTGAATAATCGATCCCGCAGTCGTGGTAACAGTCACTTCAAACGAAGAGGCACTTGTACCTGCCGTGACGAGAAAATCTGAGGCATCACGAGGATCTATGGCAATGTAAGTTTGGATGCCGAGAGAGCCTCCAACAATACCAGGTCCAGAAGCGCGCGTGTAGCTCGCGCTAATAGCACCAGCAACAATCTCCTGCTGGAATGGCGAATTGGCAATATCCACGCCGCGAATATTGAGGGCCGTTTCCATGTAACCAATAACAGATGGGGTGTATTCGATGGTGTATTTCCCAGTAGCACTGTCAAAAGTCACAGAGTGTTCCTGGATGGTCGATTCTTCCATTAATAAGGCATCATCAGAGTAAATCGTTTGTGAAATACCATCGATGATGTCATTCACGAGATTACCGCGGTCCTTCTTGAAGTTTCCATACACATCTCTCGCCTCCAAAGTCAACGTAGCCTTACTGTTGACTGTTGCAGAAGCCGTAATACCAGCACCAGTGAGGGTAAATTTCGAATAATCCGCATCAGATGCGATGACTTCCATGTTCAATGGTAACTGAGACCCACCAGGGCCGTCCAGGACTAGCCCATCTGATATGTATGCTCGGAGAGCATAAGTTCCAGTCGTTTCCGCAGACCAGCGCACTCGCCAGTTTCCTGGTTCAGATGCACCAATTTCTTGTGCGTAGCCATACTTAGCAGGAGCTGGCCCGCTTACGTACTTGTAGCCTTCAGGCCCGTATTTGTTCGGAGCCGCGAATGTAAGATTCGTCGGCGTACCATACGGATCATACGTCAATTGGTTCGAGTACTTATCCGCAGTAATAATCTGATAGTTGTGTTCCGAACCAGCAACGGCTACCTGCGTCAATGGAACTGTTCGGTCATTTCTTGTGTACGAACTTGAAGCTACGGCAACCCCAGGATCGACATTCACGTAAATAATACCGTTGGCGGGTGAATCTATGACAGTTTCTGTGCTCATGCCGTCAACTGGTCGAATTGCAGAAATTGTCAACTGCGCCGGGGAGGTCACTACGGCTGTAAAAGAAACCTTGATTGAACCATCCGGGTTCGTAGTGAAAGATGGCTCTTGTCCACCACCGGCCGACAGTTCGAGATTTCTTGACACTACTTTAAATTTGTTCGTATCAGGCATCTTCGTGATCGTGTTGCCTGACGCATCGACAGGCTGAATGGTGAACGAAGTAACTTCGCCAGCCCTGGCAGTCATCGTAGCATCACTCAAAGCTTCACCGTACGCGAACGAGTACATTGGCGAGATATTTGGAGAAGCAACCGACATCGTGTACGGAGAACCGATAATGTGATCACCGTCGTAAGTGATGTTGAACTGATATTCAACACCATTTCCGCCAGTTGGCAACGTGTACACAATAATGTAAGTGCCATCTTCATTATCAGACAAGGTAGCGACATTGGTGAGGAGCGACCCAGCTGTTGGTTTCGTTTGAATTGCAGAAACAACGAGCGGATTTCCGTCTCCACCAATTGTGATTTCGTTATTGAATTCATCCCGGGCAACAAATTTTAACGTTCCACTTTCCATTGCAGTGACAGTACTTGGAGGTGTCGCGAGTAATCCCGAAGTTTTGGAATTCGGTGAACCCGCAGTAACTGTGATGGAAACGGACTCTCCAGAGACAAGACATCCGTCAGGGTTGACCTCCAAATCATCCGGTGAGCCACTCGCGCAAAGTCTTACAGACATGTCAAACGTCCCCGTGAGGTAAGTTATGTTGTAAAATACTTCGAACAAGCACTGGTCAGTCGTGAGACCAAAGCAACCATCGAGTGCAAAGCAGTTCTCCGAGCTTGAGGAAAATTTTTCTCCCATGTTGCCTTCCGAAGTTCCAACAAAATCAATGCGGCAGGAAGTCAACGCATCTTCTCTCTCGTCTTCTGACAATTTATAGAGAGCATTAGAGCCGGCATCATAGGCTGAGATGAGCACAGATTTTCGTTCGTCCGCGATAGAACCAGACAGACCGTCCCCATTCATGAGAGAGTTTGCCGCATTCACAACGCCAGGAACAACTGTGACCTTGAATTGTTTGACTTGAACCGCATCAGAGACCGGTGCCGATCCTTCGGTTGTTGAGATACCCATAGCAAATCTCGGTTGCAAGCTGACAGAGATGGTGTATGCAGCGGTGTTGGAGAAAGTCAACGAAGCTTCAGCAGACACCGATCCATCAGGAAACGCCTCCACGTAGTTTGAAGGAATTCTGCAGTCCGGAAAGAATGATGATGACGGGAAGCATGCCAACGAAGTAAATTCAGCATTCAAAGTTTCCGCTTGTGACGCGGTAGCCGTGACTGTGAACACATCCCCGGGGTAATCCGAGGAATAGTATTGCACGTTGCCGTATGAATCTTTCGCCGAAATCGCAAACTCAACGGGAAATCCTGCGGTAGCAACAATCGGGTTCGTTCCTTGAACACCAGATGCAATAACAACATCAACGCTGGAAGCTGTAGTGAAATCTGGTCGGATGACGAGATTAGAATATCCTCCAAACTCGGCAACAAGATCAGTGCTAGCACCAGCCTCATCGAAAGCAATCTCACGTAAGCGAGCGCCAATTTCGACGCCGTTCGCCGTGATAGATATCGGCCACGTTCCTGCCGTACTGTAGTAGTAGTCGATTCGGAACTCACCCGTTGTACCTTCCACTGCTGTGATGGCGATATCAGATCCAGAGAGTACGGTTCCACCAATTGATAACTGGATGGTGACATCATTTCTGCCCATTTGGACTCCATCTTGATCAAATGTCAAGATACGGAAAGAACCTGAGGGTTTTCCCGTGCTTGCTACAGATGCGAAGCCAAGCGTAAGATCACCATCACTGGTGGACAAATATGCAGCTTTGTAGGTAGTCTGCAATGGATCCAAAGTCTGAACAGAATCGGCAGTTTTGATATCCAACAAACAACCTGATGAAGGAATGGTGATGAAATCGCATCCAATTTGAACAAAACCAGTGCCGTACTCAATCTTGAGCAATGCTGCTCCGGCAGCCACAGGCGTGTACGTGATGGTGTAAGTACCATCACTGTTATCAGTTACAGTTGTCGTAGAGCCTGTCTGGTTCAAACTCGCCCGGAAAGTATCTCCACCCGACGTTTTTAAGTTGCCAAAGGAATCCACAGCTTGAATGACAACTTCTGACGCAGCTCCAAACAGAGTTCCTCGGACACCCGCGCCACTAAGGAAGGACTTGGAAGCAGAAGCGGCTCCAGCAGTAACAGTGAAAACTCGAGGAGAATCTGCGATGTTTGCACCATTTATCTTGAACGAGAGACTAGAGGTACCAGCCACTGAAGGAGTGTACGAAACGTTGTACTGACCGAGTGCTGTATCAAAGACAAAGGATGGTGCAGTCTCCGTAACAAGATCTTTCGTAACACCGAGGCCACGCGATACCACTAACGAAGAAGAGGCACTCGCAGCACTCGTGTAGACTCTGTTCGAGTACTTATCTCGTGGAACAACGACAAAACTGGACTTCACTCCAGCTTTGGCAGAGTTCCACCCCGTACCCGAGGCCGTAGAAGTCGTAGCTACGATAGGTCCAGAGGTGATGTATGCTTTATAGCTTGAAACGTCGGTAGCAGCAACACCGTCAACATACAATTTTAAAGTGTACGTTCCCGTGATTGTTCCTAAATACTGAAGAGTCACCAAACCAATTTGAGTGCCGTCTGAACCGAGAGTAATTGAAATGGCATCAGCGCTGTTAGAAACTACTGGTAAAGAGCCAAACAAGGTACTCGATTTCGTAGTTGACTGCAAAATCATTTCAGCCTTGACATCCACAGATCCAGCTGGGGAAGAAGTCAGGGCGTTTCCATATCTATCGTACAAACGCACAACCCATGTTCCACGAGTCACAGACGTTGCATTCGTGATAGAAATGAGCTTCGTCGTGCTACCAACGACGGCACCAGGACTCACGACAGCAGTGAAGCTTCTGACCGTGGCCGCAGTGGCTCCAGCCGGTGTCACAGAAACTGTCACCGGTGTTGTACCTGCCGTTGTGAAAGTGTATGAAACCTTATAACCGCCCGTATTTGTATTCCAAACACCCTGCGAAAGGACAATGTTGTTCGCCCGAAGCACGACAACCATTAGCACGTCACTTACCGCAACGTTTCCATATACATCAGCGGGAAAGATGTACAGCGAATATTCCGTACCAGCAACAAAAGCAGCAGAGCTTCCTTGTGCAGGTAAACCAGCCGAAGCAGCAAATGAAGCAGTTCCGTCGACCAAGGCCGGCGCAACCACATTATTCGTCGCAATGATAATCTCTGGGTTCACCATCGTCAATGCTACTCCACTGGCATAGGCCAAGACAGAGTATTGATCGGATGCGAACTTAAGTACACCTTCGGCGACTAATCCAGTTCCGGTACTGTCGGCCTTAATAGTCAAAGTTTGGATTCTCGCGGTGTTTTTCGACTTGATCTGGACAATTACGTCATCCGAAAATCGAGCCGTGGTGATGGCGTTTCCATATGAATCTTTCAAACTCAACGGTAACGATAACGTAGCTCCGGGCGCGTACCCACCTGCTGGAGTTGAAGGCTTGGTAATAGTAGACACACTTCCACTTGCCTTCGCGGCAGCTAAAGTGAAAGAAACAGGCGAGTCCTTCACCGCATGATAGACCGAAGGCGTGTCCGCATCAGCTTTAGATACTGAAAGTGTGTAAGTCCCAGACTTCGTTGTGTACAATTTGTCCACATAAAGACGGCGATTCATATCCGCGTCTCCTGCACCGGTTCCTAGTGGTGATAAAGTCAATGATACTTGACTTTGAGGTCGAGAAAGTTTCGAGAGAAACGTCGTGGAAATCGTGTTCATATCCAAATTATATTCCAGGTTCCATTGATTTATGATGAACGTCAAACTCGATCCAACAACGCCAGAAACTGGTGCACCGGTCACCTTGAAGTAATCTGCCTCGTTCGTGAGGAACACAGAGGCAATGTGGGTAGACGATCCTTGATCAAGCGGGTACCCGTCTACTGAGACTGTAAGTGTGTATGTTTCAGCGTACAGGGGAGTAAATGATCCATAGTATGAACCAACCGACCCTGTTCTATCAGAAAGAGAATTCGAAACTTCTGCAGCTCTAGTTCCGGAGATGCTCCCAGTCACAGTGACAGAAAATGCAGAGGATTGTCCAGAAACAGCAATGCTATTTCCAAGACGGTCGATAGCAATGACATAAAAGTAAGCAGGTTGACCAACTTCGATGTATTCACTCGGCGTGGTCATCGTAGACTTAGTACTTGGTACATCAGAAACCACGTTGACACTGGTAGATGTACTGAGAGTTTCACGATCGAATGGTTGGTCTGTATCCACATTCAATAGGTTACTTATCATCGCAGTGAACGTATATGTTCCAACTGTATTCACTGACGGAATCGAAACAAGATGCTTACCAGCAGAGATACACGATGTGAAGGTACCTGGTTCTGATAACTCACCACCGGTGACACCCCACGCCCAATTGAAGTTATCGCGCGTAACACACGTCGGATTCGAATAGATATCTTTTATGGATACTATTATTTTTTGAGTTCCAACACGTCTAGTGCCGTAATCCACCGTAGTTGACGAGGTAGCAATGTATGTGCTCGCTTTTACAACAATTGTCTTGGAAACCGCAAGCTCATTCGTATTGACGTAAATCTTGAAGGTGTACGAGCCAGCAACTTGTGGAGCTGTGAACTTAATTTTAATGTCATACGGTTCTTGCGTATCAGGAGTAATGACGATGCTGTCAGTAAATGAAGACGACGCAGGCGTACTCGTGAACACGATACCACTTGCACTCGGAACTTCCTCGTAATTTGTGGCTTGGTTCCCTTGAGAATCCAAAGGATCAAGCGTGAACTCTTCCTCCTCGCCCGCAATCAAGGATGTCGGGAAGTCTACCGCGACAGACTCCTCAGAAATCGGACCATGTCTCACGTCGATGACAAGTTTATTATCAACGAATTGAGAAATAGCTTCACCATATTCATCACTTCCAATTTTCACATCTAACTCAATCAATACCGGAGCCTTAATCAAGAGTGAAATTGAATACGTGCCATCAAAATTGTCTTTCCAGGGCTGAGCAGACAGGCCCGCGTTCTCAACAATAGCTTGGCCCGCATTCTCATGACCAGCAGGGAAGACGCAGCTCGTGTAATCAGCGGCGGTACCAAATTTGCAAAGATACGAGACAAACAAACTTTGGCCACCATTAGAGAGATAGATCAAGTTATCAAGTGTTTGAGAATCTCCAGAATTCCAGCCTCGTGTGACAACTGTGTAAGTGACGGTCCCAGTTTGCGTGAAGCTCTCCTTGCCACCCGTTGCAGAATCTCTTTCCACACAATCAACGGCGTTTGAATTCAAGGGTTCCGTCGCCGATCCTTCATCACAGACGCCGTACATATACGAGTTCTCTGGACTGATGACGGTTTCAGAAACTTCAAATGAAGTGATCATTGCGCCTGAGGCCAATTGACCACCAAACACAAAGCTTCCCGCATCGTTCTTGAACACCACCATGGCAATGTAGAAGCCTGCATCAGATGCATCGTAAGAAATCGTGTACGTACCGTCAGCATTGTGCACGGCGCTCGCAGGCACAGCGCTAGATCCACACCCAGCTGGATCAGCCGCTGCTACAGTTCTGCTCGAGACTTTGCAAACCCGAGCAACGAAATCTTTGTCTTCTCCGTAGACTAATCCCGAAGATTTCGACGAAATTTTGTTTGGGAGAACGCTATCGTACGGAGTCAACTCAAAACTGGACTGGCCAGTTCCTTTGTTGTCCGTAGTAGAAGAAGTATCGGAATACTGCAAGTCCCAAATTGTATGCGCGACAGACATCGTACCCGGAATGACCGTGAACTCTTCGTAATCGGGGATGAGGTTTGCTTGAACAACCGTAGTAGAATCGTACGGCGCCCCAGTACCCACCTGAACGAAATAACCTTCATAAGCGACCATCTTACCCACTGTCGGCCAATATTGCAGAGCGAAGGTTTCTTCATTCTCATCGTCGTACAAGCTCATGAAGTAAGCCTCCACTTTAAAGCGAGTGGCAATTTTCCTATCTACTGTAAAATATGCATTATCATCGTAAACCGCAGCCGAAGCAGAGTCAGCTGTTGATGCTGTAATATCCGTGCCAATGACTAAGACATTGTTGATTTCTACAGTTGGAACATCTGTTCCGATGATTGTAGGCGACCACGTAACACTACTTCCCGAGTACTGGCTTACTTTTGAGGTGAAGTAATGCGTTTTCAAGGTAGAAGACACCGTTCCGATGTTCTTTAATCCCGTGTTAGAATTGGCCATGAAACCCTCGGTGTCGAGCTCGATAGTGTAGCCAACTTTGTCAGTTGACGATGCTTTGAACACGGACGTAGAACGCTGCGTACTCGGTTCAAGCGAGTAATATTGCGCCATATCTCCTGCAGTCATTCTCGTAAGTGTTACGGTGTACGTGGTGCAGAGAGAGTCCGTGCACGTCGCATCCGGAGTATCCTTCGTACTACTGGGAAGAATTGTTAAGCTGACCGTAACGGGGGTTCCAGGAACTAAGTCATACACGGTATAACTCGTATCCGTTCCATGGATGGCATCACCCGCATCATTTGTTTTAACAACATCGTTGATTCGGACATACGTTCCTGGGTACAATTCCCACTCAACTGTGGCGGCGTCGGCGCCATGTTGGATGCTTCTGGTGTACGCGAGAACAGAAGCGTCAAACGAAAGTGGTTCGGTCACAGCACTACCAGTAAAATCGACACCTCCAACATTTACCGTACCGTTGATATCGTACGCATTAATAGAAGACAAGATGGCAATGTCCTCAGAACTCTGAGGACTTCGGGTTACCTGTATTGTGTACGTGTTGATGACGGTGACACCATCTTCTTCATCTGTGTATTCCACGGAGACTGCCACATAGTTCTGATCACCAACGTCAGGATAAACTTTGTAACTCTCGGATGAATCCAACGAAGTTCTTGCGCCAGCTCCTAAGGATACATACACAACGGACCCTTCCTTGGCAACCAAGTTAGCGGCCGCTCTAATATCGAGTTCAGTCGTGTCGTACCCAACCGTGGCAGAGTACGTGTTCACGGTTGCATCAAACGATGGCGTGAATCCACTCGGAGTGAGACTGAGAGATGTAAGATATGGCGCAACTTTACGAGACGATGAGATAATGTAAGAACCGGAAAATCCAGTTGTTCTCGACGTTACTGCAATGGTGATATCAATCTTGCCAAACGGAATTTCGACGCAAGAAGCGACATTGGTAGCAACCGCGAGTGGCGCACCTCCACCCATTTGAATGCTTGAACTGTAACTCACAGTATCGAATGACATGGTGAAGCAAACGGATGAGGAATCAAACGGAACTGGCATGTCGTATGCGTACGTCGTGGCAGCAAAAGAAGGGTCCAGTTTAGCACCCGTCGAGCCTGAAATACTGAGAGTATTCAAAGTTGGGAGTGCCTCTTTTGTAAAGGTAACTGTGTAAACGTTCACGACGTTCAAGTTACTCAAATCCCTCACATAAATTTTCAGTGCTCCGATATCTTCCGTAACACCCGTAGTGTCGTGTGTTTGTTTTCCACTTGTCAAGCACGTTGAGAAGTCTTGACTCAAACTGACTAGACACGTAGAGCTGGTACTGCTTTTAGATACAGTGTAAGTGAAGCTGTTCTCTGCGCTCCCCAAGGCAGCCACGTAATTGTAACGAGACGTTGAGAAGGTTGGCGTAACAGAAGATGAGGAAAAGGTCAAAGAGTCTAACTTTGGCAACGTGCCACGTGTAACATAGTACATGTAAATAGACTCGACTCCACCTATTGCAAGACTTCCTTGCACAGTTATCGTAATTGCAGTCGTCGTGCCTTCCGCAACTGGCACAGTCAAACGCCCACTTTCTGGGAAAGCAATACGTGAGAGACTACCATATTGTACGAAAGCATCAGAGACTGGAACATCGCCAGTTTTAAGGAATGCCACAGAGATGTCTAATTCAGATTTTGTCGCAGCGACTGTAGACCGGTAGACGTAAACGGATGTTGAAAACGAGGGCGAAAGTAAAATCGCTGCGTCACTCGAGTCCACGACAGCGATACTCGTGAGTTTCGGAGTATATGGCCTCGTAAATGTGAACGTGTACGTCGAACCGCCATCCACGTTTTGACCCTCAGCAACTGACTGCAGAGTAATAGAGGAGAGGCCGGAACCATCCGTAGGAACAACAGTCACCGTGTGCGTGCTCAAACCTTCATCGATTCGTAGTGGTAACGCGTATGCACCAGAAGTAGAACAACTCACATCGGCTTGATCACACGTTACCTCAACTCCATCAACAAACAGGACGGAAGATGAAGACGGCGTGATTGTGATCAAAGTCTCGTACACGTATTGCGGCACATCCACATTATACATATATGTATTGCTCGAGAATGCAGTCGGATCGGTGAATGAGGGACTTTCTGATGGACTGCCGTCCGAGGTGGTGGGATCTGACTCCCATTTATAGTTGCCAATTTCAAGTGCGGTGACCGATGAAGCGTCTGCTCGAGTAATTGAAATGGAATATACAGTCGTGCCCTCCGCGCCAGAAACAGTTACGAGCAAAGCATTGACGCCGTAATCTAACGCAACTGGAGTCGTTAGTGAAGATTCACTCGTTATTGACTTAGTTCCATCAGGCGCCGCAACCGTGAGGGAAACATGCGGCACATCTGAAGAAACAATGGAAGACAGAGTAATAGAAGAGACTGTGGCTAACACGTTTACGGCGTACGTGTAAGAACTTGCCGTAAACGCAGGAACCATTTGTTCGCCGATAACATCAAGAGAAGACAAGAATGGTGATTCCTTCACGTCCACGTAGAATGTATACGTGCTCTTTACAGTCTCATCTAAAGATGTAACCGTCATAACCACAATCGTATCTGTAGTTGAGAGCTCGATACCTTGAGAGGATCCGCTCAAGAAAGAAGCAGTAGATTCGTACCCGCCGGAGGAAACAAATGTGATTGCACTCCCGGTGGTGTCTCCATTCACAATTGGTTTAAAAGTGAGACCTTCGCCATTATTATCGTACGAGTATTCGAGGTAATACGTAAACGTTTTCGGAGAGAAATTCAGCTGATTTTGCCCCTTCGACAGAGTGACGCTCGAAAATGTAGGCACATCTGGGCGAATGAAAGTTACCAAGTAAAACGTTTCCGATGTGGCTGAATATACCGTAACTCGAACAGTCTTGGAGCCAACGTTGAGTGAAATTTCCGAAAAGTAAGAGCACGTCAGCAAACTGCACGTAGACGCTTCGGATCCATCGATAGTGACCGATTGAGTCGTAAAGCAATTGTCGGTATCACCGCTGGCAATTTGCTCTGCTGTGCAACTCAAGGAATCGTCAATGAACGTGAGCAATTGTACGGTGGAAGTGTCAGCATTGACGTAAACGTTGTAGCTGGGGACCGAAGTAGAAAATCCAGACGCAGTCTCATCCAATGAGGAAACAAGGCCGAATTCTCCTCCACCAATAGTGATATCTTTCAGAGAAATGGATTGCACCGGGTCAACACCAAGCAAATCAAAGCTGACATATGGAATAAAACCGCCGCCGAAAGTAACATCAAGCGGTGGCGTGGCAGACCCATAGAACACTTTAATTCTCTCAGCTTCTTCCGTGGATCCACTGCCTCCTTGTCCATATTCATCATCCTTACCAAAGTCATTGTAGGTATCGATAATGATAGAAATACCGACATCGGTTTCACCAATCCAGTTTGCCGAACCATCTCTGAAAATAGGAGGTTTCAAAACGAGTCTGAATACGCCTCTTTGATCTGTTGCTGCAGTCCACAAGTCACTGGCCTCGTAGATTGTACCGATTGAGGAATAATCGGAAGTTCTAGTACCAATGGAGGTGATGGCATCGTTGTTACTTGGATCGGACCCACCATCGAAACTGAGTTCGATTCGTACCTTTGTATCATCAGACGTTGCAGCTTCAGAGCTTTCGTCATAAACTCTCACTTCCATGTCTAGGAGTACATCCGTGGCATTTCCGGGCTCATATGTCAAGAACCCTTTATAGCTTGTTAATCCATTCGTGACATCGATGAATCGAGCTTTTTTGGACAAGGCGTGAAGCAAGTACAGAGAATCTGCTGCGTCTGGCGATACGTAAGCTCCAGACTTCAACCAGTCAAGATTCGGGTCCATTTGCTGTCTCTGCCAATCGCTATAAACGCTCAGATCGAAGTCAGCATCATAGCTCTTGCCCATGATGGCTCTTTTAAGAGCTAAAACGTCGGAAACATCGAAAGAACAATCTCCGTTGACGTCCCCAAACTTACATCCACTATCAACACCACTTGCGCACGTCCCGACTCCATTACAAACTGCTTCGGTATCAGTATCTTGGAGGAGTGATCTCATGTGGGAAGGAAGTACGGCAATTTCCACCTCCAAAACTTCGGAGATAGAGCCATCCTCGAGCAATTGACGACGACGTTTCTTTCCAGAGTAGCTGTTAAGAGCGATATCACCTGAACCAGTCATGTTAGAAACGAAGGCAGCTGCTGTTATGTCGGCACCATCGGTACCCTCAACAGTCAAGACCTGGACTGTGGTTTTGATTTTAGCCAAAATCTTGAAGGAAGTTTTCACAGAGAACGAAATCGTAGCGACGTGAATGGAGGAACCACTTACGGTAGAAAGCGGCTCGGTACCAATCATGAGCACTTCAGTGGACGGGTTATTCCTGGTACAGGCAAAATCGTATTGAGCCCAGTCGTCTCCTACCGTGCAACCAGTCGCTGCGATCATATTTGAATCAAACTGGGTAACGAGTTGGAAACTTCGAAGATTCGCAGATCCCGAATTGATTCGAACTTCAATGTCGAACGTTTCGTCTTTAATCTTCGGAGGAAACGGAATGCCTGTCAACGCACCCAAGGAAACGTCATTCTCAGCTGGCAAGAGATTCGGGGCAATCGAAGAAGTTGCCGATACGAGGTAATCGACACTGCCATCAGCGCAAACAGCAGAAGCAGAAATGAGAACTCGAGTCCAATACTGGTTCTTCAAAGTCGCCGTGCTTCCACTGACTTCAATGATAGAGGGCAAAGTAGAGTCGAATTTGACTACTTCTTCCCAGTTGAAGACTGCTTGCACTTCTTCCGAAGACACCGCGTTGGAAATCTGAGATCCATCATTGAAGTACATGTGTACATCTAAAGATTTTGTTGCGTCTACCAGGCCGATGAAAGAAGTAGACGCGTCCCAAATATCTTCATCAAAGAGGACAGAGGTCAGCGTTACTGGTGTATCCGAAAGCGCAAAAGTCGTCTCAATGGTAGACTCGGCAAAAGTGCTACTAATAGCTGCATTTCCAGTAGTGGATCCAGCAGCAGCAATTATCACCTCCGAAGAAGTGGAGGACTGGGTCAATGTGAATATGTCAGAGGCTGTGTAAGATGTTTCGCTGGTGATATCAAAAACTGAGCCATCCGTTAAAGTAGCAACTGACTTCAATATCGCTCGTTGATAACTACTGGTGCACACAATCTTGTTCAAAGACAGTTTTTCAATGTCGCTGCTTCCTGTGAATGCCGGATACGGAGTCATCACTGTTTGCGTGCTCATATGTTTAACTATGTCAATCGTCACCTTCGCCGTCTTCATCTCATCTGTCCAAATGCCCATAACGGTGATGCTCGTGTCATCAGTTGAACCAAATATGGTGAGCACACCATCGTTAGATACGCGAGCATATGAGTGATTGGTTACGTATGTGGGATTGTTGTAGATATCGAGATCGGTAGGGTGTTTTATCAGAAACTGAGACGTGGCTGAAGATGTGAAACTCTGAATATCACCGTCAGAGTATGTTCCAGTAAGTTCCAAGTTAGCAACACTTCCGATATTCATAGGAGCGTTCGTAGAGAGATCACCTTCAAAGGTAAGCTTGGATGCACTCGCAGTCAAATTCACATATTCGAGATCAGCGATGACAGCTTCGACACCACCGTAGCCGTAAATGATATCTTCACCTCCTACGGCACCGTTACAGGTGGTCGTAAGCAGCTTTGCCTGGATGACATCATAGCCTTCCATACCGCCTTTCACATCTCCAATTTCTCCATAGTAAGGTGCGGCCGTGTTGTCTGAGCCAGCCGTGCTTATAATGCTCAAACCGTTGTATCGGATACCGGTACTTACGGTCAGGCCAGGCAGGTGAGAAAGTTCGTTGACTTTGTTATCTTTAAAGCGGGCATAGACAACAATAGCGCCTTGCGCACCCTTACGATTCAACTTTTGAATCATATTCACAGACACATCAGCGTATGTATCTGCGTTCAAATCGGAAGGAGTCTGCGAATCAAACTGTTCGGAAGTAAATTCAGCTCGGGAAACAAGTACAGGTCGAAGCGACTCGATACCGATAGGGTCGGAAATTGCCGAGATAGTCACCGATGGCTCGACTGCCAAATTCGAATTTATCAGAGTAATTGTCGCCTTACCAACGCCATTGGTTTCTACGATTGTAGTACTGCCATCCCTAAATGAGAACGCATCCCCTTCTGTATTGTTCAAGTACAAGTCAACCATACACGTGATGTCAACTTCATCTTGGTCAGTTAAACCACTCCCGCCATATGTTGCCAACGCAGAGATGTTGGTGTATTGATACACTGAACTGCAATCCTCGTAATACACATCCTCGACCGGAGCCAATACTTTATCTTGTGCTTCTAAAGACACAACTTTCGGAAACCAGACTCTGATAGATGAAACGACAAACTGTGCACCGTCCCCAGAGGTCAATTTGACAGATGCCGCAGCAGCACCAGCTTCGTTCGTTTTTCCAATTTTGGCCACACAGGCGTTTTGCGTCCCGTCCACACCGTTAATTTTCAAGTTACCCGTTTCTACGGTAAGTACAGCACTCGACGTTATAGAGCATTCAACACTTTGCATAACTTCGTCGCCTCCGTTTTTAATGTAATTGTCTGGGTTTCTGTACACAGCGTATCCAACAATTTCCGTCTCTTGTATTGCCCTCGTGGTGTCCAAAACTGCCGTATTGACGATCTCAGTCTTGGAAACAATGCTGTAGGAACCGATAATCTCGTTGGTGTCGAGTACAATAAGTTGGGCGTTTGTGACACTACCACCTCGTGCATCCGTTACATACGCGTCAAAGCTTTCTAAGAATGTGTAGCCACCGATCGTTACCAAGGAATCAACATTGAGTGCAGCCACGTCGTTGTAGGTTCCCACCGGTACGTTGTTGATGGTAAACGTGATGTAGCCCAAAATGACTTCGTCACCCGTGAGATCTGCCAGTGTAGCGCTGGAGGTAGCTCCAGCGACAACGATAGAGACGATTCCTTCCGTGCTGTTTCTTTCTAATCCAACAGCCGCAGAGTTGTATCCGGTAGAAGTAGTGAAAGAGTCAAATCGAAGAACTGTGGTATTGTATTTCAAACTACCACTCCATGCTCCGAGCGGAAAGCCGCCCGTATTCGCTGAAACTGGAACTGTGAGTTCGTTCTCGCTGAAGCGAGGGGACTTCGGCATCTCAAGGATGACACCACCAGTCGAGGGAAGCGCAACATAGGTCGCAGAGTTCGCAAGCTGGACGGAAAGGATGGACGATGTCGAGGAATCCTCAATACCGTATCGGAAGAGCAGCTGCGCTTTCATAGAAACAACTTCGTCGGCTTGGAACCACGCGGTCGGAACATCGAGTTCACAAGATCCAACGCCAGTAGTGAGCGAAGGCAAGGCGCAACCGATGGAGGCAACAGAGGTTGCATCTTCCGATAACGTTGCCGACAGGCGTAACGACAATCCAGTTTGCAAAACTGTGCCAGCAGTCGTGGCGTCCATCAATTGAAATCTCACCTGCAATTTCGCTGTATCTGGATACACCGTGCTCGTTAGAACAATTAACTTCACAGAAGACACCGGACGACGAGAGATTGCAATTGTAGCGGATGCTTCAGTGAAACCAGTTGGGGTGGAGTCTCCACATCGATCAGCCATCAGCTTGGCGGAAACGCTTTTCGTGGTGGTTGTTGATCCAGGAACGAAAATACCGAATTCGCGAGAGAATGCACCCAATGACGCGTAGGTGGTCGAGCCAATGCCAAAACCATCTCCAGATATTTGATAATCATCGGAAATAATCTGCGGTTGGAGCGCGGAAACGTAAGAGTCTTCATTCGCACCAGCGATGGGGTCCGGGGTTTCAAACGTAAGCACCGGAGTGTACGTATACCCAAGCGCAGACATGTGAGGATCAAGCGATACACCAGTGTATGGGAAGATCGTGGCGCTCGTAGAACCGACGGAGCTTGAAGCGCATTTAGATTCACACGTCTCCACGACAAGTGCAACGGTAATGTTTTCTTTTGCAAATTCTCCGCTTGGGCCCGAGGCTGTCACGGAAAACAAACCAGCAGAAGACATAGGAGCTTCAACGGCATAGCGCACCGGTAATTCGCCATCTGCGCTTGAAATATATGATTCAGCCTCGGCAAAACTCATGGCAGCATTCGCGAAATATGTCTCGTTAGTCGAAGTAAATTCGAAGCGGACTCTGGTGTATTCTCCGCTGACACCAGTACCAGCGTAATCGAAGAGCTGTGCCTGGAAAGTAAGCGAATCGTACGGAGATTCAGGGAGGACGATGATATCATCAACGGACGTCGCGAACAAGAACCTGTAGTCCCCTTCAAGAACCTTCAATAAGAACTGCGCATCTCTAAGTTCTGGGCATGGTGATCCGCTAGCTCCATGTACTGCACATCGAGATGTGTCGAAATCTTCACCGCGCATCCAGTCCATAGTAGGATCAACTTGTTTGCGCTGGAAGGAGTCCGCATCGCCCAAGGTCGAAGTAAGATTCGTGTATTCATCCGAGCCAGCAATCCAACGCATGAGAGCGAGGTAATCGTTTGCGTCGAACTTACAGTCACCATTAACATCACCTTGCACATTCGTCGAGCACGTAAAGTCTTGGAGGAGCGTACGTTTCGCGCTTCTGGAGCGCTTCTCAGCTGCTAAATACTCGTGCGAAGCTCGCTTTTCGTCAGGAGATTTGGTGGTCGCTGGGACCACTGCCATGTGCTGAGCTGGTACTTTGACGTTGGAGTTCACCCAGTCTTTCGGAGCACCAACAGAGAGCAAAGAGCGACGTCTCGCACCATTCAACTTAACGTAAGTCGTTCCAGCTACCGAAGCTTCGTTTGAATACGTGGCTCCGTCAGAAAGAACAATAGATGAAACTTGAGTGTAAATAAGACTGGTGGTCGCAGTGGACAAAGTAGACAACGTTATTGACGCGATCTCAGCCTCTTCCCCGATGAGTTCTTCTTGAACAGCACTACCGACGAGAGAAATTTTCCCACTCGCAGTATCAATGTTGCAAATAAAAATTTCCTTTGACCATTCGTTGGAAACAGTGCAATCTGTTACTGTGAAGTCAGTTGCGGTAGTCTCAATCTCAATCACAAAAGACTCGAGTGACGCTTCACCTGTATTGACCGAAATAGGAATGACCACAGCATCTCCAAACACGCTTGGTCGTAACGGTACACCGGAAGTTAAGCCTATATCGACATCCCCAATCTCGGGTTTCAGGTTGGCATAAACCATTTCCGATGCATCTGTGTCCGCGAGAATTGAGGATGAGTTGAAAGGGCACTGCACGGTAATGCCAAGGGTGATGGACTCGTAATGGTTATCACTCAAAATTGCTCTGCCAGTGTTTGTAACTTCAATCGCGGAAGTTACGGAGGTTGACCAGAGCAGCAATGTGTCAAGCAACTCCGGACGCACCGTGACATCCGGTATAATTGTCCCATCTTCGAACGTTATTTTCGCAGAGAGTTGCGTTTCGGTCTTGACGACGCCAGTGAAAGTCGCATCAGCCGGAAATCCGGTGATGAGCTCCATGGCTTGAACTCTCAGCATTTCCGACGAAACGGTCACTGAAACCGAATCAGTTTTGCCCGCGTAAGTAGTAGTGATGATAGCAGTTCCTAATGACTTACCGTATACTACATACGTCCCATCTACAAGTCCAACTGAAGCAATGCTAGAATCACTGGAGCTTACGGTTACGAGAGAAGAAATGTCGATCGAACTATCGTCGGTGTATACGAGTTTCGAAGAAAGAGAGACGGCGGTGTAATTACCACTGCACTGAATGACTTTAAGCTCAGCGCTATCTCCGAGCGAAGAAGCGCCAGAGTATGTCGGCCACGGTGCAAGTTCTGTCTGTAAACCATCATCGGCAATATCAATTGCGAAAAAGGTTGCGGAGCCACGGACGCCCTCCGCTTCGGTGTAACCTGGAATGGTCACGAGAATCTGAAACATTCCTTGTTTGGGACCATCGGGTAAAACGGTGACTTCACCAGTAGATGAAACCTGGGCAATATCGGTACCCATGGAAACACTGAATGATGGCGGTCTGTCCGCATCATTGGTGAAGTCCACCACGCTTCCATCTTCGTATCTGACAGCAACAGTAAGTTGAATGGAAGTTGCAATGCTAGCTGGTGGATCTTTCGCACTGGACGAAGAGTCCGTGATGTATCTAGTATCTGCATTGACAAAGATAGCCGCAACTGGTGACAAAGAAATTGTTACGTTCCCAACGCCAGAATAAATCACTTCTTGATTACAAATATTGGACCATTGCGCTGTGATTGCAGATTCAGTCGAGATACTTATTGCATTTGGAGCAACGTAAGCGTTGATGACGTCCTCATCAGTCACAATTTTCACAGAATCAGCGCAACTGGTTACCCCACCATTGTTATCGAAGCAGTCAGCGGTAGAAATACCGGCCGAAATACCCATATCCTTGGTGAGATACTGTGTAGTATCATCGCTGAACGTGGCCATGAAATATAATGGACCACCTTCGCCAGCAGCCGTGAGAGATTGCTCCAAAGTTGCTTTCACATTAACGCTGTAGTCGATTTGGGCTTCCGGCGCCGTAATAGCTGACCATTGCGCCAAGTTCGGAAGCAAAGCTTCCAAATTTGCCACGGTTACTTCAGTCGAATCAATGGTGACTTCAGCGAAAGCCGAAGATCTAGAATTAGAAAGCGTTATAATACTTGATCCTGGATTAGTACCAGTTAAAGTCGCTCCAGTAACTGCGGCAACTTCAGACCGCGATGACTCGTACGCGACGGAGCACGTGACATCAACACCGGAGACAGGGTCCAGGAATTGACCGCCATACGTGACAAGAGTACGAATCGAGGACGTTTGATACAGCGGACTGACACAATCCGTGAAACTGCAGACAGCACAAGCACCAGAAATAGGGTGCAAAACTGGCTGAGCAACAGCTATTTCCACATCAAGTGGAAACCAAACCGTCACAGGAACCACAGCTGAGTAGTCCCCGACGCTGGCGGAAACTTGAATATTTTTGTATCCATCAGATGAGCCTGGCAAAATCAAAACGGAGCAGCCACCAGTTGAATCGATGGCTTGCGCCGCAAAAGATGCGCTGGAACCACAATCTACCATATCGGTAACTTGAGTGTCGGAACCGACGTTCCAAACATTCATGACAGTAAGGAAGTGATCTTGCGTCGTGCCAGTCAAGTAGGCAGTATTGAGAATTTCCGCTTGATCCATGTAGGCGTACACTCCCGTGCGCGTCTTTTGGCCAACCAAAAGCGAACCAAACGAAGACGTTCCGTACAAGTGGTCAAATTGCATTTCTTCATTGACAACGTATTCCCGAGTACCCTCGTTGACGAGGGCATTCGTGGTACCCCACAACGGCATTTCAGCTTTCCCAATGGGAGCATCAGCCGCGACAATAAATCCCACCGTCCCCAAATAAACGGCGGAACCACTTGTATCGGAGAACGATTTTGTCACGTTCAAGCCAACAGATACGATACGAACTGAGTTCGTTCCAACCGCTTGAACAATAGGAGACGGGCTGAATAATTCAGAATTCACACTGAAGTAGTTGTACGACAAGTAAGTTGTGTTCCACTCTAACGTAACCATATACGAAATCAACGCTTGTGAATCAGTGGCAGCGTATAAATCAAAAGTCTCCACTCTACCAGCGTACACCGGCGAGTATCTCAATTGCATGTAAACGTGTGGGTTGTTTACCATGGTGATCTGGTGGTCATCGTTAGACGGTGGTCTCACCAAAGTGCCAGAGGATGCAAACGTTGCAATAATTTCATCTGAATACTTCAACAACATTTCAATGTCAAAAGTTACGTCGGAGTTCCACGCGCTCGAACTTGAAGCCGGAAACCAGTCGGAGCTGATCGTGGTCTCGCAGTCACCGCCACCGGAAACGGCACTGGGCAAACCGCAAGCAGTTAAAACCTCTTCAGAGCCATCAGGGGAAGTGAGTTTGAACGTTACAGAAATTCCTGACGTCAATATCTGCGGACGTCCGTTGGCGTCGCGCAACTGGTAGCGCAATCGAAAAATTGGCTCGCCTATTTCCACTGTCGGGTTTTTCAGAATGACAGACATTTCAGATGCTCTGTCTCGCGCAGTAGTGTATTCGCCAGATATTTGACCTTCAATATTCGTTAAGCTTTCGGTAGAACACGCGTCGTCGCTACCAACAGTTAGTTTCAGGCTACCAGTAGATCCTGGTGCCTTATTGTTGAACGCAAAGAAGTCTCTGGAGTAATATCCTTTCGGCTCATTTTGCTTGGTCGTCCCTGATGGTAATCCCGGGGAGTCCGCAGTTGTCGTCATAGAAACTTCGAAATCCGCGAGTAAGAGACCATCACCGGCGGGTTGAATCGAAATCGGGGCGATAGGATCAAACTCGTAACCAGACACGTTGTACGGATATTCCGAAGTGCCATAGAATGGATAGTGCGTCCCAAGGTCAGAGCCATCTGCGGCATAATTTTGAATAATGATCGTCACGCCAGCAACACTCTCAGTGGGAGCATCTTCGTTCCATTCGTAGTTGAATGCGTAGTTGTTCTCCTCGTTACCTTTCGTTTGAACAACATAAGTCCCAACATTCGTTTGCGAGGCTTTCGTGATCACGTTGTTTTTCACCGTCGATTCATCCAACGTTTGATTATACAGTGTTCCCCAGCGTTCGCCCATGACAATCGTCATGTCAGAGTTATTGAACACTCGGCCATCCGTGCGTCCATACTCGATAAAAACTTTGGAGTACGAGTCGCCGTAGCTCTCATCGCCATATGCAGGCTGATATGCGTAATGCGTGTAATCGCCAAGAAAACTGTTATCCAATTCACCGACAACCGTACGAGAAGTTGATGGCAAATAGCCCAAAGCGCACGAATCACCATTCAAACCAGCAATATTGAAAGGATCAAAGATTGGGTCATACACCCTCGCCGTCACCGTCAAATACGAATATTCGTTATTCAATTTTGGAGTCACAATTTCGTAAGTCGAAAACATAGCGAGGAATTTGTAAACTCCAGTTGCCTTCTTCAGGTACGAGCCATCGACAGCCGTGGGACAGACTTTGGTAGAGTTCTCCTCACCGTTCCACAACTTACAGCCGCCCGCTACTCGATCGTAATCTGGATCTAGGTAGTTCAACGTAGCGTCCATTTGCATGAGCTGCCACTGGGAGAAAATGGAGAGATCCTTATAATCGATCCCATTCACGGTTTGGCCCAACAAGTGATATTCAATTACAATAGCATCATCCAAGTTGAACAGACAATCGCCGTTCACGTCTCCAAAAACACGCGGATAGCAATCAACACCAATAGTTCCCTTTTTGACAGTAACACCAGTCGAAACGCAATCATCAGCTGTTTGAAGCATTTTACGACGCGAGACGTTGGAAAGCAACGTTCTTCGACGAGACGCAGAGTTCAAGGCAATTTGGGTCACACTTCTCGGAGATGTAAATGGAACTTTAGAAGTCGAGTCAAACTCATTTCTGTGAATGAAAGACTGAACATCAACTTCCAGTTCAGTCACGACAGCCTGATCCGTGACGACTTCGAACGTAATTATCGCTACTTCAGTCGCCGAACCCGTAACGGTAGACTCAGTGTTAGAAATAAGAATCGAAGCCGAAGTTGAAGGATAATTGATCGTCTCTTGGAAGTAAGATGGCCAGTCGCTGCCTACGACAGCACTCACAGCCTTGATGTAAGTGTCGTCAAAGTTAACTTTCAGCTGAGCACCAACGAGGATTTCATCGCCCGTATTGATTCTGACGGCAACTTCAAACAACTCGCCCGCGGATTTCGGCGGCAAAGGAATTCCAGTGTTTGCACCGATATCGAGATCGTACAAGTCCGCTAAAAGATTCGCATACACTTCATCAGTTCCCGTGACGGTCGGATGCTCGTTGTTCGCGTTAAGAGCAGCGGAGCAAATACTCGAAGCAGTCAAAGTGACAGCTTTGTAGTAATTCGCCTTTAATTCAACGAACGAAGAAACCACTTTGATCACTTCGTCTGCACTCGAGGAGAGCTCAACGAGTGCAGAAACGGGAATGTCTTGGTCCAAAATGTCTTCAAACATCGTTCCGTCGCTGAAGACAACCTTCATTCGGACTTCTTTAGAGGTCCCAAATGAGGCAACGAATGCATTTCCGGAATCCCACTGCGTTACGTGCGAAATGGATTCGATGCTGATGCGAGTATCTGTGACCGTGATCGTTTGAGAAACTAAGAAAGCCTTTTCACCACTTCCGAAACTGGACGTCATATCAAAAGTACTCGCCGAGATCCCGCGCGCAAAGTTGGCTCCAACACCTGCACCACCAACAGTGCTGTCGGCACCGTACACGAGACCAATGGAAACATCGGAGGTAGCGTAGTTACCATACTTAGAAATGTCGAAAACAGATCCATCCGACAAGGTTGCGGATAAGGAAGCCTCGAGACTTTGGTAGTACTCAGTGCACGCAACTTTGTGAAGCGTCGTCGTCTCGTATGACGTTGAGCCTGAGTAAGCTGGAAAAGGATTAGTGCGCATATCAACATCCGTGAGAATGACCAAAGTCATGGATACTGTTGCAGTGCCGAGCTCCGGAGCATACTCAGGCAACGACGCGCTGACCGTGATCGTTCCGATCCCGTTAGAATCGGTTTTAGGAACGACGACGCCATTGATCACATCCGCCAAATCTTCACCCGTCGAAATAGTGAAATTCGCACGATCATCGAGAATAAAATTCTTGGAGGATCCGTCGTCGTAGTTGATAGTGTAGGTCAGTACAGCCTCAACGGGAATTGCGATAGGTTGTTCACTCGCACCGTCTCCTCGTCGCGTGATTCTGTTCGTGTTTGCGGAAAACTCGACAGAAATAGGAACCGCGAGGTCAACCAAAGTCGGAATAATTCCAGAGACGTTGTACGGGGTCTCGCAGACCGTCCAAATTGGTTTCAATAACGAACCATCAACGAGCGAATCAACAGAAGTTGCCCTCACTGGAATTGTTAATTGAAAGTCAGATGTGCCGTTGACATTCTCCGCGACTGACAAGTCATTCGTTGAATTTACCGCGACAGAGATGTCCAAACCATCGGATTTTCTGATGTACCTCGTCGACCCGTCCGTGAAGTGCGCCCAAACCCATATCTGACCTTGATCTAATTCATTTTTGAAGTCGTGCTTGAGCTCGACGCTCACGGCCACTTCCGAATCAGCACCAATGGCAACCCCGGCAGGAGTGCTCAAAAGTTCCGTACCAGTGACGACAGCCCCTAGCAACTGGGTGACGTTGACGTAATCGTCCACGGCGCTCACGGTCACGATTGCCGTCGCGTTCAAAATGCTTGAAATGGCCGGGCTCGCAAACGAAACAATAACATCCCCAACTTCTGGGTACGCGGTGATAGTTTCGTTAGATGTCGTATTCGTCAATTCGTCATAAACTTCCACAATTTCCGGAACTTTTTCGATCGTCGACGCATACGCTTCGTTCACTGTAATTCGCGTCTTTGAGAGGGAAACTGCTTCCGCTACGGAATCTTCGGAATCTTCCACTTGAAAAGAGGTGTAACAGGTGACGTCGTTGTTGTAAATTGATTCTAAGTTATCACCGCCAAATGTCACGTACGCCTTAATATCTGCATACTGCCAAAGTTTCTCCGAGCACGACGGATAAGTAATCGAAGTTTCATAAGACGTCGTGTTCGACGTTTCGTTGTAAGTTGCAATCGTATTTGTGATTGATGGTAAATTGATCGGGTTCAAGACAGCATCGGTGACGACAATTTCAGACTCAAGCGGGTAGTACACGTTGAGCGAGGTAGAAGAACTCAAACTTCCACTCGTTGTGGTGATCGAAAAGTTGCCGTGTCCGGTATGCGTTTCGTCGATGGTAATGTCGCAACCCGACGAGCTGACGGCCAAGGTGAATGCAGTTGAGGAGCCGGTGCTGCTCGAGCACGAACTTGGTTTAAGGACGGCATCCGAAGTGCTCGGCGAAGACCAAACAACGTAAGTCACGATGCTCGTGGACGTACCTTCCGAAGTGATGGGGTACGCATTGACCAAGTCAGTTTGACCGATCGCTGAATACATCTTCACTTGCTTCGTAGAACTCACCAATCCGGGTTCTAAGCCACCCGAAGGGGCACTGCGAGAGTACGAATTTACGACGCTCGCAGTTCCCGTTGGAACGTAAGTGCGCAAGCCCCAGTTTGCCATTTGCCTAACGGTGGCTGATAACAATCCTTGGTCACAGTCAAACCAGGAGCTTCCAGCAACACACGCGTACGTACCGAATGAGCTCGTGTACGACGTGATCTTTTGCCTGAGCGTTATCTCTCCGATCTTTAACTTCGTACCTTTCGTCTCTTCTTCGAGAACATTTGTCGAAGGAGATAAAAAGACAACCGAGATGAGATAACCTGGAATGGCTTCGCTAGCCTTCGCTTGCCAAATACCGCTCGACGTGAACCCAACGTATTCAAACGTAGAATCCCATTGCTCTCCGTTTCCAGCGTCGCTGATCAAGATTTCGAAATCTCCAGCGTATAAGCCGTAATCTCCAGTGTTGACAAAGACTTCAACGACACTTTCTTCTCCTTCAAAAACAGGATATTTTGGTGCTTCCAAAATAATAGTAGGTTCAGAAACCGCATCGTGTTCATAGTGTTTCTTCAAAGTGAACTGCTGGGTAAGACTCGTTCCGTAAGTGACCGAATCGTATTGATAGGAAATTGTCGCTTGTCCAACTTGCTCGTTAGTAGTGGAAAACCATTCTGAAACCGCTTCCACTCTACAAACGCCGGCACCGGTTACGGAGCTTGGAGTTTCACATTCGCCCTTCGTCGTCGCGCCGTTTAAGTTCAAAGTCATAGAAACAGTTAAACCACTGAGTTGGACTTGGCTTCGACCATCGGCGTCGGAAAGTCTGTACCAAACAGTGGCCCCCGGCCCTGATTTGTAAAGCGACGGGTTCTTCATCAACGTTTCGATCGAAGCCGCCGGATTCGCAATTGCTTTGTAAATTGGCGTCGCGAAGTCAAAGCCGACTTCGCCGGAACACGTGTCCGAACCTCCCATGTAAAATTCAGCGAAACCAGTGCTCGAAATTGGCTTGTTCAAAATCGTCCCCACTGGTCGCTCCCACATCCCGCAACCCGTCGTTCCAGACGTGCGATTGAGGATGACTCCGAAGCGTTCTGGACCGCCTTGACAGCGACCAGCCGTGCTTTCTCGGGTATCTGCCGTGGCATATCCGAGCGAACCCTCCTTGACCTGAATATCCGGTAGCGCAAACGCGTTGTACGGATCGAGAGGAATAATAACCGTTCCTTCCTCGCAAGAAATAGAAATGGAATTCGTCGACCAGTCGTACGCTTGAAGATTCATGACGGAAACTGAAGCGCAATTGGAAAAGAATACCTGCAAATTTTCGCGCGCTTGACTCCTGTAGGACGAAGTCAAAGCTCCGATGGGAGCAGAGAACGTAACCGAAATATCGGTGTATCCGCTACGATCAGCCGTCACGGAATTAATCGTGAAGGATGCCGAAGTAACGGACGCATCGCCGAGGTACAACTGCGCGTTACACGTCAACACGTCGATCAAATCTGCCAAGAAATTTGAGTAAAATTGCGTCGTGGGGTCGCTGAATAACGAGTAATCAATATCGACATTCAAAGAATGAGTGATGGTATCGACGAGACCAGCTTCGGCGAATCCGTCGCAAGAGAAACCGTCGTCAAATCCTGGCTCTTTGTAAGCAAGGAGTTCGTAGACCGCGGTGTTTCGGCCATCCTTAGCACGAATTTGAATCAAGTTGAATCCATCTTCGAGTCGCATGTAACCTTTTTCTCCAGAGTTTACAGTTTCACAAGCGAAGGCGTTATCGTAAAAATTTTTGCGGATGCGTTTTCTCGCCCACATTCTTTTCATCTCCTCGGAGGAACCAGTCGTGATTCTGCAAATCTTGACGTCGTTTCCAGAGAGCGAGTGCGGAGTAATACCAATTCTATGATTCGTAGAATCCAAGAACGTCGAATATTTGAAGACATCCGGCATGAACGAGGGTTCGAGCTCGCCACGATCGAGTTGAATATCGCCGAGCGAAGCGCCCTCCTCTTCGTCCATCAACACATACACCGTAACAATGTAAGTGCGGGTGGACAATCCGTTTGGAGAGGTAACTACAATCAACGCTTTGTTCTCGCCGAGTCTAACGCCAATTCGAAAAGTATCGCCAGATCTCACTTGCTTCCCGTATAATCCACCGATGCGAATGGTCGCGTCCGGTTGAGTGGCGACTGGAGTCAACGCGACTCTCATGTCTGGTAAGTCATCTACGGTCAACAAGACAAAGTATTCGAACGTTCCGGAGTAAAACGGAGGTTCGATAACGCCAGGAGTAACCGCAATACCAGCCAAGGAGGCAAAATCGCCGTTTTCAAAGAACACGCAATATTCCGGGTGAAACGGAAGGTAGTCGAATTGCATGATATCGAACCAATTATTGAATTGCTTCGGCGCCGTGATCGTACTCAAAGACGATTTTCCAGAGCCGTAACGGACCATAACCGTCTCATCCGAAAAGATTTGCCCATCCAAGGATATTCGAAGCTCCACGTTCGCACTCGACGACGTCTTTGTAATTTGTTTCAAAGACGGCGCGAGGCAAGTCAGCTGGGACTTCATGGCGTCAAACTCGCCATCCACTCTCATGGAACCAAAGTAGCACGCCGACGGCACCGTGACAGAGCTGGGATCAAAACCTGGACCAAACATGTAGTCGCCCAAAGTGAAACGAATGGCAGTTCCGCCCTCGGCGGAAACTTTCGGCGCGGATGGTTTGACATCCGCGACGCTCATCTTTGAGTGGTAATGAAACTGCGCGCCGTTGACGGAATACAAAGATCCATCCAACGAAATGCGCAAGGTGACGTCCTCGTCGTCCTCCATAGGCGGTGCTTCGCAAACAATAACGAGGACACCTGATTCCTCCATGATCTGAGCGCTCATGGCTTCGACTGGTTGTTCGCCAAACTTACAGTAAAACGAGTTGTGGTCCCGCGCAACGTGACCGGACAACATAACGGAGACTTTCGTGCCTCCCTTATCTGAACCAATCGCAGGAGAAACCGCAATTTCGCAAAGCTGCAAGATGCCTCCGTCCGGACCAGTAAACTCCTTAAACTCAGCGTCGACTTTTTGATCGTAGAAATCATAAAAGTCGTAGAACGAGTAAAAGTCGTAAAACGAATAAAACGCCTCGTAAAATTGAGGAGAATAAAACGCCAACGCTTCGTCGACGGCATCCTCTTCCCAACCAATGACTTCGGGAGACAACGGACTGATGAAGTGACCGTCTTCCGTGAATTCATTAAGCGTTCTCGACCCAGCACCTCTTCTCACAACCTTGACATCGTCCGAAGAGACGACGTGCACGTCGCCATCAGTCGTCGCCGCCGAGGAGGAGGAGGAGGAATCCTCTCCGCCGAAATCTTCGACGCGAGGCAGGTCAGAGCTGAGCGACTCACGATTGTCAGCTCTCGTCGCGTCCGAAAAGCCTTCGCGAGTCAAATCATCCGAACCGTAGCGGTGCGCCTTCTGTGATGGCGCGCCGCTCACTCCGAATGCAACGGACGAGCACAAGGCGACGAGCGCGAAGAAGACGAAGAATTTTGTCGTCGCCTTCTTTTTGCTGCTAAATTTTTTGCTAAAAAAACTCATCTTCCTCTTATCGCGTCGTTTTACGTCGTCGTCGTCGTCGGAAAGAGTTCTTCTTCTAGTACGTGTGTGTGTGTATACACACTACAAAACTACTTCTCTACGAGAGCGAAGACGATCTGATCTGATCTGATCTGTTGTGATATAAACGAGGAAGGAGTTGTGAGTGATTTAAAACCACAGAAAAGGAAAGCGGCGCGCGCGCCACGTAAAAAGATAAATTTGGATTACAGAGAGACGTTTGAGACGGAAATCACTCCATCCACGATCGCGGCTGACTTTGACGATGAGATGACGTACCTTGTGCCCGCTCTGGTATATTTCTATCTACTACCGATCCAAAAGAGGATCAGATCTCCTAAAGAAGAGAGGGAAAGTGAAAAGCTTTTTGTTTTCACTCCCTTATCGTCGTCCTCGTAAAGAGAGAGGAGGAGATCTGCGTCGCCTTTTCTACTTGTTTGAACACGAAGCCTTCGATTTCTCTTTCGGTGTGGTTCAAGTCCTATTCGCGCGCGTTTCTTTTTTTCGGAAGAAAACAGAGAAGACGCGTCCTAATTCACGGTGAGCAGCGGTAGCTACGTTAAAGTACTACGCGTAAACTGTTATGGTAGTTTACTTTTGTTACGTTATAAAGCGCAAGAAAGCTTAAGCTTTGATGGGCGTGTGAGATTTTTGAGGGCGAATTGCTTCAAAACGACTGTTCGATTCTTTCGATTCTGGCCATTAAATTCGAAATGAGTCCCTAAATAATTAGTAAAGAAAGTCTAAGAAGTGTATTTGCGAAGAATGTGCGCGTCGGCGTCGTCTGAATCGTCGTTATGATAGTCGTTATAGTCACCATCATCGCCGGGGCCGCTCTTGTTTTCTCGTTGATGGTGATCGTTACTTCTAAAAATAGTAGTATTGATGATTCCAGTTGCCATCTCCTCCTCCTCTGAGTAGGCATCAACTCCTCTTCCTCGTCCGCGGTCTTCTTCCTCGACGAAGCTTTCTTCGAGTTGATCTTCGACGACGAAACGAACGAGGCGAAGACGTTCGCGCAAAACTTTATCGACAAATACGCTCGACGGCTTGTGGCCATCTTTTCTTGCATCCTTTTGCATCGACGTTTGTTTATTAACTCTTCTTCGGTTATTCGCAAACGAACGCTCGGCGCGTTTCACCAAATCAGCCGCCAAGGAGCGAGGCGAGAGATTTCCAGTCGATACGGAGGTACCTCTCACTGGAGAGCTCTTATTATTGAATTCCTCATCGCGACGATGTCGATTTTGAAGCATCTTTTCTAAAGCTACAACTTCTCTTTCTGCTTCTGACATATTTTTTGTATCCTCAGATTTTGGACGCGGGAAAGTTGCGCTGCCGAAATTCTTGTACCCAATAATATCATCGATTTCGTGGTTTTCGTCGTCGTCGTCGTCGTCGTCGCCTTCATCGTTCTCCCCCTTTCCTCTGTTCTCTTTGCCAATGCCGTTGTTGTTGCGATCAAAATTAAAGGCGATCGAGGCGCGATTGATTTCTTTCACCGCGCCGAGAACAAACGCATCCGCTGAATCGTTGGAATCGTCGGCATTTGTATTTAAAGTGACGTCAACTTGATGCGGCACGAAAGGTTCTTTTCCTTGCGTGGCGACGCAATCGTAACACTCGAGTCGCGGCATCGCCGCGGAGGCATTCTTTTTGTCATAATCTCCGTCGTCATCTTTTCTTTTGCCGTTCACAACGCAGACTAGAAAACTGCCGTTTTGAGATACTTTCCTCAAAACAGAATTCGAGGCGTAGCGCAAACACGCCGCCCACACTTCGCTCGATTGTAAAAATGCAAGACTATCGCGAGCATCATCATCGAGACGATGTATCCAAACACCAACCAAAGGCGTTTCACAATTATGCACTCTCGATGAGTTTGTTTTGAGAAAGCACAACCGGCGAGCTCGATCGAGCGTGAGAAATCCTGTCGTCATTTTCGTCCTCGTCGTCGAAGATGAAGAAAGAGAACTTTCCCTCGTCCTTCTACCGTTGTAACCATTCAAAAAGTGGTCGTCATCGAATAACGCGGAAATAACTCGAGAGGATGATGAAAATTCTCTGGAGACCCTCAACGGCCGAATCGGCGCAAACCGGAAAGCGCACGAAGGCATCTCCAAGGCTACGGTGAGATGTACTTTCCACGCAGGCGGCGAGTTTCGCTTCGTTTTCACACCGTCGTACCGTTCAACGACGGCTCCTATTCGCATCGGCCACATGTCCAGAGGCGTCAACGGCTCGTCTTCATCTTTATCTTTGTCCATCTCTTCTTCTTCTTCTTCCTCCTCCTTCTCCTCGGCGTCGACGACGATACTCTTCGTCGTCGTTAAAGGCATCGCATCGCACGTCGCGTAAAACGACTCTCTCACGCTCGTAAAACTCTTCCCCCACGCCAATCGCGATGCCATTCTCTCGCATCGCTTTTTCCCTTCTTGACTTCCTCCGCCGCGGCGGAACGAGACGTCCAGCGGTACGCGTCTCTCGCTACTACAATGACTAAATCCGCGTTTGTTTCTTTCGCCTGTTTTGTTGCTTTTGACGCCACTACTGCTACTAATCGTCACTATCCCAAAGCTATCGTTGCTATTACTGTTACTGCTATACATCGTGTTGTTGTTGTTGTTGCCCTCGCTGCTGCTAAAATCGCATCTCGCGTAGAGATGATGGTGCGAAACCGATTTTGATTTTAATTTCTCGAGTATCTTTCCCGCCAACGAGTCAAAGTCGTCGTCCACGAACTGAAATATCGTCGGCCCGACGTCGCTGGACCAAACCACTGTCGTCGTCGTTTCCTTCTCCTTCGTCGTCGTCTCCGCGTCCCACAAAATCTCTCTCACGCGAGGGAAATCCTTCGCGTTTTCAGAAGAAGACGAATTCAAAGACGAAGACGTTTCTCTCGTCCTCCTCGTCCGCGAACCATCGTTATAAAATCTAATGTTTTTCCCGTTTTTCTCGTGTTCCTCCTCTTCAAACGCCTCCTCTGTGGGTGTTTTCTTTGTCGTCTTCTTTTCCAAGAAATACGCCGAAGAAGAAGACATTTGTCTTCTGTCCTCTCTTTTGTCTTCTTCTTTGTCTTCTTCGTCTTCTTCTTCTTCTCAACAACAACAACAAGAGTTGTACTTATTAGAGTATTAGTATGGAGAAAATGGCGGGAAAAGTTCGTCATTTTTTCATCTCCTCATTTAATCAACAAAGAAAAGTGAAACGATGACGCTCTTCCCTCTTCTCTCGTCCTCCTCCTCCTCTCCGTGCGTCTCTCACAACAACAACTGTCGTTCTTCTTCTTCTTCTTCTCGTTGTTTTTCCTCCAAATCATCGTTTTCAACTTTATCGCGAGGTAAAGGAGGAAAGATTCATCAGAATCACTATTCAACGATTGCAACACGAGCGACGAGGAGTAACGACAGCAACAACAACATTAACAACAATTCTAAATACATCGAGAAAGCGAAAGTGCAAGATTTATTGTCGAATTTGGAGCGATGGCTTCGAGAGAACGGGTCGGAGATGAACGAAAAGTGCGAGTTTGGGTTTAGCTCTATGATGGAAGAAGATAACACTTTGATGATTCGTAAAAACACGTGCGGTATTTTCAATCGTGGTAGTAAAAGTAGTAGTACAAGTAGTAGTAGGAGTAACATCAGCAGCGACGATAACACGAGTATTAAAAAGAACGAGTCGATCTTAAAAGTTGGCGATTCGGTGTGGATGACTGCGGAGAAAGCGAGAGAAGATGCGGACGGGAAGTGCGGGAAGATTTTAAAGCGTCTGGCGGCGCAAGGCGAAGCCGCGCCGGCGTGGGTGGAACTTTCCGTGTATTTGGTGTGCGAACTCGAGAAAGGCGAAAGTTCGTTTTACGCGCCGTATTTGAGTTATTTACGCGAAGCGACGGTGTTAGAGTCGCCGCTATTTTGGTCGACGGAGGACGTGAACGCAATCGCCGGGTCGCAACTCCTCGACGACGCGGCTGGGTACGATTCGTACGTTCGAGGCACGTACGAGTCGTTGAATTTAAGCAACGACGGTGTACCGGAGGATACGTTCTTGTGGGCGTTTGGAATTTTACGGTCTCGAGCGCAACAACCCATGCGAGACGGGTCGGAAGTTACCTTAGTTCCCGGGTTGGACATGTTAAACCACAAGGCGAGATATTCGGAGAACGATTTTGGGGTTGGCGGGAAGAAGAAAAAGCCAGATTGGCAAGTCTACGAGGCAGGTATGGACGACGGCGCGATGGGTTCACCCATGGCGGCGATTACAAACTTATTCGGCGGTGGTGGGAAGAAGGAGGACGCCAGGGGGAGCAGCGGTAGCGGTAAGAGTAGCGGCGCAAAAAGCGAGAATAACAACATCAAATTCGCCTCGTTTCGAGCGCAACAAGATACCATTCAACCGGGCGAGGAAATTTTTATGGATTACTACGCCTCCATCAACTTCGACGAGCGACCTTTGGATGGTAAAACCTGCGTCGATTACGGCTTCGTCGATCCCGTGGAACGAAACGGTGGCTACGAGTTACGAATAGGCATTCCAGAAAACGATCCAAACAGAGACGATAAAATCGACATTTGCGACGTGAGTCAACAAATCATAGGCGGCGGCGACGATCCAACCTTTTATTTAAAAGCGTACGAAGATCCAGATCCAAACTTGCGCGTTTTCAGCAGATTGTTGAACATCCAAGGCTCGGACGCGTTTTTGTTGGAAGCTTTGTTTCGAAACAACGCGTGGGAGTTGATTTCCGAACCCGTCTCGAAAGAGAACGAAACGCAAGCCTGCGAAACGATGATTGCGGGATGCAAAGACGCTCTGTTGCAATACGAAACGAGCATCGAACAAGACGAGGACATGTTATCGATCCAGGACATTTCCGACGAAAAGCTTCTCTCCATTCGCGTCTTGTTGGGCGAAAAAAAAGCGCTCAGAAACACGTTGCGATATTTCGAAACCATTCGCGCCTCTGTCGATCGCTTAGAGTATTACCAAGAGCGACGCTTGAGGCAGTTAAACTTGTTGGACGAGGACGGGAGTTCCACGTACGATCCATTCAACGATTTCATAGCTTAATATAATACTATAATACTCTACTATATTAATAATGATGCAAAAAAAAGAAGTTGTTCAATACGCGAGTTGAACGCGTGACCTTCTCGGTGTAAACGAGATGCTCTAACCACTAAGCTAATCGAACGAGACGACTCTCCATTAGGGTTTACATTACTCTATATTAAAACAACAATAAAATAATTTGAGCAACAAAGAAAAACAAGACACAAAAAACGCCATTCACAGAAGAGACTCTACTAACAATACACAATGTTGTTGACGAACCCGATCGAGGAGGACGTGTTCGAACGAACCAACGAAAACGAGGACGAGGAGAAAGCGTGCGAAAAAGAACGAGCGAGGAGACGATTAGTATTGGAAGAATCGTCGTCGTCCTATGTGTCGTCTGAGCAGGCAAAAGTGGCGTTTGCTTTTCTCTCAAAATCCAAATCGTCGTCGTCGTCGTTGGGAAGAAACACCGAAGAAGAAGAAGAAAAAGGCATCGAAACGATCGCGTTCTTCTCGAACAGCCGAGTGCCTCTGACGGTGTGCGAGGAGATTTTATCCTCGTTTAAGAGGGAAAACAAAAAGTTTGAGAAGATTGGCCACGTGAAAGTATCAGGCGTGAGCGAACGGAACGACTGTTTGAGCGACGATTTTGATGAGGATGATTTTGACGACGAGAACACAAAACGACACGAGACGTTCACGAGAACGTGCGACGTGTATTACCAGAGAGAAACGAAGATCGCTCTCGTGAAGTGTACGTACGACGTTCCCGTGGAAAATGCGACGAGATGGGCGGAAACAGTTTTAAAGAGTCTCTTTCCAGACGACGACGATGAAGGAAGGATGCGTAGTCGTCAAACATCGCCGCTACGAAAGGCGTTCGTCGTCACGTCGTTCGTTTCCTCGTACGCCGACGATACGGACGCGGATGAAAACGGTTTCGGTGATAGCGCTCGCTTTGCCGTGCAATACGTAGGGAACGAGGCGTACACTACTTATTCGAATACAAAAACACGTAAAAATAGCACAAATAAGAAACCTTTATCGGTAGGCCGGGCCGTCGTCGGCGCCGAGGCGGCGTTGTTCAACCGCTTGAACCAGATGGCAAACGACGGCAAAAGCGCCGAGAGGACGAGAACAAAAATAGCCTTGCTCACATGCCCGGACGAGCGTTCGTTTTCGGGAACCGCGGACGATATCATCGACGTTCGCGCTTTGAAAAACATCGTGGATGTATTACGAGAAGATTTTGACGACGACGAGAATACAGAGGAGAAGGACGAATGGAGCGAGCTCTTACGGTCGGTGGACGAAACCGCGTTGAACGAATGGGCGAGAAAAGGCGGTCGTCATCGTAATCGACACCATCTTCAGCGCGACGCGACGAATTCTTCCATCTCGTTCGTCGCCGACGATAACTTGTTTTCTTAATAATAATAATAATAATAATACTAGTATATATATATATAGTAGAGAGAGGTACTACTAGCGAATGAACTTAAATAAACATACATCCGCACACATGCTTACACTTGACAAACAACGGGAAGAGAGCGTCCTCAAAAGTCGTCAAAAGTCGAGGACATCACATAATAAAAAAAATGTCATCAACAGCGACGATATTCGCAGCAATGAATACAACGACGACGATTCAATCCTCTTTTAAACGACCTTGTCGTCCTCGCTCGCTGTTATTATCATCAAAAGGAAGCGAGAAAACTTCTTCCTCCGTCGTCGTCTTCAAAGGTCAAATTCGTCGTCAACATCGGATAATAAAAGGTCGACATTCTGTTATTCGTTCTTCTTCTTCTTCTTCGTCCTCCTCCTCCTCTTCCGATGAAAAAAAGAAGACGACGACGATGAAAACGACGACGACGAAAATAATGATCATCAAGAAAATGATCGTCGCCCCAGCGATGATGTTCGTCTTTTCCGCCACTTTCGGGGGGTTTCTTGGGTTTACTGAAAATGGGTTTTTTGTTCCGTCTGCTGCGTGTGCTGCTGCTTCTCCTTCTGCGAAAGGCGAACGGAAAGAACCAACGAACACGGCCGTTCGCGAGTTACGCAAACAGTCGAAAAAAGCGGTGAAATGTTCTTTAGATGTGGCGAAATCGACCATCGATACGATCGATCGGAAAATCAACGAACCGTGGAACTTGGAAGATGTATGGGCGATATTCGCGTTGAGGTTGGTTATAAAACGAAGACGGGAGATGTTTTTATGGTTTGAAAAACAAAGGATGAAAGCGTTCGGAGGAAGAGGAGAGGATTCAAAAAGAGAGAAAGTAATCGAGCAGTTAGAAAGCGCGGACGTTTTGGATTCACCGTATCGAGAAACGTTCGCGCATTGGATTGGGAAACCGCTCGGCGCTTTAATGTTTTTGTGGATCACCGGGTACGTTTTCGACGTGACGTGTGAATTCGTGGACGCGATGTATGTAAATTTTGCGGTTCCCGAGAACGTGGCCGCGGGTTTTGATCGAGGGACGTATATTTTTACCGCTGGGCTTATCGTATCGATGTGGTTATCAAAGTACGGCAGCCAATTGTTGACGAAAATGTTCCCGGATAGTTCGGCGCAAACCGAGGAAGGGAAGAAGTTAATTTTGGTTCGATTTGCCACCATGATCACGTTACTCGCCACATTTGCGGCTACTCTGGTCACTTTTGGCTTACCTGCCTCGTTTTTATTCTCTTTCGGTGGTCTCGGAGGTTTAGCCTTTGGTTTAGCCGCCAAAGATTTCATCGCGAATTTAATCGGCGGCGTCATCATCGCCGTCACGTCGCCGTTTAGCGAAGGCGATAAGATCGTCTTGTTGGCGTCTGGTGGTAAGTTTAGAGGATCAGATTCACCAAAAATCAGTGAATATAGCGTCGAGAAGATTGGCTGGTACTCGACGTTGTTAATGCCGAGAGATAAGAAACCAACGATCGTACCAAATGGCTACTTCTTAGGCAACGCGACCATCAACCATTCTCGAGCGACGCATCGATTCGTTCGAGCGGCGTTTGAAATTCGATACGAAGACGTCGGCCAGGCGACTCAAATCAAAGAAGGCATTAATGACTTTTTGGCTCAACATCCACACGTGGATGTTAAGGCTGGATCCAAATCACTGATCACAAACTTAGGCTCGGCAAAGTTGGAGATGGAAGTACGAGCGTTCATCCCGATGGCGGACGGTGGTGACGCGTATTACGATTTGCGACAAGACGTGTGCCTTGAAGTTTGCCGACTTCTGGAGAAGTACGCACCAAAGAGTGCAGGCACGACTCCCTTGCTTTTGTCGCAAGACGGCTCGTTCGATGGTCGCATTTTATCTTCGTGAAAAACAAATCGCTTTTGCGCTTTTGTGCGTATATAAACGCGGCGTGTTATAACTATTCTTTTTTTGTATGTATTTCCTCTTTAATCATCATTATTTAATCATACGTAGTACTACTTAGTAGTACTCGTTTACAGCATTTTCACAAAGTTCTTTAAAATAATATTACACACACATACACAGTCACACACGCACTCTATCACTTCTATTTCTTTTCTTCTTCTTTGCTTTTATGTACAGTAATAATCTGTAGTAAAAATTGCTTTCTGCCTTTCGTCTTCCTACACGTCTATGTTTCCGACTTTGGTTAAAAATTGCAAAACTTCGTCGGTATCTCTCAACGAATAACTCGCTTTCGTTTGCTTGGGAACTTTGGTCACCACGATCCCGACGCCGTCGCCTTGCGTCTCGTCGTCGCTGAGTTTCCGTAAAACCTCAAACGCGTCTTCATCCGTCACGTCGTCGCCTAAATACATGGAAATGACATCTTTTCGATCGTTCAATTTCAAAGCTTCCAACAAATAAGACAAAGCTTTCCCTTTATCCCAGTCGACTTTTGGTTTCACTTCCCACACTTTCTTCCCGGAATGTTTCCGCAACTTGTCTTTATTTTGCGCTACGATTTCATCTACCGCTTTTTCCACCTCTGCTTCGTCCTCTTCGTTTTCGCATTGGCGATAATGCGCGCTCACGCAAAACACGTTGGTCTCCACAACCGCGCCTTTTATTGAATCTAACTTTTTCTTCAACGTCTCAAACACGTTCTGCATGACATCCTCTGCCCACAAGCACGGCTTATAATCGATATCTGGCGAGCCTTTCGGACCGGCTATATCTAACCCATGCGATCCCGCGTAATACAACTCGTCCAACTTTACAAAATCGTACACCTTCTCTCTCGCTCGTCCGGAAACGATCGCCGTCGGAAACTTCTTCGCCACCGTTTGCACCGCTCGCCTCGTCTCTTCTGACATGAACGCTTTTTCCGGCTGAGATACAATCGGCGATAACGTCCCGTCGTAATCCAAAAAAACCACCAACTGTTTCCCTTCCGATTTCAGTTGTTTCTTCAATTTCGCGATCAAACTGTTATTCTGATTCGTTCGTTGTTTTTCTTCTTCTTCTCTTCCCTCGATACCATCGTTCTCGTCATCATCATCATTGAGCAACAAAGCGCTCGGGTGGTGTTTCGTCAACCACTCCTCCTCGGTTTTCCAGTACGTCGGCGTCGTCGCTCGATCGCCCATTTCTTTCAGGGAAAGATCCTCGTACGAGTTTCGATGCGACATTATTTCTTCTTCTTCTTCTTCTTTGTATCTCTTCTGTTTGATTCCGTTTTCTCTTTTAAACTTCTTCAATTCTGTCTATTGGAACGTCCAAACAATCGCGCGCGCTCTTAAGACTTCTTTCTCTCTCGATGAAATGCTTTTCCTCCTTCTCTCTTTGTTTTGCTCGTTTAAAGAGAGATCTGTGTTTGTTCTCTTCCGGTGTGGTGACGATCTCGTCGTTTGTGATCGTGTTTTTATATACTCTCGTTGTTTCTCTTGTTGTGTGTAATGCGCGTTCTCGCAAGAGTTGTTTTGTGGCGGAATGTGTTGACGAGCAAGCAAACGGCGTCGTGTCGAGCTCTCAGCAATGTTAACTGTCTGTTTCCTCTCTTTTCTTCTCTTTTTTCCCTTCTTTTTTCCTCCTTGTTTGTGCAAAAAGGCAAAGGAAGTTTCCTCCCTTGTGTTGTTGTTGGCTTCTGTTAAACCCTGATTCAAGAGCACAGAGGGAAAATCAAGATTTGTTGTTCTGGATTTTTTTTCACCATGAACCATCTCTTTCTTTTTGCGAAGAACGAAACACCACCAAAAACATCAAAAATCATCATCGGCCCCTTCTTTTCATCGATTCGTCATATATAAACGCACCCAATACACACACTTACAAAATGGCCCTTTCGATGCAATCCGCTTTAGCTGGCAAGCAAATTACCGTAAACAAGGTTTCCTCCAAACGGTACGTGCATTTGATCTTCGCGTGATGGAGTTACGCGTTGAATTACGATTGTCCTTTTTTTTGTTTTATACAGTACGCTCTCTTCTTCTTTGGGCGAGATTGAAGAGGGAAAATCGATGATGGCATCCTCCTCTCGATGTTTGTATACTCACACTCACCTCTCTTGTCTTAATGCTCTTCGTCGTCATCAAAACAACACAACAGTTCGGTCAACAAGACGGTCGTCCAAGCGTCCAACTTGTCGGAAAAGCTCTCCAAGGCGGCCGTCACTGCGGCCACCACCGCCGCGTTGTTCGCATCGGTACGTTTCTTTTTTCTTTGCTCTTTTGGTCTCGTTTTACGAAGGGTGGTTTTAAACAACGGGGATAAAAAAACACTTCGCGCTTTTGAAGAAGAAGAAGAAGAGGTTCTCTCTCTCTCTCTCTCTTCGTCGTCGTTACATCGTGCGCGCGCCTTAAAAGTCTCTCGAGGCACTCCTCCTCCTCTTCCTTTTGAGAGACCACGGAAGAAGAAGAAGAAAAAACGATGAGATGATGAGAGAGATTTGAGCGCGATCCGAGACGAGAGAAGGAAGGAGGGAAAAAGCTTCGGAAAAATCGTATCTCTTCTCGCTTCGCTCTAATCTCAAAATTTTTTTGGCCAAAAAGATCTCAAAAGAAGAGGAGGCGAATTTTTTTTTGAGAGCGTTTTTGGTGTGAAACCAAACAACACAACAATCTGAAAGAAATGTCATTTTTAAAAATAAGAGAACTGACCTTTTTTCCCTTTTTCTCCCTTCTTTCTTCTCAAAACTTGATAAAAACGAAAATATAATACTACTAACAGTCTGCGCAAGCGGTCACGTACGATGAGTTGCAAGGCTTGACGTATTTGCAAGTCAAAGGTACCGGTTTGGCGAACACGTGCCCGGTTGTCGAAAGCGGCTCCGGCCCGAAGGCGTTGAAGGCTGGCGACTACAAGTTTGACAAGTTTTGCGTCGAACCGACTTCGTTTACGGTGAAGGAAGAAAAGGCGGACGGTTCCACCGAGTTTGCCAAGACGAAGTTGATGACTCGTTTGACCTACACTTTGGACGCCATGTCTGGCGACTTCAAGGTTGGCTCTGACGGTTCGGTCAACGTCGTCGAGAAGGACGGCATCGACTACGCGCCGACCACGGTCCAATTGGCTGGTGGCGAACGTGTTCCGTTCTTGTTCACCTTGAAGGAGTTGCAAGCGAAGGGTAACACCTCCCAATTCGGCGGTGACTTCGTTGTCGCTTCGTACAGAGGTTCGTCCTTCCTTGACCCGAAGGGTAGAGGTGGCTCCACTGGTTACGATAACGCCGTCGCGTTGCCGGCCAGATCTGACGCCGATGACTTACAAAAGGAAAACAACAAGAACGTCGCCGCGTTGAAGGGTAGTGCCGTCTTCAACGTCGCGAAGTACGACGAAACTACTGGGGAGATTGCCGGCGTGTTCGAATCCATCCAACCGTCTGACACTGATTTGGGCTCCAAGGCGCCGAAGGATGTCAAGATCACCGGTTTGTGGTACATGCAATTGCAATAAGCGGCGTGTGCGTCTTTTGTAGAAAAAGAAAAACAGAGAGAAAAAATGGAGAGAGAGAGGGTGTGAGAACATTGATTTGAGAGAGTGAGAGAGTGAGAGAACTTAAGCTGAGCGTACGCACAAGTGTGTGGTTTTAATATATAAAATTAAATAGCAATTATATTTACACAACAATCAACAAAACGAGAAGAAGAGGAGACCGAGATGTGCCAACGACGCCATCCCGGCGCCGCTCGATACAGCGCAGAAGAGCAAACTCGTTATTATTATCGTCATACTTTTCTTCTTCTTCTTCTTCTTCTTTCCCTCCGCATGATTGGAATGATATACTAAAATCGTTCCTACCGCGGTGCAAAAAGCAACCCCCGAATCTATCGCAGACCACACCCCGCCCGGTAAGTTCCCATCTTTTACTTTCGTCACGAACGCGGGTAAAAGTAAGAAAGAAGCCCAAACAGAGGCGCAACACGAGTGCACGAGTGTATTTTCATCAGTACTAGTACCAAAAGTGCACTTGAAAACGATCATGTACGCGTGCACGAGCGCCGGAGCGACAGCCGCTAACGCCGCGGAAATCGATACGTGCGTCGACACCGACATTCGTCGCAGAAAATCAAGCTTTGTTGAAGCGGTATTCTTTCTCGATAACGCGAGCATCTTGCAAAAAAGCAGGTGTAAACTCTTAGCCATGCCGTAACCGCAGACTAAAACAACGCTCGTTGCAAAAAGAACGTACATTTCTAATCGTAAAGCTCGCATCTCTTTCGCGCCGATTGCAAAGTTTTCACTCAAAGCCGAGAGCACGTAGAGCGAGGAAAATGCAAGACCCGAAAATGCCATCGACGACGACGGGCCCGACGAGAACAAAACGTGCCAAGATATTGCAGCAGACGCAACGTTCGGTGTTCTCGCGACGAGGATGGGTGCAAACGTGTACCATCCTCGAGTATTTCTATCGGTATTGATATCGTCTACTCCAGAAAAAAATCCATCGATGAAGACGCCGTGGTTGTCTTTTTTCTTCAAAGTCGAAGACGCGTCTTCAAAGCCATGCCAACCCAAATGCGGCGGAATATCAACGTGTATATTCTTTATGTATTGAGAAATATCACCTACTCCTTCATTTCCACCTGCTTTTGCCACGCGATGTAATGCGACCGCGAGCGATAAAATCACTTGCTTGCACCAGCATATCGCGAGATGATCGCAGGACGTTCGCGTCGATACGGTCTTCACTCTTTCGCTATTCCTATTCCTATTATTACCACTATTATTATTACTATCATTCAAAGAGAGAACAAGCGAAGCGTCCACTCCGGAAACTTGCCAATCGCGCATCCCCCCACTCACGGACATCACGGACATCAACTCCTTCTTCCCTTCGCCAGTCGTCATCTTCTTCGATGTTCTTTTCCGCCACGCGTGATTGGCGAAACTCGAAAGCGCAAACGCTCCGGGATGGTACGCGTGCGGCGTTGCCAGAGTCGTCACGTGCACGTGCTCTATTCTTCTTCCGTTAAAATCACTTTTATTCACTATCACTTGCTCTGCTGCATACTTCGCGACTAACCCGCCCATGGAGTGCCCGACCACGATAACGTTCTTCAAATATTTTCCACCGCCGTCATCGTCGTCGTCGTCGTCTTCATCGCTTTCAAAAATCTTCCTCCCAAAATACTCCTCTAACACCCATCTCGTTGTTTCAACTTGCCGTTCCATCGCATCCGCGTCGAACGCCGAGAACTCTTCCTTGAAATCCATCGCGTACCATTCAATCTTTGTCTTTTTTGCCTTCGTTTCTTCACTCGAAGAAGAAGAAGAAGAAGAAGACAAATAGTATTTCCCGAGCGCGTGCGTCGAGTGCGCGAGCGAGCGCACCTGCGCGTAATCGCCGCCGTTTCCCGGTATGAACAAAGCCAGCACAGTTTTTGTTCCTTCCATAAAAGCGTTTTTGTTCTTTCCACCGTTCTCCGAAATGTCGTCCATCTCCTCGTATCGGATGAGATCATACTTTCGCCCTTTTCCTTTCTCAAAGAATCCAACACCACTTTCGCTCAAATCAATTTTCGAATATCCGGGACGCATGTACGTCATCTGACACTCGTTTTCGCTGAAATAAATCGCTCGCATCCAAGAAAAGAGGAGGACGAGGAGTGCGAGGAGAACGCACGCGCATTTCAAAACGAAAGAGAAGAAGAACAAGGAGTGATAGTTGTTGTTGTTTTTCTTCTTCAAATTTGCGTTTCGTCGATGTTGTTCGTTAAAAGAAGTTTTGCGTTTCATCGTTTATTATGTACCCCGACGACGATTCAGAAAACGACATTTAATACATCCTCGCGACGACGATTTCATCATCATCGCGTTAAAAAGTTTCGCTCTTCGTTTCTTTTTGGTGTGGTGCATAAAGTTTGCCGAAAAGCAAAGTTGGTCGTTTGTTATTGAAGAATTCGTTTTGTCTTCTTCATATTTTGCAGCTCTTTATTAATATTCATCGCGCGTATCTCTTCTATAAACATTTCTAAAATGACTAAATACTATTTCTCGGCGTCGACAACCTCGTCGACACCCGTCGCCCCCTTTTTCTCCGCGTTCCTCCTCTTTTCCATCATCATCACTTTTTGCTCTTCCTTCTTCTTTTGTCTCAACTGTTTCTTTCTTTCTCTCTCTTTCTCTCTCTTTTCGTTTTCTTCTTTTCTTTTCATCGCTTGTTGTTTCGCCTCTTCGCCTCCTAACCCGTCGAGTAACTCTTTTTGCGTCAAGAAACGACCTCCCGGGCCTCGTATCCGTCGTCGCGCGTGATTGTGTCGGCTTTCGTGCATGTACGGTTTCCTTTTCTCTTCACCCGTGCCGTTCTTCTTACCTCCGGTTGGTGAGAATACCGCCCCGATCTTGTTATATTTCAGTTCGTGTTTCGCTCGCGCCGCTCTTCGCCTGAGAATAGCTTCGTACTGTTTCGCGTTCACGTACACTGGAGGAGCAGCAGCGGCTGCCGCAGCTGCAGCAGCCGCCATGACGAGATGTTGTTGTTGTTGTTGTTGTTCTTGATGATGCTCTTGCGCCTGATTGTTAGTATCGTTGGCTACGAGAAGCGCAGTCGGTTGTAAAAGATATTGTTGCGCAACAAGCGGTACGTTCGGCGGCGGCGGCTGCATCGAAGGCATTTGATACTGCGCTTGAAACGACGACGACGGATGATGATTATACAAGGTTGCCGTAGCCGCCGCTGCTGCTACCATTCCGTCTACTCCGCCATTCATCGCGCTCGTCGTCTGCGCGTGACTTTCTTCCATGCGACGACGTTTTACCATTTCTTCTTCATCTTCTTCTTCCCTTTGTCGTTCGGTCGTCTCGTCGTCGTCGGTATCCTCGTCATCCACGTCTTCCATGCTCTCTTTCATCTCGAGTAAACTCTCCTCGCTTCCCTTCTTCTTCGTCTTTGTCTTTGTCTTCTCGTTCGTATTCTTCCTTTGCAGTCGAGATTCATTATCTTTTTTTATTTCCAATCGTTTCTCGATGTCGTCGTACGCGCTGTACGCGTAGGCCTGCGCGAACGCAGCAGCGTTTAAGACGATATTTTTCCCACTCTCCTCAAAATCCGCGTTATTTTCGACGATACTATGACCACCAACATTGGTGGTAGTATTACTACTCTTATTATTCATCTCCTCGGCAGCACGAGTCATCAGAAAAGCGTATCTCGCTCCCAAAAATATCTCTTTGAGTCGTTTACGCGCACCCAAAGAACAACAAACCCCAAAATCGAAAGAGAGAAGGTTCAAAACGAACAACAACAGAAGAGAAGAGTATTCTGACCACCGAGACGAACGCTTGTTTTCTTCTTCGTCAAGGTAAAGGTGATTCTTCAATGAATGACGAATTTAAGGAAGAGTTTATTAATACGAGTCAGAGTAAAGAAGAGTTTGGTTGGAGTTTAATTGAAGGGATTTTGGAAATGTATCTGTTTAGGGTTTATGATTTTTTCTTTAAACTCTTGCTCTTAAGAATTCTTTCTTCTTTCCCTCGTTCTCACGCCACAGAGTAGAGCACAGAACACCACGTCGTCCTTTATTACGTAACGGACTTTTAAAGAGTGCTTTCGTTTCTTTCCAACAAAAGAGAATCGTCGTCATCCTTTAAAAGTATATATTAAAGAGTGTAATAATAGGTTTCTTTCTTCTTTTGGTCTGTTGGTTGTCAAATAAGAAAAACAATCGCATAAAAAGATGTTGCGGCGAAACGCTCGCTTAAGGAAAGAATTCGTCTACAGGAAATCTTTAGAAGGGAAAGAGCGCTTGTTATACGAGAAGAAGAGGAAAATACGAGAGTGCTTGGAGGAAGGGAAACCGATCCCAACTGAACTCAAAAGAGAGGAAGAGCAGTTAAGAAAAGAGGTGGAATTAGAAGATATAAACACGAGAGAGTATGGAAACTTGGAAAAAGGCGTCAACGACGACGAGTATAAAAACGCACCAGAGGCGAAAATCTTACTGACGACGTCGAGAGACGCGAGCAGTCGATTGCTTCAGTTTTGTAAAGAACTGAAACTTCTGTTCCCGACCTCGTCGAGAATCAACCGCGGGTCGCAAATCTTACCCGATCTCGTGGAACTGGGAAAAACGAGCGAGTTTACCGACGTCGTCATCGTCCACGAACACCGAGGCGAACCGGACGGTTTAGTCGTTTCGCACTTACCGTTTGGTCCTACCGCGTATTTTGGCATTTCCGACGCGGTCATGCGACACGACGTAAAAGACGCCAACTTACCGAAAGTTTCCGAACAGTTCCCGCACATCATATGCGAAAACTTCACCTCGGAATTAGGCAAACGAACCGCGAATATCTTGCGACACTTATTCCCGAGACCGAAGGAAAAATCAAAACGCGTGGTCACTTTCGCCAACTCGGTCGATTTCATCTCCGTCCGTCATCACACCTACGACATGCCGAAAGGCCCAAAATCCTTACACTTGAACGAAATCGGTCCGAGATTTGAGTTACGATTGTACCAGCTGAAGTTAGGGACGGTCGACCAAGACGACGCCGACATCGAGTGGTCCTTGAGACCGTTCATGCGAAGCGCGAAGAAAAGACGATTGTGAAAATAATTATTAGAAAGAGAGAGAGAGAGAAAATAGAGAGGACATATAGAGGAAATACTAGATGGAAAGAAAATTGTACTTTTATTAAAAACGTGGTGGTATATTTGCTGATATTCGCCGATCGATAACGAGAACGTTATTATAATGCTTTTTTGCTCTCGTCGTTAATAGTAGGAGTCCTCGAGAGCTTTTTGCACTAAAATTTTGAAGCATTTTTTTTCGTTTGAATTTGATTTGACTGCATTATTCTTCTATCGATTGATTGATTGATTGAAAAGAACACAGCACATAATATACTGTTTGTTTGTTTAAGAGGAGTGTTGTTGTTGTTGTTGTTGTTGTCGTTGAGAGAAGACTATTGAAGCATTAGCACTTTAGCAGACTCTTCTCGTTTTCGTTCGTTGCATTCGATCTGAATAAAGAAGAAGAAGAGTAAAACGACTCACATAATAAAATGGCGACTGGTGGGGAAACGACGACGACGATTAAAACGACCGCGCAAGAAACGGACGCTTTACGAGGCATCGAACGCATCGGCGCGCACTCGCACATACGCGGTCTGGGATTAGACGACGCGTTAGACGCGAAGAATGTTTCGCAAGGGATGGTTGGTCAAGAAGACGCGCGTAAAGCGTGCGGCGTTATTCTGTCCATGATTAAAAGCGGGACGATCGCTGGGAGAGGCGTTCTGTTAGCCGGTCAGCCGGGGACGGGGAAGACGGCGTTAGCGATGGGGATCGCGAAGAGCTTGTTAGATTCAGATTACGGGGTGAACGGAGAAGGAGCCGGGGGGAGCAGGAAAGCGAGTTTAAGAGGCCAAGATAAAAGTAGCAACAATATAAACGCGGAAAGTAACGAAGAAACGCCGTTCGCGATGATGGCGGGATCGGAGATTTTTAGCACAGAAATTTCAAAAACGGAAGCGTTGAGACAGGCGTTTAGGAAAGCGATTGGGGTGAGGATACGGGAGGAAACGGAAATTATCGAAGGTGAAGTCGTGGAGATTGAGATTGACCGACCGACGGCGGGGAACGTCGCGCCGAAAGTTGGAAAGTTGACTTTGAAAACGACCGATATGGAGACGGTGTACGATTTAGGAACGAAGATGATCGAATCGATCAACAAAGAGAAAGTCACCAGTGGTGACGTGATCACCATCGATAAGAGCACGGGAAGAGTGCAAAAGTTAGGACGTTCGTTCGCGCGATCGCGCGATTACGACGCGACTGGACCGACGACAAAGTTTGTTTCCTGCCCGGAAGGCGAGTTACAAAAACGAAAAGAGATTGTGCACACGGTGACTTTACACGAAATCGACGTCATCAATTCGCACACGCAAGGTTTCATGGCGTTGTTCTCCGGCGATACCGGTGAAATTCGCGACGAAGTGCGAGAACAAATCGACGAGAAAGTCGCCGAGTGGCGAGAGGAAGGCAAGGCGGAAATCATACCGGGCGTTTTGTTCATCGACGAAGTGCACATGTTAGACGTGGAATGCTTTTCGTTTTTGAATCGAGCGTTGGAAAATGATTTATCTCCCGTGTTAGTCGTGGCTACGAACAGAGGCATCACGAAAATCCGAGGCACAAACTACCGATCCCCTCACGGCATCCCGATCGACTTGTTAGATCGCCTCTTAATCATCCAAACGAAACCGTACACGGAAAAAGAGATGAAATTAATAGTCAACATCCGGTGCGAAGAAGAAGACGTGAACATGTCCGAAGACGCGAAAGATTTGCTCACAAAAATCGGTTCGGAAACCAGTTTACGATACGCCATTCAACTCATCTCCGCGTCCTCTTTGGTCGCCAACAAGCGGAAATCCGCCAAAGTCGAAACCGACGACGTCTCCAAAGCGTACAACTTATTCATCGACGTCAAACGAAGCACGAAGTTCATGATGGAATACAGCTCGCAATACGTGTACAACGAAGCCAACGAAACGGACATGGAAACTTAAAACTTAAAGAGATTTTAAATACTACTACTACTACTAATACTACTAATGAACATAAAGCCAACAACAAAAAGTGACGTGTGTTACTCATCCCGAATTGCTTCCATCGAATTGCATCCATCCCGTTATATAAAGCTCGAAAACCCTAAACACGTCCAACCCCGCGAGGTTTTTCTTTCCCAGCAGACTTGTCTTCATAATCACTTCTCAACTGCGCGTTTTAAAAACGAACAGATATATTCCGCCAATAAAGGTTAGATAGAACAACTTTCTTAACTGCAGTGCACACTCGTAAGACTGCGGCTCCCAGGCGATTGATTATTAAAAGCAAAAAGAACAAAGGTACGTTGTTGTTCGTAAATTCTGATCTCCTTCTAGGGCTTCTTTTTGCCTCATCCTCTTGAACTCTTTTCTTCTTCGTCTTCTTTGTCGTCTTCTTCTTCTTCTTAGGAGGAGGACGACGACGTAAACAACGACTCGTGTTTTTGTTGCGTTAGGTGTGCTGACAATCATTCTCTCTCTCTTTCTCTTCCGACAATATCATCATCAATATCGTCATCATATTATTGGATAAAAATACTCCTCTGTCTGCTTTTATTACACACAGACTAAAATAATACTAAGAAAAAATGGTGAACCAAGCGTACCTGGATAAAAGAAAGTACGGCGAACGCGTGTACGAGTTGCTGGACAACTATGACTCCGCCTTATTAGTGCACTGCGACAACGTCGGCTCCAAGCAATTTATGGACATTCGCACGGCGTTGAGACCAAACTCGGTCGTCTTGATGGGGAAGAACACGCTGATGAGAAAGATCATCGGCAACTATTGCGCCGAGAAGGGCAACAACGATTGGATGGTGTTGCACGACTTGTTGATTGGCAACGTCGGCGTTATCTTCACGAAAGAGGACGTCAAGGAAGTCAAGACGAAGGTTTCTGAGTTTGTCGTCCCGGCGCCCGCGAAAGTTGGCTCTACGGCGACGTGCGACGTGACCATCCCGGCGGGCGTGACCCCGTTGGAACCGTCCCAAACCGGCTTTTTCCAATTGTTGAACATCGCGACGAAGATTAACAAAGGGGCGATCGAGATTTTGTCTGATGTTACCGTCGTTACAAAAGGCGAACGCGTCGGTTCCTCCGCGGCTGCTTTGTTGGGTAAGATGAAAATCACGCCGTTTGAATACGGTTTAGTCGTCAAGCACATTTACGACAAGGGCTCCATGTACCCGGCGGCGGTTTTGGACATCACCGACGAGCAGTTGGCGGCTAAGTTTGCCGCGGGTGTCTCCAACATCGCCTCCATCTCTTTGGCGACCAAGTACCCGACTTTGGCCGCGGTGCCGCACTACATCGTCAACTCGTACAAGAACGTGTTGGCCATCTCCATCGGCACCGAGTACACCTTCGAGTTGGCGCAAAAAGTCAAGGACTATCTCGCCGACCCGAGCGCGTTCCAAAGCGCCGGTGGCGGTGGCGGTGGCGGTGGCGGTGGCGATAAGCCAGCCGCGGCCGCGGCTGCCCCGGTCGAAGAAGAAGAAGAAGAAGAAGACATGGGCTTTGACTTGTTCGATTAAAAAAAAGAAACATTCGATCTCAGAGTTGACCTTCTCGAACAACGGGACGACGATTCAGACGACGACTCGAGATGATGACCTTTTAAAGAAAGTTTTCTTCGCTCATCATCAATTCAATTCATAGCTTATTAATACTAATAATCTAGCAGTATATATACTACATACAACGCGTATCTTTAAAAATGTTGCTTTCCTCCTCTGTTTTTTTTTGTTTGATGTGATGAGATCTCTTTTATATAGGAGCAAAAATTTAAGGACAAAAGCGCCATAACTTCCTCCGTCTGGTTCGAACGAACGAACGAACAAAAGACAACAACAACGTGTTAAAGAAAGCGTTTAAATAACTTCTTCGTAAAGTTAACGAATAATAATACTAAGAAGAGTAGTAACAACGACGTTTACAACAATTTAAAACGACGACCGACGAGAGTAATGGAGGAAACACCAGTCGATTTTTTATCGATCCCGGTGTCCACGGGAACGACTATTTTAGCGTGCGCGTATCGCACCGGCGTCGTCCTCGCCGCCGATTCCCGAACGTCCACGGGCGCGTACGTCGCCAACCGAGCGAGCGATAAAATCACGCAGATATGCGACAACGTGTGGATGTGTCGATCCGGGTCCGCCGCGGACACGCAAAACGTCGCCGCGTACGTGAAACGAATGGTTGAGGAACACGCGATGGAACGAAACGGAACCGGTTTTCGCGAGAACGAGTCAAACGATCGCGCGATGATGGTGGACGTTCGCGTAGTGGCGAAACTGACGCAGAAAATAGCGTACGAGAACAAAGAGAAGTTACAAGCCGGGATGATCATCGCCGGGTGGGATCGAGTGAGAGGACCGCAGGTGTACGGAATTCCTTTGGGCGGGTCCATGTTGGAAGCGCCGTTTAGCGTCAGCGGATCCGGTTCGGCGTATATTTACGGGTATTTAGACAACACGTATAAAGAGAACATGGAAAGAGAGGAGTGCGAGAAGTGGATGACGGAGGCGATTTCATTGGCGATTGCGAGAGATGCGAGTTCTGGAGGGGTTATTAGATTGGTCACCATACACGAGAACGGGTGCGAGAAGCAATGCGTGTTGCCGAAAGATCACAAGGTGTGCGACGGCGAGTTGGAGCAAGTAGCGACGACCACCACCGCTATGGTTTAAAAATAGATACGAGGATAAAAAAAGTAGCGTGTTTTGAGTGTGTGTGTGTTTTGTGTGTGTGTTATATGTAGTAGTTATTATTATTAGAGAGCAATTTAATAAACGCGTTTCATCGGAGGAATGACGTCCATTTCTTTATCTAAGGTGTAGTGATGCACGGGTCGGTAATCGATTTTCACGCTGTCGTCTTTTTCCTCGATGTACCCGAGCGTGTGTTTCATCCACGTATCGTCCAATCTATCCGGGAAATCCTCTCTGGCGTGCGCGCCTCTCGATTCTTTCCTTTGTTCGGCGCCGTGCATGGTAATTCTCGCGTTCGGCATCAAGTTGTGCAACTCCAACGCTTCGACTAAATCCGTGTTCCAAACTAAACTCTTATCGGTGACGTGTAAACTTTCCATCTCTTTCGCGACTTGGTCGATTTTCATGCACCCTTCGGCTAACGTTTCTTGCGTTCTAAACACCGCCGCGTCGTCTTGCATGACTCGCTGCATGCGTTTTCTTAACTCACTCGTCGATTTATTGTTTTGAGCGCCTTTATCGTTGTATCGAATATCGTTTAATCGTTTCACGCTTTGCTCGCCGTTCAGTTCGTTCTTCAAAGGTTTATGTTTTTGACCGGGTTTCAAACCGGATTCTTTCACCGTGTTCGCGCACGCGCGGCCAAAGACGACGATATCCAACAACGAGTTCGCGCCTAATCGGTTGGCGCCGTGGACAGAAGCGCACGCGGCTTCGCCGGCGGCCAATAAACCTGGGACGACTCGATCCGGATCGCTTCCGTCCTTGGCCGGCGCGACGACTTCGCCTTTATAATTCGTCGGGATACCTCCCATGTTATAATGTACAGTTGGAATGACGGGAATTGGCTCTTTGGTCACGTCTACGCCGGCAAAAATAGCCGCGGTTTCGGAAATACCCGGCAATCGTTCCGCTAACAATTCCGGCGGTAAATGGTTCAAGTGCAAGTAAATGTGATCCTTCTCTTTCCCGACGCCTCGTCCTTCTCTAATTTCCATCGTCATCGATCTCGAGACGACGTCTCTGGACGCTAAATCCTTCGCCGACGGCGCGTATCGTTCCATGAATCTTTCACCTTCGCTGTTTCTTAAAATACCGCCTTCACCTCTGGAACCTTCGGTAATTAAACACCCGGCGCCGTAGATACCCGTCGGGTGAAACTGCACAAACTCCAAATCTTGCAACGGCAACCCAGCCCTGGCAGCCATGGCGTTCCCGTCTCCCGTGCACGTGTGCGCGCTCGTCGCCGAGAAGTAGGCTCGTCCATACCCACCGGTCGCTAAAATCGTCTTGTGCGACCTAAACCTGTGCAAAGTACCATCTTCCAAACACATCGCCAAAACGCCGACGCACGCGCCTTGTTCGTCCATGATTAAATCGAGCGCGAAATACTCCACGAAAAACTGCGTCTCGTGTCGCAACGCTTGCCCGTATAGCGTGTGCAACATCGCATGCCCAGTTCTATCTGCCGCGCACGCGCACCTGTACGCCTGACCGCCTTTCCCGTACTCCAAACTTTGTCCTCCAAACGCTCTTTGGTAAATCTTCCCTTCCTCCGTTCTCGAAAACGGCAATCCGTATCGTTCCAACTCTCTCACCGCTTCCGGCGCTTCTCTGCACATGTACTGAATAGCATCTTGGTCCCCTAACCAATCCGCACCTTTCACGGTATCGTACGCGTGCCATCTCCAATCGTCTTCGGACATGTTCCCGAGCGCCGCGTTGATCCCGCCTTGCGCCGCCACCGTGTGCGATCGCGTCGGGAAGAGTTTCGTAACGCACGCGGTTTTGTACCCGTGTTCGGATAAGCCGATGGCGGCGCGTAAACCCGCACCGCCAGCGCCGACGACCACGGCGTCGTACTCGTGGTCGATGATTTCGTACTCTTTGCCAAACGGTTGACTCACTCCGTTATTTTTAGCATTGGACGACGAAAACGCTCTTTTACTTCCACCTCTCGAAGAAAAAGTCGTTGAAACGAATTCGTTTCGTAACGAATTTCGCCGCCCAACAAGAAATGATGATGTCGTCGTCGTCGATGTCGCGATGCCTCTTCTTCTTCTTCCAAAAGTATTTGAGAATTGCGCAGATTTGGCAGAAGTCGCTGCGCCGCGTTTTTGTTCTTCGTGTTTGTGTGCCGATGATGCTAAGAGGTGTCGACGACGATGACGATGAAGCGTGTTGATCACGTCATCGACGACGACACTTTTTCCCCGAACAACATTCGTGATGGGAGTATTCCTATTGAAAAATGACGGGGAACACGACGACGATAAAAATGATTTGGAGGAAAGAGAAGAAGTCGTATTATTAGCAGATGATGACGACGCAGAAGAGGTTTCCCTCGAGATGAGTGTCTTCTCGATCTCGCGTTTTAACGACTGTGTTACACCATGAGATCGTCTCATCCTTTCTTCTAAAATTCGTCTTAAAAGTGTTGTTGAATACAAAAAAAAAGCACAACAGAGAAGAAATTTTGACTGTGTTTTTTTAGGGTTTTAAATGAGACCCTAAACAACACAAAAACGAAAAAAACAGCACTGAGAATAGAAAGAAGAGAAGAGACAAAGAAGAACTCGTTACTACGAGTACCCACGAATACCATCACACAGAAGAAAGAGCGGCTTTGAAGGCTTTATATAATTAGCACTATTAAAAAGTCACATCTGATACTAACACTACTTCTCGCGAAAGACGAGTAATAACACTCTTTGAAAAGAGAGACCTTTCTCTGTCTTCTTCTTCTTCGTTGTTTTCTTTTCTTCATATATTCGATTGGAGAAAAAAGTGGTCGTGTGTGGCGGCTTCCTCTTCGCGTCGCGTTGAAAGCAAAAAACGATGATGATGAAGAAGAAGAAAGATGACGACGAAAACGACGATGATGAGAATAAAAACGCAAAAAAAACGACCACAGAGAGAACACAACAACAGAAGACTTTTACGACGACGAAAGAGTTCGAGGGGTACTCGAAGATATGGCACGAAGCCGCGAAGAGTTTATCATCGAAAGAGATGATGATGATGAAAACAAATCACGATGAGAAGAAGCAAAAGAAGAAGAAGAAAAAAGAAGACGAAGACGAAGAAGAGGAAAATTTCTCGAAACTTTTGCTTTCAAAAGAACTCGTCGCCAAAGAAGCGATAAAAGAGAGAGAAAAGCAAAACGAGAAGATAAAGTCGAGGAAAAGTGGAGATGGGTTTCAGAATTTAGTTCGATCTACGGGGACCGCGTCCGATAAGATTGCGAGCAACACGATCGCGGTGCAAGACGACGCGGCGGCGAACTTGAAACAGTTGGAAAGTTTGTTGGAGCTGTGCGAGAAAGCGAGACTGAAAGGCGGGAAAAGAGGCGCCGCGCAAGCCATACAAGCGTTGGAGGAGCTTTTTAAATCAGCTTTGTTGCCTTCAGATAGGAAACTGAAGTACTTCGCGGACCAAAATTTAAAAGACAGCGATAAGTTTCCTCACGAACGCAAACGGTTGATGTATTGGTACGTGGAGGATTACATCAAACGATGTTACCACCGGTTCGTGCAATCGTTAGAGGCTCTGTCGAAAGACCCTTTAGTTATTTTAAAAGAGAAATCTATGAAGTGTGCGTTTGGTTTGTTGGTGAATAAACCGGAAGCGGAGTTACAGTTGTTGAGATTGTTGACGAACAAATTAGGCGATCCGCAAAGGAAGATGGCCTCAAACGCGAGCCATCTTTTGTTAGAGGTGACGGTGAAACACCCGATGATGAAATCAATCGTCGCGAGAGAGGTGGAACAGTTCATGTTTCGACGGGGCGTCAGTTTGAAAGCGCAGTATTACGGCGCGGTTTTGTTAAACCAAATGCCGCTGTCGCACAAAGGCGAAGGGCCGAAACTCGCCAAGCAGTTGGTGGAGACGTATTTCAGTTTGTTTCAGTTTTTGTACGACAAGTCGAGGTATACCACCGAAAATAGCAACAATAACGACGGAGATAGAAAAGAAGATAGCAACGACAGTCCCGCCGCGAACGGTGGGAAAAAGAAAAGGTTTCATCCGAAAGGCGGACGAGGAGGTGGAGGAGGTCGAGGCCGAGGTCGAGGAAGAGGTAAAAAAGGCGCCGCGACGCCAACGACTTCGAACTCTGCAAACGAACAGATCGGTTCCGGCGTCGACGCACGAGTCGTTTCCGCGCTTTTAACTGGCATCAACCGCGCGTTCCCGTACGTCGCTCAATCTGAAAGAGAATCCATGGTTGAGAAAATCGCCCCGGCGCTTTTCACCACGGCGCACTCGCCGAATTTAGCCGCCTCGATTCAAGCGTTGACGTTGATTTTTCAACTGCACTCGTCAAAGAAATCTTCCCCGATTACAGATCGGTATTATCGAGCGTTGTACGAGGTGTGCAATCATCCGCAAGTGCCTAAAGCGGCGCACGCGGCGCCGTTTTTGTCCCTCGTGTTTAAATCTCTGAAAGCGGATAACAATAACAACAACAACAACAACAACAACAACAACAAAAGCGGAGACATAAAAAAGCACAAGAAACAACAACACGATGATGATAACGACGACGACGACGACGACGACAAAAAAGATAAAACTAAAAGTAATGAACGCATTGCCCGATCGTTAGCCATCGTAAAGCGTTTGTTGCAAGTTGCCATGCACGCGCCGGCGACGTTCGCGTGCGGTTCTTTGATGGCGACGTCTGAGTTTTTCCGTATTCGTCCCGCGCATTGGAAGATGGTTGAAAAAGAGGAAGGGATGATTAAGAAAAGTGTGCCGAACGGCGTTTCATCGCGAGGAGAAGATAGCGAAAGCGAAAGTGAAGGAGACAACAACGATGATGAGGAGGGAAAAGAAAACATGAAGGAAAGCAAGCACGGCGGCAAAACTTCAAACTCTTCGTCGTACGATCCGTACAAGCGCGAACCGCTCTACGCCAACGCGCATCTCACGTGTCTGTGGGAACTCACCGCGTTAGCCTCGAACGTCCACCCATCCGTCGCCGCGATGGCTAAAAGCTTACTAAACGGCGACGAAGTTTCCTACGACGGTGATCCGTTGACGGAAATGACTTTAATGTCCTTCCTTGATAAATGGCTGATGAAGAAAGTTGGAAGTAAAATCGCGAAGAAGGCGAAGAGTAGCGTCTTTGATACGTCCGCGGCTATCGCGCAATCCTCGTTCGTTCCTGGCACTTTAGAGTTTGCGGCGATGAAGGAAAGCGAAGTTGACCCGTCGGAAATTTTCTTCCACAGGTATTACTCGGTGAAACAGAGCGAAAAGTTGGTAAAGTTGAAATTGAAGGAGAAGAAAGACGACGACGACGACGGAAGCGAGAGCGAAGAAGAGGAAAGCGATAGCGACGAAGGTAAGAAAAAGAAGAGCGATTTCGGTCACAGCGAAAGTGACGACGATTCGGACTCTGATGAAGAGAACGACGAAGATGAAGATTCTGATTCAGAGTCTGATTCTAAAGACGCTAGGAAAAAGATTATGAAAGATTTCGCCGCGGAGGACGACGACGACGACACCGACGAAGACGACATCGTCGCCAGAGCTGAAAACAAAGAAGAGAAAATTGACACGGATAAGTTCAACTACGATGCGCTCGCTGCTGCTTACGGTGAAAAACCAGGGTATTTGCTTTCAAAGAAGAAACGAAAGGCGTCGAGAGATGAATACGAAGATTTCATCAAAGAAGAAGAAGAAGAAGAAGAGGAAGAAGAAGAGGAAGAAGAGTCCGACGACGATGAGGATGAACTGAAAGGCATGCTTCTAGATAAGAGCGATGATGACGACGAATTCAGCGGCGGTGACGACGATGTGTTTGCCAGCGCGGAGGATTACGAGGAGAAGATTGAGAGCGATTTCACGAAGAACGTTCCCGTCGATCCAGAATATTTTTCCTCCGCCGAGAAGAAGCAAAAGAAGAGAAGAAAAAGCAAGTGATTTTATGTACCGCACATACGTAGGTGGTAGCACCCAAATAGATTTGATATTATCGCAGCAGAGCTTCATGGAATAGTACACATCAATTTCTAACTGCGGTCGTCTTTTCTCTCTCTCTTATTTTCTCTATGATTCAAAAATAACAGCTCTCTCTTCTTCCGTGATTGGGCCGCAAAGATCAACCTCTTTCAACCGTGCGCACGAGAGAGAAATTCCCGCCAAGCTTTCTCTTCTTTTTCTCGCCAACTCCTCCTCGTGGTGTTTTCTGAACTTCGTTTTCTTCTTCTTCTTCTTCTTCTTCTTTTTCGTCTATCGGCGACACAACGTTACTGTTGTTGTTGTTCTCCTTATTGGAAAGCTCGCGGCATATCATCTCCGCCGCGAACCTCGAAATATTCAACCGCGCCATGGTTGGATGACGACGCAACTTATCGCAGAGATACGATTCTCCTCCGCGCCACTCATCTTCACTGTGTCTTTTTCCGTGAATGTGGAACGGTGATAACGTTTTATCGTCGTCGTCCATTCCGCCGTGAAGATCAAAGGGAATCGTCGCGCGTCTCCCGTCCGACGTCGGCACTTGATCTTTATCGATCACTCTTACGAGCGTCGACCCAGGAGTGTTACCTCGTCTTCTCTTCGCGCACATCGTCGTCCCAATAATATCCTCCTCGTCCGAATGATACTCATTATTAACGTCGTCGTTCCCGATAAACTGAGGTGTAATTTCCTCCTCGTCCTCCTCGTCTTCTTCTTCGCTTCCAACGATCGGATAAAATTTCCGGCTCTCCACTCCCTCTTCCAACCCCCAATCTTGAACACTCATCACCGCTCTCTTCACCTTCCCTTCGTTCATCCTGTACTTCTTCTTCAGCGCCGACGCGCTCCCCGGACCGAACGCGCACTCCCCGATATCTTCCTTCTCTTCCTTCTCGCCTTCCTCGAGATCGAGAACGCTTCCGCGATCGAAGATCAAATAGTCCATGATCGCTCGACTGTCGATCTCTTCCACTTTCGCGTTTCGGTCGATCGTCAGTGGTGTTTCTTTTTCTTCTCCTTCTTTGCCAATCTCTTCGTTCAGCGCGAGCACCTGCGTGTGTGTGAGATAAAAAATGTCAGTCGTTGTTGTCAGAACAAACATTTTAAAATACACGGACGAAGAGAAAAATTCGTTCGTTTACATTCAAATCACATGCGATCTCTCTGCTTGATCACGAACTCCTTCTTAAGAACTCTCTCTCGTTAATATTACCTTTGCGTCTTTATGCTCGTTTATATCTAAACATATCGCGGCCCAATCGTGTTCGCTGGTCCTTTCGTCCCCGGAAACGAGAACTACGGCGAGCGCGTTGGCAGTTCTGTTCATCGGGAAAAACCTGTTTTGCAACTCGAGCAACAAACGTCTTCGTCGCGCGTTGAGCGTTTCGGTCGCATTTTCGTCCGTCCACGGGGTTTCCGTCTTCTTCACTCCTTTTCCTCGCGTGAGTTGAATGTTCGCGTCGTCGAAGGCGACTTTGAGTTTTGTGTTCGGCGTTTTACGACGCATCGTCGTCGTCCTTCTTTCTCCAAGTTTGTTCGAGTGTGAGGTGAGTCACTTTTGTGAGGAAATTTAAGCGCAAATCGGATTACAACGCGTATTGTTAATCATCTCTTTCTCTCTCAAACGCCGCTGACACCACCTTGCGCGTCTCCAACGTTACGTTCTCTCCCCCACCCCATGTAATTAATCAAATTATCTATAAAATACACCGCCACCGTGAGCGGCAAAACTAACCCCAACGCCGTCCCGAGAACGAAATCTCGCGCTCGAATCGTACTCAAAGCTAATATGTAATTAATCGCCGGCGCGAGGAAAAACACCGTTCGTAAACCAACGACGGTGAGAACCGGCCGATCGTCCAAATGGCTCATCATTCGTTTCACGATGGTAAACTGCACATCCGCCAACGCCTGTCCTCCGACCCTTCTGACGACTAAGAAACTAATCGTGCAACTCAACGGCGCCATGCACAGCGCTAACATCCACCCGTTGAAGTGTCCCCAGCACATGACCCCGGCGGTGACGAAAACTAAGCCGGGTAAGTGTAACAACTCCGCCAAGCCGAACCCGAGGATGTAAATCACGATGCCTAAATATCCCGCTTTTTTAATCGCTTTGTGTACCTTTTGAGGATCGATGTCCGGTATTCCGTGATGCGCGACGGCATTCACAAGAAGAGTTATCCCCGAAACGACCAAAGCAACACACGTGAACTGAATAATCGTCGAGCGTAATTTCTGCGACGCAGAGGTTGTCGTTGGTTTCTTTTTTATTGTGGTATTATTCGTCGCAGTATTCGTTGCCGCTGCTGCTGCTACTCCATCCGTTTTGCTCGCCACCATGACGTTGGGTGTATGTTTATGTTTATGAATTCTGTTCTCGTTACTCTCTCGATGTCTCGATGGATTCGTGATGTTATTATTGTTGTTCCCGCTGCTCGCGCTGCTCTTTTCCCGAAGACCAAATCCAAACATATAGATATATATATATACTACGATACTCCTTTTAGTGGTCGTCGCAGTGCTCTCCTTCTCTCTCGTGTGCTCTCGTTTTAAAGCGCTTTAGTATTGTGTTTTTGTGCAGTAAAATGTTCCATTTTTCCTCCATTTCATTCCCCCTAAAAAGGGTCTACACCACAAGCGCGCAAACAACACAACAACGACGAAAGAATACTACACGTGAGACGAAAACAACAACAACGCGTACAATACTAACAACAGATACACAGCAGAGCATAAGACATTAGAATAATATTAAATGGCAAAAGGCGCGACGAAAGCCGGCGCAATCCTGGTCCGCTTGGTCTCCACGTTAGACACCGGTTTCTTTTACGTGAAAAGGAAAAACCCGAAGAAGATGCCGAATAAGTTGGAGTTTCGGAAGTACGATCCGAGAGCGAGGAAACACTGCTTGTTCGTGGAGAGTAAGCAAAAGTAGTATCATATCAGAGTAGCAGCAGTGCGCGCGCGTGGGAGTCGCACTCGCGCGCGCAGTAGTCGTAGTCGTAGCAAGAGTTCACAGCGCGCAGATGTAACGAGAGAGAGTAACACTAGAGCATATCAGAGTAAACACACGTGAGAAGCACGCAGAGCATCAGAACCTGCAATTACACCGCAACACTTTGTGCGCGTTCGTAGCAACACCGACGGCATCGCAAAACGACAGCATTCATACCGCGCGCTGTTCTCTGCGCTTATAAGTGTTGAAACGCTCGCGGTATGCATCAGAGAACCTCTGATCTTTCCTCTCCGTTTTTCCCCATTCCAAAGACGCACAAAAACACATCTCGTGAGACATAGTCTGCGCTCTTCCGCGCTCTCTCTCGCACGCTCTCTCACTGTCGCGTCCTCCTCGAGCGTCGGAGAAGTCACAACACTCGTAAAGGCTTCGAGTAAAAACGAGACTCTTTTACGAGCAGAGAGTCTTCTTCTTAACTCTTCGCAGAGAATTACATTTTGGTGGATAAAAATGGCAACGCAGACGGCGACGTGTGCGAGGATCTTCTCCGCTCGAAGAGGAGGAGGGAAGAAGCAAACGACGACGACGAATAAAACGACGACGTTCTCGCGCAGCAGTCGTAACAAAACGAGAACATCAGGAACAACGACGACACCGAAAAGGACGAAAAGGAAAACGTGCGCGACGAATGCGCTCTTCGGTGGCGAGTTGACGAATTTGGACTTGAACGACGTCACGACTTTATGCGCGAACGGAGCGTTTTTATCCTTGTTCGTCGCGTCGACGGTGTACGGAACCAAAGCGGTCTTTTTTCCAGACGAGGATGAAGATGAGAAGAAGGAAGACAAACACAAAGACAAAGAAGTAAAAGTGAACGTGGAGCGGACGGCGTTGCAACTCTCCAACGTCGCTTTGATCTTCGCGCTCGCGAGTCGGTGGGCGGAATCCGGCCATTTTCCGTTGTCGAACATGTACGAGAGTTTACTGTTTTTAGCGTGGGGGACAACCGCGACGGCGATTTACGTGAACTCGAACAGTAAAGTTTTCGGGGCGTTAGTCTCGCCGGTGGCTTTGTTTACCGTCGCTGGGGCGACGTTAGGTTTACCGAAAGAGTTGCAAAGAGCGTCCGCGTTGGTGCCGGCGTTGAAATCAAACTGGTTGATGATGCACGTGAGCGTGATGATGATGTCGTACGCCACGCTGTTGGCTGGGAGTTTAGCGTGTATGGGTTTCTTGGCGTTGGAACTTGGAAAGGATAACGAAACCGTCGGTAAGTTGACGGAGAAGATGGAAAAAGCGATGTTTAAAGACAACAATGATAATAATAATAGTAACGAAGACGAAGACGAAATGTTAGTCGTGGCGACATCGAGACAACGTTCGAATCGGCCGAAGATTGATTCAAAAACCGGCGAACAAGTCGCGTACGCGATGGAAAGTAGTAGCAGCAGCACGACGGCTGCGATGAATCCACCGCAATCTCCTTCCTCCTCCTCCTCCTCCTTACCGGTTGGCGCGAGAACGCAAACCGAACTCGACAACCTCTCCTACCGATGCTTGGGTTTAGGCTTCGTCCTCTTAACCGCGGGTTTAATTTCCGGCGCAGTTTGGGCGAACGAAGCCTGGGGTTCCTACTGGTCCTGGGACCCGAAAGAAACCTGGGCTTTAGTCACCTGGTTCACCTACGCCACCTATTTGCACTCGCGCTTGGTCGCCGAAAAACCCAAAGACGAAAGCGCGAAAATCGGCGCGTTCGGGTTCATCGTCGTGTGGATTTGTTACGTCGGCGTGAACTTGTTCGGCACCGGGTTGCACTCCTACGGATGGTTCGCCAGCAGATAATAATATAAAGAAAAGATATCTATAGGTTCCCGTTTTTGTTGTTGTTTTGTATTCAAATAAATCAGAAGACACATTCCTTCACTAAAAATTTCTCATCAATTCACTTTTGAATTCTATCACACAACAACAACACAACAACAACAACAACGACAGACGATTACTACTGCTCTTTTAAACAACAACAACAACACCACGACCAAGCGAGAAGAAAATAATAATAATAATAAATGTTTTTTCCTGGATTCTTCGCCGTTTTGGTGACTCTTTTCGCCTCCACATCGATAAACATCGGCAAAGCGTTGCAGAAAAAAGGCACGAAATCGTTACCGAAGTTGACGTTTAAAAAAGACGTCTTGAAAACGTATTTCTCAAACGAAACGTGGAAGCTCGGGTTAGGATTAGACGTAATTGGCGGTTTGATGATGATTGTCGCGTTAGCGATTGCACCGGTATCGGTGGTACAACCCGTTTCGGCCGGTGGAGTCGCCATTCTCGCCGGGTTTAGTCACGTGTTTTTAGACGAGAAGTTGCGAGAAAAAGAATGGATTGGAGTGTGGTGCGCGGTGTTAGGGACGATTGGGATCGGGTGGACGACGGGTGGAAACGTCGCGATAAAAAAAGATGGGAAAGGAGAAGAAAGTATAGTGAGCACGTGGAGGTACGTGTTGGGTGTTTTTGTGGTTTTAGGGAGCACGTATTTGTGCGCGCCTTCGTCCGCCGCGGGAAGTAATGTAGGAAGCGGGGGGGTGTTGGCCCCGGCTGGGTCCGGGAAGGCGGGTGGTTCCAACGCCGCGTCGAATGCCACGCCGTCGTCGACGACAGCGATGACGACGACGAAGTCCGACGTAACGCCCGGAACCACGCCGCAGAAAGGATCCGGACATGGGAACAAGAACGACCACTTTTTGAAATCGCCGCCGACGAAAGAGAGCATGAACGCGTCGATGATGATGACTACGCCACCGAAAAAAGATAAAAGCGACAAGAAAGATAAGAGCGAGAACGCGAACAGCGTTGAGTTCAAACAACAACGTATCAGAGATATCCTCGCCGGTGCGCGCGCGGGTGCGTTATTTTCGCTATCCGCGTCCTCGGTGAAATTAGGTTTCCAACTCTCTCGACGATTGGCGTTTATATGGGCCTTAATAGGCCTCGCTGCCTCGGTTTCGTTGACCGCTTTAGGACTCTTCTCGCAAACCAAAGGTTTAAAAGAAGGTAACGCGGTCGTCGTCGTCTGTTCTGGTAACGTCGCCCAAATGGTCACCGCCATCCCGTTCGGCGTCTTGTGCCTCGGCGAAAGCCTCCCCGGTATCGGCTTCCTCTTCGGTTCAAACGGTGGTTCGGAGTTTGGTTTCTTCCACAACGCGTTCAAATTCCTCGTGTGGGCCTTCAGTTGGTGGCTCATCCTTTTCGGTGTCGTCATCGTCTCTGGTTTGAGCACGCACGACGTCGTCGCGACCATAGCGGCGACCGGAGACGTTCGGAAATCCGTCGTGTTACCCACGACGATGGGCGAAGCCAAACTCATGTTGTTGAGCAAGAAAGAGAAGAACAAAGAGGCGAGTCGAAAAGAATAATAATAATAATAATATATAATATATAATAATAATAGCAGTAGCACTACTAGTAGTATTGGTGGTAGCGAGTAGCAAGTAGCGAGTTGTTTTGGTTAGAGTACTATATAATGTTCTACATGATGAACTCTTCTTCGTCGTCGTAAAAAGCTTCTTTTCCTCACATTTTCGACTCTCTTGAAAGAAGCACAAATTGGGGAGACAAAATGAAGAAAGGCCGTTTCGTGGACACGACGACGACGAAACTCGCCGAGTGGACGAAGAAAGTCGGGACGAAAATTAAAGAAACCGCGGAGGCTTTAGAGGTTGAGTTTAACGACGACGGAGGAGGAGGAGGAGGACAACATCGTCAGTATTCTCATCAGCCTCGCAAAGGCAACGGAAAAGGGCAATTCACGAACGCCGCGAACGACAACCGATTCGCGGCGTTACGAGGGGCCTCCTCTCAGTCGAACTCTCAATCCTCGTTCATCGAGGAAGGAGACGAGGAACGAGACGATTTTTTGTCGGAAAAGAAGGCGGTGACTTTAGTCGTGAACGTGTTCGAAACCGCGGATATGTTGGAGGAAAAACAAAAGTTGGAAAAAGAGTTCAAAGAGATGATGCGAAGAGAACGAGAAGCGTTCGATGCGAAGATGCAAGAGATGGAGAGGAAATTGGAGGAGGAAAAGACGAAGAGGAAGGATGGTGTGACGACGCCGACGACGCCGCCGACGAAGAAAGGCACGAGTAAGAAGGAAATGGATGATGATGATGGTGATGATGATGACGATAACGCCGCCGCTCCCGCTTCTCCGGTTGTTCTCGCGGCGGCGGCAATTGTGCAGTCTCCGTCGTCGCTGGAAATCGAAATGAAGGCAATTAAGAACGTCACGCACACGTTAAAGAATCAGTTGAAGGAAAGAGACGAACGAATAGCGAAAATGCTAGAGAAAGAGAAGGAAGCGAAAGAGCTAAACGAGAGTTTAACGCAGAAGAACTCGCAAATGCAAACGTCCTTGGAGGTTTTGAGAAAGAAGCAGAAAGAAAACGACGCGGCGAAGGATCGGGACATGTTAGAGACGAGCGAGTTAAAAGATTTAAAACGAATGAAAGAAAAGCAAGAGAAAGAGTTGGAGCGAGAGAAGAAGATGAAGGAGGTGGTGCAAAAAAAGTACGAAAAAGCGCACGAGGATTGGTTAGATGTAACCACAAATCAAGCGAACGATAAGAAAGAGTTGTTGAGATTGCAAAAGAGCGAAGAGGTCAAGGCGGAAAAGATTGAAACGTTGGAGGAGCAGTTGTTGCAAACTAAGTTAGAGTTAGAGGATTTCAAACACTGCAGAAAAGAACGCGACAACGCGTTGCAAAAACTGAGCGAAGTGAGAGAGGAGATTGTAGATTTGAAGCACGAGAAGAGCGCGTACGAGAACAACGCGGAAGATTTACGGTTGGTGAATGAAGCCAGAGAAGTAGCGGAAAAAGCTTTGGTGGAAGAGTCCAAGAAAACGATCGATTTGGAGAGAAAGTTGAGAGAATTGAGCGAGGAAAAGGCGAATAATAATAGTAGTAGTAATAGAGATAGCCACAACAACAACAACAAGAAGAAGAATACGAGGAATCACGACGATCCGGAGAGCGCGAGTGCGACGCCAAAGCAAGACGATGGCAAGGGTAAGACGACTCCATTCAGCAGTATTAGTAGTAGTATCAAGAGCGAAGAAACGGACCGAGATAAGAACAAGACGGCGCAGGGTAGCCACGAATCGTCATCCACCATCGCGGATCTCAAATCCGAAATTGCCGCTTTAAAGAACCAACTCGAAACGCTCTCGCGAGAGAAAGACGACAAAATCGCCGTCATCGATTCTGACCGCGCTCAGTTACAGCGACAACTCGAAGAGGCAAAGAAAACCGCCGCAAAACTAATTAAAGAGAAACTCGAATCGATTCAAACCGATTTCAAACGCTCCGCGGAGACGCACGCGAAAGAAACCGGATTGCTGAAGGAAGAAATCGCCGACCTCGAGGAAGATCGAAACGAGTGGAAGAGAAAGTGCGAGAAAGCGAGAGATGAAACCGATGTAGTTCGGAAACGAGCGCGAGAAATGCTCGTGGAGAAAGAAGAAGAACTCGAGAGGGCACTGTTTAACGACGGCATAGCTACAACGACAGATGGAAAAATATCATCGATTGGTCGAAAAGCGGTGAGCAGCAGTCTCACGTTCCTCGAAGAGGACGACGACCAAGAGCAAACGGAGAAGAAGAAGAATTCGTCTTCAAAACCACCACCGAGAGAGGTGAACACAACAACACTCTCTTCTTCGAGCAGCGAAAGCGATTTCCTCTACCTCAAAAACATCCTCTTGCAATACCTCACCACCAACGAGCGTCTCGTCCACGAGCGTCTCGTTCCAGTCGTGACCACTTTATTAAAGTGTTCGGACGAAGAGCGAGCGAAAGTCATCGCGGCTCGAGTGAACATGAAACCATCATCATCCTCTTTAGGTGGTGGGAGCCAACCAAACACGCCCACGAGAAGTGCAGGATCTGGGGTTCGTCTGTTCAACGCTTTCTTTAGAACGTAGTGATACTGTCGTACTCCTGTGCGGTAGTCGTGTAGTCGTTGAATTTTAGCAGTTTTAGTCAAAGTCCAAGGGAAAACATTCACAAAATCCCTCATTTTACCCCATCATCAGATACACTTTCTTTCACACACGAGAAGATGTTCTCCTCAAATTCTCCTTCTTTGTTTTGTACTAAAACTCCTGCTGATGCTGGTGTTACCGCCGCCGCGCATCTCGCTCGAAAAACGCGCAATAGTGCTCGGCAAAATACCTCCTCCAAAAGACAAAATCACCAATTCTGGCGGCGGATGATGACGCAGAAGAAGAAGGTTTACGTCGCCTTTTCCTCCGTTCACGACGACGAGAACGACTCTTCCTCGAATACTAATAATACTAACGACGCTATTTCGTCGTACAGTACGAAAGAAAAGCAGTTGCTCCGTAAACTCTTACTCCACGAAGGCCAAGCGTTAACGAGATCGAGAGCGGAAGAACAACAATTAAAAGAACAGTTGGAAAAAAGGAAGAAAAAAATTGTCCTGAACGCGAGCGAAGTCGGGTCGATACGCATGCCCTCGGAACTGTTCGGGATGCGACGAGTGAAAGTTCCAGGGATGATTTCGTCGTCGCGGATAGAAAGGTTTGGAGAAGAGGAGGAGGATGAGGAGGAGGAAGAAGAAGAAGAAGAAGAAGGAGAAGAGAAGGATGAGGACGCGCCGAAAACGCAAAAGCGCGACGGGACGACGAAGGATAAAAAGACGAAGAGCAGAAGCGCTTCTTCTTCGTCTTCGAAAACGAAAACGATGAAAAGCACCACCACCATTCGACAAAGGAGGAAGATTTCGTACTCGGCGTCCGAGTGCAGCGATTTTGGGCAACGGTTTCCGATCGATTCCATCGTCGTCGAAGATCCCTCCAACGGCGGCGGCGGAGAACAAACGATTCGTATTTCTGATTTGACCGTGAAAACCTTCCTCCGAGACTCCGTGGAGCTCCTCCCGCAGTGCGTGCCTCTCGGGTTACAATTCGGCGATTTTCGATCAGCCGTGTCTCAATCCTACGATTCCAACGACGAGGACAAAGAGGCCTGCTTCAGAGGCGACGTCTGCTACCGATTCCTAAAAACCAAACGAAACGAAGAAAAAATCATCTGGCATCCGATTTCCTTCCAACGCAAAGAACGCGCGAAAGAGGAAAAAGAAGCCGAGTGCAACCTGGAAAGCAACGACGGGTGGCCCTTTGCGTTTCGCGCGTCCCTCTCCGAGGATAAAAAATACATCCAACTCGAAATGCGATTATTCTGGCCGAAAAACGAGCTCCTCAAATACGGCAAAGAAGCGTTAGAGAGAGACGGGAAACATCGGTTCGATATCTTCGCGAAAAACGTCGAGTCGATGTTGTATTATCTAGAACGCGGTTACGTCGGGAGAGGTCTCTCCGGGGAAGAAAATCGAGAGAGCGAAAGCGAAAAAAAAGGAGGAAGAACAAAAGGTGAAGAAGAAGAAGAAGATAGCAGCAACGTCGTGAAAGAATTGAGCGTGCGAATGAAGCGTCGGTTAGGTCGAGCGCCGTTCGCGACGGAAATTAGTCGAGAGCTCGAGCGTTTGTAAATATGTAATACTACTACCATCATCATCATCCTCCATTCTTGGTTGTTGTACGTGCATGAAAAAAATTCAAAAAACACATGCGCAAAGAAAAACTGCATTTTAAACAACGCGGGACTCTTAGTAAAGTCTCCTCTTTATCACGCACAAAGACGATCATTCGGCGGACGATTCAGACGAGAGATTGGGATTGTTTTTGACGAGAGCGCATTTGAGAGACCTTTTTGTTTTCTTTCCCTCTGTGAGTTCTTCTTCTTCTTCTTCTTCTTCTTCCTTAACAAACAACAACACGATGTTGAAGATGATGTTTTCCACTACTGTCGCATCATCATCATCATCATCATACAACAACAAGAACAAGAACAACAACAGCAGAATGAATAGTAAAAGTAGTCGCAGTAGTATCAATGATTGGAAAAAGAGGAATGAGAAGACTCTTTGTCGGGAGGAGGTCGTTTTTACGTCTTCGAGAGGAGGATTAAGAGGAGGAAAAAGAGGAGGCGTTGTATTCGTAGCATCAGCATCATCATCATCCGCATCAAAATCAGAAGACGTGAAAGGCATCACGCCGTCGGAAGAGATCAGGAAAGCGGCTGTGTTGGCGGTGAGTTCGTGCGTGACCTCGACGGCGTTGCCAATCTTGGAAACGAAAAAATTCAAAAGGTACGAAGGAAAAGTCAGAGATACGTACGTGAACGATGATATATTAGTCGCGGTGACGACGGATCGTCAATCCGCGTTTGATCGACACTTGGCGAACATCCCGTTTAAAGGCGCCGTGTTGAACATGACGGCGTTTTGGTGGTTCGAACAGACGGAGAAGATATGTCCGAACGCTGTTTTAGTGAAACCGCCGGTGCACCCGAACGTTTCGATTATGCGCAAGTGCGAGGTCTTTCCGATTGAGTTTGTCGTGAGAGGGTATTTGACCGGATCCACGAGCACGAGTTTATGGACGCACTATAAAAACGGAGGCCGGAACTATTGCGGGAACCCGTTGGAGGACGGGATGGAGAAGAACGTGAAGTTGCCGAAAAATATCGTCACGCCGACGACGAAGGAAAAGGAGCACGACCGGCCAATCAGTTTAGAAGACATCGTGAAAGAAAACTGGATGAATAAAGAGGATTTAGACTACTGCGTGGAGAAGACTTTGGAGATTTTCAACTTTTCGCAACGAGTGGCCAAGGAAAGAAACTTGATCTTAGTGGACACGAAGTACGAGTTCGGGAAAGACCCAAAGACTGGGAAAATCTATTTAATCGATGAAATCAACACCCCGGATTCCAGTCGGTATTGGATTCAAAACACGTACGAAGAGCGCGTGTTGAAGAACAAACAAGAACCGGATATGATTGATAAAGAGTTTTTGCGCTTATGGTTCGCGGACAGATGCGATCCGTACGACACGTCCAAACCGTTGCCAGAAGCACCGACTGATTTAAAGTGTGAATTGAGCGCGAAGTACGCGCTGCTCTTCGAGATGATCACCGGCGAAAAATTCCAAATCCCGGAGTTGCAATCCAACACGGACGCCAACGCCAACGTCAACGAGAAAATTAAAGAAGCGTTGGAAAAAATGTGAGCTATCGCTTGCGCGGTATTTCTCGAGAAAGAGATTAAAGAATGTTTTAGAGAATCATATACTATATAAACGCGATCGATGACGAAAGAGAGAGAAAGAGAGAGCGAAAGAGAGAGAGAGAGAGAGTCACTTCTTCGCGAGTGCACGACTCGTATCTCGTCATCCAGCGCGCGTTTGTTTATAAAAAAATATCCTGACACGTCACCAAAGAATATCTTCACTCATCTCGCGCAAGCATTAAAGAGAAAGAATTGCCACGAAACAACAAATGCAATCCTCGCTCACGAAATCTACTTCTTCGTTTCTCACATCGTCGAGGCGACACTTTTCTCGCACAAGCAGCAGTTTCAGCAGCAGACATAAACAACAACAACAGCAACACAAAAGAAAATCATCTTTCGTCACCAAAGCTGGCGCCGAGGAGGAGGAACTCATGCAAAAGTTAATGGCCATGATTGGCGGTGGAGCTCCTGCCGGGAGACCTCCGAAAGGGCAAATGATCGCGAAGGAGAGCGCGATTAAAGGGAGAGATTCGGAGATGCGAGTGACGGAAGAGCACTACGTTTTGGTAAGATGATTTCGTTCGATGTTTGTCGTCGTCGTCGTCATCTTCAATCGTTTTAGACGACCAAAGATGTTGGATTTTTCTCTCTCTTTTGCTTTTGCGATGTCATAGCAAAGAGCGAAGAACGAACGACCACCACCCGTATCTAACGCTTTCTCTCTTCTCTATCTTTACGCATGTTAATACTACTCATATTATTAAACACAGAAAGGAAACTCGATCAAATCGTTCCCTTCGAACGTGAAAACGTGCGTCTTCGCTACGGGATGTTTCTGGGGCACCGAGAAGATGTTTTGGCGGTTACCGGGCGTGTATTCCACCTCGGTTGGATACGTCGGTGGGTACACGAAGAACCCGACGTACGAGGAGGTGTGCTCTGGTATGACTGGGCACACGGAAGCGGTGCAAGTCGCCTACGACCCGACCGTGATTTCCTTCGCCGATTTGTTGGCCATGTATTTCACCAACCACGACCCGACGCAAGGCATGCGACAAGGCAACGACGCCGGGACGCAATACAGGTCTGGCGTGTATTGCAAAGATAAAGAACAATACGACATGACTTTATCCGCAAAAAAAGCGTACCAAGAAGCGCTCGGGTCGACCAGAGGTGAAATTACGAGCGAAATCCCGGAAGATTTCAACATGCCGTACTACTTCGCCGAAGACTACCATCAACAATACTTAGCGAAACCGGGGAGCCGACCGTACTGCTCCGCGCAACCAACTGGAACTGCGATGCCGGAAACTTGGCTGAAAGAAAACGGTGCCAAGTTGTCTGGATCGTTTTGGAACACGTACGGGCCGAGACCGGGTTGCACCATCGGTGTTCCCAACGAACCGATTCCCTTGGAGACGGCGCTCAAAGCGTGAATTTGAAGATACACATAAAGAATCACTTAATAATAATAATAATAATACACGGTTTTATATCTAGAGCTATCTATGTATGCGGTATGAAATTCGTCGATCGCGTTATATCTTTCACTCACTCTTCCTCTCGTGAACCGAACAAGACTTTCACGAATTTCACAAGCGCGTTAACCGAACAAGACTTTCACGAAGATCACGATCGCGTTCGCCGCGAGGAGAGGCATCCGTAAGTAACTCGCCGCGTATATCAAGCCAATCAACTGGCCTTTAAACCCGTGCGCGGAAACGTATCCCGACGTAATCGCACTTTGACTCAAGCTTTTCGGTTCCAAAAACCGCTCCTCGTTTAGGACCGCGAACGCGTTCGCGACGAGGAGAACGGACTGAAGAAGCGTCCAGAGAGACATTCTTAGTAGTAGTAGTAGTAGTAGTAGTACTGTTCGTCTTCTTTTTCTTCTCTCTCGCTTCTTTCCGTTCGTTGTTTGGAGAGCGCTTTTGCGCTCTTTTTTTGTGATGGAAAAAGAGTTCGTTTGTGCTTTCAAAATGTTCAAAATACGAGCGGTAGATAAAGGTACGCGACGAAGAATGTATAACAGTGTCATCACGAGGCATAACAAACGCAGTTCTCTCTCTCTCTCTCTCTCTCTCTCTTTCTCTCGTCAAAGAAGAATAAATACGCGCGCGTTTGAAGTCGTCGTCGTCATGGTTAAACCACCAACCTGGTAAACGCGGTTATCCACAACGTGCACGGCAAAATGCCAAAGATGTACTGTCGCAACATCAACCCGGCTAATTGCGGAGCAAACACTCTAGTTTCGTCTCTTAACTGCGCCAAGACGACTAAGTTTTGCGCCGCAGGCATGCACGACATGGTGAGTAAGACCATTTGGGCGATTTTGTCTTTTGGAATTAAATGCGGAAAGAAATTTTTCAACGCGAGAAATCCAGAGACGCAGACGATGGGAAGGACGATGAAGCGCGTGACGCAGGCGACGCACAAGGCTTTGAAGTCTGGAGCGTCCATGACTAATCCTTTTCGGATGTTGGTGACGATTTCAGTCGCTTTTTCGATGAGAAAAGAAGCTTTGGTTTTCCCCGTTATCCACGACGCGTCTTCTGCTCGGAAAATGTCGTCGTCCGCGGCGTCGTTGATGACTTCTTGCTCGATTAAATCTTCCTTCTTCACTTTAACGAGCGAAGCGGCTAAGACGAGCATTTGCATCGGTAATGCGGCGGCGCCAATATTAACGGCGAGTTCGTAAATAGCCTTGGCCACGCCGGCGATGAATGAGAATTCCAGAGGGGCGATAGTTGCGATGGAAGTTCCCGACGAAGTAGAAGCAGCGAACGCTTTCGCCCCAGGCACCAAAAACTCTCTCAAAGGCGCGTTGGTACCAATGATGACCCCTAAAACCATCGCCAAAAACGGCGGATTGGCTAATTCGTTCACGATTCGTTTCCCGGTTTCTCGGATTTGCAAGGCGCATTTCTTCACCGGATTCTTCTCTCGCACGATGGCGTCGCTCATGGCTGGACCGGCAATGATTAAGAACCCAACCGTCCATAACAAAGGCGTCCAACCGACTAAATATAAAGCGATGTACCCCGCAATGACATCTGCATTAGCCGCGCCTAAAACCTCGGTCAAGAACACGAGCGGTAGCGTAAACGTGTTCCCAAACGCGCACGCGGCTAAGCCTAAACGTGGCATCACGTCGTCTTTACACTCGATATCGATAGCCGCCGCCGATATCGAGTTGTTGTTATTGCTCGCTCTATTACCACCACCACCACTACTTTTCTTCTTCTGTAACGAGGCCATCGTTACGACTAATTTGGTCAACACCACCCCACAAATCGTCCCGGCGATGACTTGCGACAACGCGCCAAACGGCAACACCATCAGCGATTGGTTCAAAGGCGTCTTCGTTAACGTCCCGGCGACTCTCGTGCACAAATAACACGGCAACAAAACGTTAAACGCTAATTTACTCACCACCACTGGCGTTTCCAACGGCAAACGTTTCTTCAAAATCAACTTGCTCACGACCACGCACAACACGCAAATCTTAAAAATCGCCGTCGAACACTTGATGAAAATCGGGACGTTAAACCCGTACGACAAAGCGTTCAAAAAACCACTGAACAGAGGGTTCACTTTCGCTAAAACCTGCGCCACGAACGGGACGTTGAACACGACCACCGCTAACGCGAACGAGCTGAACACCATTTTCGGCGTCGCCGTCGACGAAAACTGTTTCTGTCTGTTTTGATCGTAATACGGATCGGACGCGTCCAGTTTCACCGATCCCCAGGACAACGGGAAAGGGACAAACATTCGCGGGTGAAATTTTCTTTCGTTATTGTTGTTTTGTTCTTCTTCTTGTTGTTGCATCATCATCGTGTTCTTCTCTTCTTCTTCTTCTTCTTCGTCGTCTGCTTCCCCTCCCGCGGTTGTCCTTTTCGCTCGCATCCTTTGCGTCAGAATTCGTCTGTTTCTTCTCCCTCCTTTAAACAAACACACTTTGAGAGCGGAGGAGGAAGAAGAGGAAGAGGAGGAATACGACGTCGACGCAGTGTTCGATGATTTTGCCACCAGGGAGGCGCGTTGTAAAGTCGTCTGTTTCGTCGTCATCTTTGCATCATCACACACCACTTTCAGAATGCCTCTCGCGTTGTTGTTTATCCACATTGTCATTTTGTTTCGTTTTCGCGCTGACAAAAACGAAGAAACCTTTTGTTTAAAAGCAAAAGAGTCCTCTCTTTGCGCTCTCTGTCTTTCTCTCCTCGGTCCGAAAAGAAGAGAGAGAGTAGTTCGATTCTGTTATAAAAACGAGAGAAGAAAAGCTTTACTCCTCCTCGAGCTCTCTTATAATAAAGCGTATAATAAAGAAGAACAACACACACGAGAGAGAGATTTGTGTTTTTTTGAGGAAAACAAAGGGGGGAGAAAAAGCAGATGAATTTTTCATCGTCCAAAAAAAATTCAATCAAAAGAGGAAGAAAAAAGAAGAATTTTTTTTCATCTCGTCAAAAAGTCGTTTCAAAAAAAGGAAGATAAAATGAATCTCAAATCTCTGATGATTGAATGATTGAATTTAGTGGTGCGTTGGATATTTTTTTTTAAAGGCAAAAAAACGACGGCACAAAAAAAATTATCTACTACGAGTCTCATGTTCGCTTTGTCATCATCGTGCAACAACTCTTTTTCGAGCTCGTGCATCGCCGCTTCTTCTTCGACGAAGAGGACTTCGAAAAGCTCGAGAGACAGACGAAGAAACGAAGGCGTTTGTTTTGTCTCCTCCAAATCTGGATTGGAAATTGACAGCGCTGAAACGAAGAAATCATCATTTTCATCATCGATCCAAAACACATTTTCTTCATCAGCGTCTCTCATCAAAGCGTGTAGTCTTTCCACGTCTTTCTTCCTCTTCCAAACAGAAAACGCGTTCGCAGCCTCGGCGGATGCGGAGGAGTTGAAACAATTCCTAATCGGGTTTTGGAACTTTCGAACCGGGGACGTGACGTCGATTTTGTTATACACGGTCGCGCCGATCGCGCTGCCGTATCTGATTTTCAGTCAGGTAATTTGCTCATAATGATGTGTATCTCTCTCTCAGACGCTCACGGTTCGTGTGAATTTCTCTTCTTTTTAGCTCACGAAACAAAAGCAGGAAAAACAGATTGAAATCTTAGAGCAAGGCGGATGGGTCGAGTTTATGCGCGAAAGAGAGTTGGACGTGAACATTTTAACGTTGGTCCAAATCAACGCGTTCGTCGCGGCGGCGGAGAAAGGAGTTTTAGACGACGCGATGGTGGCTGAGTTTGTGAGACAGCTCAAGTTGAACGAACAGTGGAAAAAGAGTACGATTAACGTGGAGGATCCGAGAGCGGCGGCGGCGACGAGACGGGCGAGAGCGGAAGCCATCCTCGAGGCGAGAGAGGAAAGAGCAAAGCAAGAGTCGTCGTCTTCGTAATAAAGTACTACTACAATTAAATTCGGAGAATAAGGTACTAAACGCTACTATTATTATCATCATCATAACAAAACTGCTATATTTTAAAAAAGAAGAAAGAATACTCTTTATGTGTACACATCTTCCGTGTTCTACTCGTTTCGAGCTCCGGCGGGAGCGTTCTCATCATCTGTTTTCATCTGTTTACTCCTCATTTTCATCTTCATCTGTTCTTTAGGGACTAAAACCTCTTTCCTGAACTTTTTCGGATCGAATTCGCGGTACAATTTCCTCGAGTCTCGTCGTTTGAACTGAGGAGAATCCCTCCCGTTTTGTTGGTACTGCTGCTGTTGTTGCTGCTGTTCGCGCGCGGTGTGCATCATATTCGCGTAATCTATTCGAGCTCTTTCGTTGAGTTTCACCGCGGCGTCTTTGTTCTTGACGAAAAACGTGTAATACGAAACGACCCCGACGAGAAGAGCTGGGGTTATTTTCGATTCCAATAAGCGCGTGAACGCGTCGAAAACCGTCGTAAAAGAGCTGGCCGAATGTTGCGCGTTCTTGCGTTGTTGCCGACGCATCAGCGCTCTGTTTCTCTCGAGTTCAGACATGCCTCCTTGCCAGCGATAGAAAACTAATACGGACGGGTGCGACGGAAGAGCGAACGCGAGAGTTCGACGACCGTCTCCAGTGGCGGTGATGAGCGAGGCGTTCACGTCGTCGTCGTCCGTATCATCTGAAAGTCGTTCGCCGTCCTCTTCTTCGCCTTTCGTGATGTCGTATAAAACGTCGCGCCATGAAAATTTGACGCCGTCTTTCGCGAAGTACGTTTCGTCGTCGTCGCTTCTGGTTTTGAAATCCGTGTTCGTTTCGTACGCGCGAATGCCGTTGAACAGAGGATGCGGTGATGACGAAGAGGGAAGAGACGCGGAGAAGACGGCGACTCCATCGCGGAGCGAAACGATTTTGAACGTCATCAAATCCTCCGCTTCTTTATCCGCCAAAGATGACGAAGAGGAAGAGGAAAGCAGAGAAAGACCAAACTTCAAAGGCCGCGCGCTCGAAAGCGAACACGAGTAGTGGTTTCCTTTTGTGCTTCTTTCTTCTTTTTCATCATCATCGTTATCTTCTCGTTCAGTGACTTTTAAATACGCCAGCTGCGACGCGTCGAGTACGACCCGCGCGGAATTCGTCGAACTCGTCGGCTCAAAAGCTCCGTCGCTCACCGTCTCGAAAGGTGTTCGCGCGTGACTACCAGGTGTGGTGCACGAAACGACTTCGAAACTGGAAAGCTCTGACGAGAGCGATAACGAAAGGATGACAATTTCACCGCGAGAGGTTATCGCCATGATATCCGTTTTTTCTCGATGTTGTTTTTGTTGTCGCAATCTCTTGCGTTTCGTCTTTGAGAGCAGCACGGATTGAAAAGACATGATTCGTCCGCGCGTATTCATTTGTTCCGAGGTATACGTCAAATCTTCGCCCAAAATTACCTTTGTTTCGTCGTCGTTGGTATCTTTGGCGGCTTCTTTTATAATCGTAACCGTACTTTTACCGTTCGCGACGATGACTCGGCGTTCGCCGTTGTGAAGCACCGCGACGTGCGTGGCGACAACGGCGACATCTCGTCCCTGGTTTTCTTTTTCGCGCCTTTGCGACAACGCTTCCGAGGTGGAGCCTTTCTTCTCGTTGCTCGTAGTTTCCGTCATCGTCTTCGGCGTGATCGTCCCAAAATGCGTCAAAGACGCGGTACTACCATTATTTTCATCGCCGTCCTCTTCTAAGCGCATGGTCAAAAACGTTACCGAACCGTCGGCGCGTCCCAGGATGATTCTCGTATCGACCACTTTTTCACCACTTTTACTTTTTTTACTACCTTTATTTTTACTGCTATCATCATCACTACTGTCGTCAGCGACTGCGTAAGATTCGATCGTCGTGATGGCGTTTCTGCCACTCTTTTCGAGGTCGTATTTACATAAAATCTCACCAGATTTCACATCCAACGCGAACAGCGTGCCTTTCTCGTCTCCAACGAGCGCAATCTTCGGCACGATATCGTCCACTCGAGCCATAACTTTCATCATCGTTCTACTCTTCGTTCTCATCGTATTTGTTTCATCATCAACTCTTTCACTTTTATTGTTGTCGTAAATTTCCATCTTCAAATCTCGCTCGCGGTGTCTGGTAAATTTTACCGACGTTATCGGATGCGGAAATTTCTGCACCGACGCCAATCTCATCAGTCGTTTTTTCGCGTTTTCTTCGTTACTGTCTCGGTGGTACTTACTCCCAGTGGCGGAACTCTTCCGCGATAGGAGGTCTGAGGAGTACGCACCACCACCACCACCATTATCACCGATGTCGTCGTCGTTTACGTCGTCTTTACGAACAACGCCGTCTCCTTTCCCACCACTTAAAACACTCTCCATATCCTCCAAATAGTTTCCTAACGTCTCTAAATTCCTCTCTAATTCGCTCGTCTTCCCATTCTTCGCGTTCTCGAGCGCACTTTTCGCGTTTCTTAAAACATTTTTCATTACTCTTCGTTCTCGTTGTTTCTCTTGTTTCTCGTAATACAAAGCAGAATTCGTCAAAAGCGGAATTTTATCGTTTCCGTCGTCCTCGTCTTCTCTTCTTCTCCCTCTCGCTCCGGATGCCGCTTTAACAAAGTTTTCCTTCTCTTCTGTCGTCCTCTCCGGGTGTTCGTACACGTCGCCGTCGAAGTCGCTCGGAATCGGCGGTGGTACCGGGACGACGAAAAATCCATTTTCCTCGTCGTCGATCGTCGTTCCATCGTCAGCGCTCACGACAGGAAGAAGAACCCCCACGAAAACGAAGAGGAGAAAGAAGAACAGCGGAGACTTTTTCGTCGTCATCGTCGTTTTGCGATCGTTCTCGTTCGTGCGTGTGTGTAATATGTATGTGTTTTAAGAGTCGATATAAATGAAGAATTTTCATAACATTTTGAGTTGTTTTGTAACGGTCTTGGATGGATGAAAGTTCGTCGTATTAATATATTTAATGTCCGGGCTCGGCGATCTCGATATTCCCAGCGACTCTGACCGGATCGGCGTTTTCCTCGTCCACCGCGCGACACTGTTCCAAGTGCGTTTTCTCGGGAATCCAGACTTGCGAGAGTAAACGGAAAGACGGCCCGTATTGTAACCCGGCTTTTCGCATGCCTTCGTAAAGGACGGTGGGATCTCGCGGGACGGTGCACCGAGCGCGCATTAAATCCGAGGATTGCATGTCGAAAGACTCGTCGTTTTCTTGTTGACGTTTGATCTGTTATGTTATTAATTGCAGCAGCATTCAGATGAATGAAATGAGTGGTGTAAACGATACGTAAAGAAGAATTAAAGAGAGAGAGAAAGACTTCGCGTCTTCGTGGTAAAAAGTTCGTAGATCTCACGTCCACGTGCACATCGAATTCTCCCGAAAACTCTCGGCGCGTCGACGCCTCCGGCTATTACAACAACGAAAAAAACGCACCTTCCCGACGATATCTTTCAAGCACTCCTGAAACTTCCCGACGTCTTCGCCGAGCAAATGCACGGCCAAGTCTTTATCCTTTTCAATCTCCGGGCGTTTCTCATCGTCTCGCATTAACGCGTCTCGAAACGCCAACGGATCTTTCGCCGTGTTGTCTTCGTTTAATTCGTACGGCGTGTTTTTTTCGCCGATCGACCACTGCTCGGGACCAGCACCTGCGTCCTTCTTCTCTCCGTCGTCGTTGGTGGTGTTCTTATTCTCAGTCGTCATTCTTCGCGTAGACTCGCTCTTCTTTCCTATTATCAAATGTGATTCAATGTCTTATTTTTTTCTTCCTTCAAAATCAAGCGTTTTTCCGTTAATTAACTGAAACGGTTTTTTTTACAACAAGAAAAAAAAACCAACAAACACATCTACGATATAAAAAACATTGACTGCTTTTTGTTTGTATCTCGACAACGCGAACGATCCTCGGACGCGTTTTGCGCGAGATAATGACGACTTTAAAGACGACGACGATGACTTTTTGTTTTCTTTTATTTCTTCTTCCGATGATTACGTGCAGCGCGGTTTTGGTTTCTTCTTCGACGACATCATCATTTTTTAACAACATCGACGAAAGGGAAAAGGACCAACAAAAAACAAGGCGACAACTTTTGGCAGCAGCGAACACGGTGGCTTCGATCAGCGCGGCCGCTTTAGCCGTGAAAGAAGCCAATCCATCGTACGAGGAACGATGTTTCAGAGGGAAAATACTCTGGTATCAGAAACAGTGTTGGTATTGCGATCCAGAGCAATGCGCTGCGACGAAAAACTACGAAGATTTGACGCTCATAAACGGCGATTGCGCAGCGGAAGCGTGCAACGGATTTAACGAAGACGAAAGTTGGGGAGCGTACGATTTCGGATGTGGATTGGAAAGAAATTGGTGCATGGCGGGAGGGTCGGTGTACACGAGCATTGGATGGTTTAGCACCACGGTAACGACGTGTAGAGCCGAGCTCACTCGATCGGCGGATAACTGTAATTGCGCTTCAACCAACTCAGTGTGGCCTGAAGTTTGGGACAAGACAGTAGAAAGACTTACCGATATTGGGTGCGGATGTGGCGTGACGTCGTGTCCTCCTCCAAGTCTATCGCCACCGCCGAGTCCACCTCCTCCGTCGCCTTTTCCACCTCCTCCGAGTCCATCGCCACCTCCACCGAGTCCATCGCCTCCTCCTCCTCCGAGTCCACCTCCACCGTCGCCTTCTCCGCCTCCTCCGAGTCCATCGCCTCCTCCGCCGAGTCCATTGCCTCCTCCTCCGCCGAGTCCACCACCCCCATCGCCTTCTCCGCCTCCTCCGAGTCCATCGCCTCCTCCTCCGAGTCCATCGCCTCCTCCGCCGTCTCCTTTGCCTCCTCCGCCGCCGAGTCCACCACCACCCTCACCACCCCCTCCCTCTCCTCCACCACCTTCTCCTCCGCCGAGTCCTCCACCACCACCGTCACCTCCAGCTTCGCCGTGTTCAGATCCAAGTACGCCGGCGTGTTCGCCACCACCGCCTAGTCCATCGCCACCGCCTTTTCCACCTCCATCGCCCCCACCTCCATCACCTCCTCCGAAACCGCCGCCTAGACCTCCTCCTCCTTCGCCGCCACCGCCGGCTCCGCCACCTGTCCCTCCACCAAGTCCGCCACCTTTGCCCCCGCCGTTGCCTCCTCCAAGTCCTCCGCCGAGCCCGCCGCCGAGTCCTCCCCCCTCGCCTCCTCCTTCGCCTTTTCCATCACCACCTCCAAACCCACCACCTCCAAGTCCACCACCGCCTTCGCCTCCTCCTTCCCCACCGCCGAATCCACCTCCGTTTCCTCCTCCCTCCCCGCCTCCTTCGCCGCCACCTCCTTCGCCGCCGCCGTCTCCTCCTCCTTCACCTCCACCTTCCCCTCCTCCACCTTCGCCACCGCTCCCTTCACCGCCGCCGTTGCCACCTCCTATACCTCCTCCATCGCCACTTCCACCTTCACCACCGCCCCCTTTGCCATCTCCACCAAGTCCTCCCCCTTTCTCGCCTCCCACGCCACCTCCAAAACCTTCTCCACCTTCTCCACCGCCTTCTCTGCCGCCGTTACTACCACCGATTCCACCCCCGTTACCGCCACCGAGTCCCCCTCCACCGCCGCCCATCGCCCAGTGGCCGCCGAGCCCGCCGCCTCCTTTTCCGCCGCCCCCACCTGAACCGATTACGTCCAGAGCCATATTTCCGGGATACCTCCAATATTGCTCCGTATTTCTCGACTACGACAACGACGAGATGTTGAAAGACACCGAAAACGACGACTTCGAACCATCAGACATAACAGATTCTCTCGGCGGCTTTACGTTGAACATAATCGCTCGCGACTCAGCTAAGCTACCCAAAGTAATCATAAAAACAGATTCCAATGAAGGTTGCGTAGATTCCTTCACGAATGCAAAACCTGGCATGCTCACGCTTCGGGCTCCTATGGATGCGAGTGTTATCACTCCATTGACAACAGTAGCGATCGAAATTGCGAGTGTTTATTTGATCACGGTCGAAAGAGCCGCAGAGCTCATTTTGGAATCCATAGGTTTAGCCGAGGAAAGTATCGACTCGGATTTAATATTCAAAATCGATCCCTTTCAAAAGCTCGTCATCGATGGCGACGATTCAATAGCAACGGTTGCGTACGCCTCGGTTAACGTGGCAAATGCTATTTCTATGATTTCTTCTTTATTGTATGGCGCCGGGACCTCGAGCAAAGCAGAAGCAGAAGCGGCGACTCTTTTGGCGTTTGCAAAACGTATCGGTGACACGAACCTCGTGTTACGGAAAAAGAGAAGAATACTTTTAAAAAAGTATACGAAGAGATTGAACGTGAGTGATTCGTCCGATATTAGCTCGATCATATCTTCGGCCGTATCCGTCGTTTCCCGGACGAGTCCGGATGTTCGCGTGGATACTGCTGCGAAGAATGCTGTCGCCCAAGCGTCTGCATCAGCCTCGTCGTATTTGCTCTCCACGAATACAACTTCAGAATCTTACAGCGGCGAAGCTATTTCAAAAATTTGCGCGGCGGCAGTCAAAGTTTTGCAAGATCCAGAGCTTTTGGAAGCCATCTTCGATTTAGGCAGAGATGCCGAAACGATGGAGGAGTCGACTTTGATACGGGATTTGCAGAGTAGCGCGACAATGTCGGCGAAGTACGAAACGGCAAAAGCGAGCGTATCGGTCGTCATTCCGCAATATCCATCGCCTCCGTCTCCTCCCCCTCATCCCCCCCCTCCTTTGACGATTCCGATGACCCTTACAAGCAGCGACGCCGCTGCTCCGTCGTTTCCAAAATGGACGATATGGTGGCTCTCGTGCTTAACTCTTACCATCGCTCTCGCAGCGTCGTAGTGATTTGCGTTGTTTTAGTTTTTTTGTTAAAAAAGAAAGAGAGTTGAAAGAACACTCCAACATCACAAATCAAAAATGAATTATTTACGCGCGACGCGTTTCCCTGTCATGCCTCTGTGGTTTTTTTTAAGCGCTTCCTCGAGAGAGAGTTATAGATAGGTGTAGAAGCGCAGGCGTTTAGTGCAAAACTTTTATATAGATCTGTTGTGTAATTATCTAAAGTTTCCATGCCGAAGACGAGTGCTTCTGGTTCAAACGCTATTAAAAACTCTCTCTTTTTCTCTCTCTCTCTCTCTTTCTACGCACTCGCGCAACGACTTTTGACGATGCATAATCGGTAACGGATGACCTTCCGTGTTGAACACGAAACACTCCAAAGGTACTACTATGTCGTCGCTGAAAAGCAGAAAGAGATACTTTAACGTTTCCGAGAGGAAGAAGCTCTCTTGTTTCCCTTTCTTCCTCCCCGGTGGATTTTCCAAGACGCTGGCGAGACTGGCGTACCCCCCGGTATCTACTCGAGAGTAACGTTCCCAGTTTTGCCACATTCTCCATCCTTGACGACGGAAAGATTCGTCTTTCGTGACTCTGTGAAGTACAAACAAAGATTCAACAGTTTCTGGCCGAAGAATTGAGTGCGCGTCGTTCGCGCTGACGCATAAATCTCCGCCGAAACACTTCACGACGTTATTACCGTCTTGGTCAAACTTTGCAATTTCAGGGTGTAACCCGAGCGGCATTCTCTCGTACATGGCCACGCACGTTCGCATGAGCTCTTTAGCGAGGGCTAAGTGTGAAGATTCGTTTTTATCGAGACGCAATAAATCCACTTTTGCGCGGAATTCTTCCTTCTCTTCTTCGCTCGCCGCGCTCGAGCCAAATTCCTTTCCGACGCCGTGCAAATGTCCGAGCGCCAAAATTCCTGGTAAAAAACACACCAAATGATCCATTTTCTTTTCAAATCTCGAGCCGCGAGAGGACGGATATGCCATCTCGCCGACATATATCAAACCACTGGTATTTTGTAAGTGATTCTGCGTTCTTTGAACGAGGCGTAAAAATATTCCGTCCATCGCTCGGACGTACTCTTTTTCCCCTCCTTTTGGTTTCCCGCGGTGGATCCAGCTTTTCAACAAGTACTCGTAGTAAGAATCCCCATTCGCTCCGAGCTTCACCATGCCGTGCGCATTTAAGTGTTCCACTCCAATTTTATCAGGAAGCAACCCGTAATCAGCGCCTGAAGCTAATTTATGGACCGCCTCGTTCGCTCTTCTCACGTAATCGCCGTACTTCGTAAATCCTCTTTTTCTTTTCTCCGTCTCGTCTAAAACTACTTCCGTCAGGGTTGCTTCTAAACACTCCCACTCTAAAGTTAACGTCGTCGCTTGAGCGAGACCGTTCGTACCTTTTTCGTCGTCGTGCGATTTACCCGTGCTAAAATCAACATCAGTTCTGGGAATACCCGTCGGGGTGTTGAAAGCAACTTTCAACTTATCCGCGAGCTCTCGAGCTTTTTCCAGAAAATAGAAATTCGTAGTAAAATCGTCTCCTTTATTATCCGTCGTCGTGGTCGCTTCTATTTTGCTACTTTTTTGTTCTAAATGGTGCGCCGCTAGAAACCCGCCCATTATCCGAATGGTCGATTCAAAAACAGAACTTCTACCGGCGGAAGTAAAGATCGGTTTACCTGATTTTACAAATTCTTTTACAAATTCAAACTCTTCGTCCAAGCCTACGAGAGCGAAAGTATCAACCGCGTCGATGGCAGTCAGCGCCACGTGAAACCACTCCAACCCATGGCCGGATAGCGGATCAAGCTCATCTGCTGGAAATACTTTCATGTATCCGTCGTATGCCCATTTTAGTGTCGTTGCAATCGCCGAACGCTTCTCTGCGAGCGAGACAAAATTGTACGCGTCGTTGACGTCGACGTCACCATTTTTTCGCTCGCTCAGTTCAACCATTCGTTGCGGCGATAACAGAGTGATCCTCTCCGTCGGCAAAAGTGAAAATTTTTCCTTTTTCTCATGCGCTGGTTCGATGCGTTCTTGTTTCGTTTCTCCGTCTTCTTTACTCACCCCTTTTTGTTCTTGTTCTTCTTGTTCTTCTTGTTCTTCTTGTTCTTCCTCCTCCTCTTCTACTCTCTCGTCGTCGGCGGCGACGCTATTGTTTTTTTCTCTAGGAAAAATCGCGGAAGAAGAAGAGGAAGAAAAAGACGAGAAATGCGAAGACGCCGACATCGATGCCGACGAAGCGGCCGACGACGTCGCAGTGAGAGATAAAATTCTCGTCGTTTTATACACGTTACCGAGGAAAGCAACCGCGGTAAAGACGAATGCAAAGATCAAAACGTCCCTTTTCCTCCGTCTCCTCTTTTTCTGCAAGAGCTGCCCCGCGTTGTTCTTAAGAAAGCGCTGCATTTTCCCGCCTAAATATTTATTTTCCTCGTCGTCCTCCTCCTCCTTCTCGTCGTCATCGTCGTTGGCGTCGTCGCGATAGTAGTCGCGATAGTAGTCGTAGTCTGTTGCGAGCACGTTGGTTTTCTCCGTATTTTGTCTAATCAAAAGTTTATGCTGGTTAAAAACTTGTTGGTATTGATGGTGTTGTTGTTGTTGGTGGTGGTGGTGGTGGTATTGTTGGTATTGATGGTGTTGGTACTGCCGTCGCCTGCTCAGTAGGGAAAAAGAGGAGGAAGAGCGCAACAGAGATTTGCGATGCCCGGCTCCGCGTTCGACGACTTCAGCGTTCTCTTCTAGAAACGCCAGCGTGTTCAAATCTAGATTGGAAAAGTTTCCAGTTCCTCCTCTCTCTGTGTCTTCTTCTTCCTCTTCTTCCTCCTCCTCCTCCTCCTCCTCCTCGTTCAGGTCCTTTTTTCCTCCTCCTCCTCCTCCTCCTCCTCCTCCTTCTCTCGTTCTTCTTCCGTTGTCTTCTCGGTAGTCGTATCGCATGCGGACGACGGTGCGCGCGCGCGCGGACGATGGTGAGAGAGATTTAGAGAGAGAATTAGAGAGAGAGAGAGAGAGAGAAAAAAAAACTGAAGAAGTTAAGAAGAACAAGTCAAGAAGAAGAACAAGTCTTGAAGAAGAAGAAGTCTTGATGAAGGAAACGAGAGAGAGGAGGATTTTATCGCAGGACCGTGTCATCATCAGAACGCCAATATATATATACATATACATATACATATATACACACACACACACACACACACACACACAAATAATTAGGTGACGATGACT
>ERZ651776.139-NODE-139-length-104519-cov-4.690431_pt1 | contig 104519 bp, 88 predicted proteins | sample MGYA00514761_ERZ651776 | MGnify/ENA metagenome assembly ERZ651776 | reverse complement strand
TGAGTTTTTTAAACTATCTAAAATGACTTTACTTCCTTGATGGAAAAAAAATATTTTTATATCTTTTTTTTTTATTTTTGAAAGTTTTAAAAGTTTCTCAATATTTTTTGGAATATTTGCTATTGTAAACATAAATATTTTAGCACCATTCATAAATAATTTTATTTTTTTTTTATTTATAAAGCCAGATTTGGATGCTCCATTTTCTACTATTAAATCTTTGATTTCAACATTTTAAAAATTAGAGTAATACTCTATTTTAAAAGGTGACTCTATTTTTAGAAAAGATTGCTTTTCTTTCGACTATATGATTTCTCATTGTAGGTTACTTACTACTTAAAATTAATTAATGCGGTTGTTTTTTAAACGTTCAATTCTCAATGTTCAACACCAAACACTCAATATCCAAATAAAACCTGTAGCATCCGACACCCAGTATCCATCAGTTAAAAACCTGCTGTATCGGATTTTATACTCCTATAATTATTGATGATGATACGGTTCTCCCTTTGGAGAATTTAGATAACAGAAAATTTATTTAAAAATGTACAGAAAACTACATTTTTAAATAACAGCTACCCTAAATATAGAGAAGAATGAATAGACAATATCATTAGGTTATTAGTTATTGATGATGATACGGTTCGCCCTTTAAGATGGTAAAACCTCTATATAACTGCTCAGTAATAAAAAGACGCACCATCTGGTGACTAAACGTCATTTTTGACAAAGCAATTTTACCTTGGGAGGCTTTGTAAACCGTTTCAGAAAAACCATAAGGTCCTCCTATGACAAGAACAAGCGTTTTATAACCCCCATTCATTTTTTTTTGTAAGTATCGGGAAAAGCCAACACTATTCATTTCTTTTCCGTTTTCATCCAAAATAATCAAATGATCTTGTGAACCTACCTTGGAAAGAATAAGCTGTCCTTCTTTTTCTTTTTGTTGGGATTCGCTGAGGTTTTTAGTATTCTTAATATCAGGGATCACCTCCAGAGAAAATTTGATATAATGATTCAAGCGTTTGCTATATTCTTCGATAAGCGCTAGTAAACGCTTATCATCTGTTTTTCCTATACAAAGCAATTTGATATTCATTCTGTGAAAATACTAATTCTTGTTATGAAAGTAATTAGTTTTTGGCAATCTGTTGAGGGGTTGAGGAATTTTATGAATGTGTTTTTTAGACAAAGCGATCTTTTATTCCTTTTCTTTTGTCTATAAGCAAAGCATCTATGAATTGATGAGTTAAAAGTATTTTATATTTTACTTTATTAAGAATAGTTTTTATAAGTTTCGTATTTCGTATTTCGTATTTCGTATTTCGTATTCGGTATTTGTAAGGCTTTGCTTATTTTTACATAAACTAAGGATATATGATTTCTCAAGCGCAATTTGATCAAGAGGTAAAAGGTATCATTGTCAATGCCATACGGGAAGATGTAGGTGATGGGGATCATAGTTCGTTAGCCTGTATTCCAGCAACAGCTATGGGGAAGGCAAAATTATTAGTAAAAGATAAAGGGATTCTTGCTGGGGTAGCTTTCGCGAAAGCGGTATTTGCCTATGTAGATCCTTTACTACAAATAGAAGAGCGTATCCCAGATGGAAGTCGTGTAGCTTATGGTGATATCGCATTTTATGTTTCTGGTCCTTCACAATCTATTTTGAAAGCAGAACGCCTTGTGCTTAATGCCATGCAGCGTATGAGTGCTATTGCCACAAAGACTGCTTTTTTTGTCAACTTATTAGATGGTACTAAAACACAGATCTTAGATACTCGTAAAACCACACCTGGTATACGTGCACTGGAAAAATGGGCCGTAAAAATAGGAGGTGGAGAAAATCATCGATTTGCACTGTATGATATGATTATGCTTAAAGATAATCATATTGACTTTGCAGGAGGTATTACACAAGCGATCCAGAAAACAGTTGCCTATCTCAAAAAAACCAATCGTGATTTAAAAATTATTGTAGAAGCACGTAATTTAGAAGAAATTGATGAGATTTTGCAAAGCCATACAGATGTGTATCGGATCCTTATAGATAATTTTAATTATGAAGATACCAAAGAAGCAGTACGACGTATTGGTGATTTATGTCTTACAGAATCGTCAGGAGGAATTAATGAAGAAACCATACGAGAATATGCTTTGTGTGGTGTAGATTATATTTCTAGCGGAGCACTGACGCACTCTGTATATAATCTAGATTTAAGTTTGAAAGCTGTATAATGTCAAAAAAGCTAGGAGAAAGATTAAAGCATTTTACACCTTATAAATACCTTGTAGGTATTCTTAATAGAATTGTACTGCCTGGTTTTGAAGGGATGACATTATTTCATCTTATAGAAGCGTATGTAATAGGTATTTTTAGGGGCACATTAACTTCGAGAGCAGGATCTATAGCATATAGTTTTTTTATGGCAATATTTCCAGCCTTACTGTTTTTATTAAATCTTATTCCTCTTGTTCCTATCGCTGAATTTCAGGATAAATTTATGGTATTTATTCATGATGTTATACCGAGACAATCATTGGTGTTTTTTGAACCTGTGTTTGATGATATCTCGCAAAATCCAAGAACAGGTTTATTATCTTTTGGAGCTATATTTGCCTTAATCTTAATGACCAATGGTGTTAATGCTATCTTCAGTGGTTTTGAAGGGTCTTTTAATGTACATATCAATCGAGGTTTTTTAAGACAATATTCCGTTGCATTGGGCGTTGCTATTGTTTTGGCATTGTTGTTGGTAACCATGGTAACGGTATTAATATATTTTGAATATGTACTACACATGTTAAGAGATAGAAATATGATGAGTGATCGCACTGATGTTACTTTAGTCTCTATAGGAAGTTATGTTTTTTTTGTTAGTATGATATATACAGTCGTGGCAACATTATATTATTTTGGAACAAAAGAAGGAAGGACTAGTAAATTTTTCTCTCCAGGAGCATTGATGACAACTGTGCTTTTTATGCTTACAACCTACCTATTTGGTATTTATATTGATAATTTTTCCAATTATAATGAGTTGTATGGCTCTATAGGTGCTCTTTTAATCATGATGTTATATATTTGGCTTAATTCAAACTTACTATTACTAGGATTTGAATTAAACGCAGTGTTACAAAAATTAAAAATGAATCAAAACCCTCAATAAATAAATTATGAGAAATTTTATGTTAGCCTTAGTGGCTGTTTTTAGTATTGGATTTGCAAACGCGCAAACGAAAGTAGGAGATGCAACACTTCCTAATCAAATGACTATCGAAGGTACAAACCTTATACTTAATGGTGCAGGAATGAGAGAGAAAGTAGTATTTGATCTCTATGCAGGAGGATTATATCTTCAAACTAAAAGTAGTGATGCAAAACGCATTATCAATGCAGATGAGACAATGGCTATGAAACTAGATATAGTTTCTAAACTTGTTTCTAGTAAGAAAATGAAAAGCGCTGTAGATGATGGATTTGAAGCATCTACAGATGATAATATTGCTCCATTAGCAGACCGAATAGAGAAATTTAAAAGTTTTTTTAGTGAAGAAATTGTAAAGACCAACGTGTTTGATATTGCTTATATCAAAGGACAAGGAACTGTAGTCTATAAGAATGGGACTAAAGTAGGTGTCATTGAAGGATTGGACTTTAAGAAAGCATTATTTGGAATTTGGTTAGGAGAAGACCCAGCAGACGACGATCTTAAAGAAGGCATGTTAGGAATTGATTAACTTTTGTTTTTAGATAATAAATCGGTAGGCTTAAATAAAGTCTACCGTTATTTTTTGCAAAATTTGTAATTTTTGAAACTGATGAAGATTAGACAGACTGTAGTATATATCTTATTCCTTACGCTCGCTATGCAAGGTTTTGCGCAAGAAGGAACTATTTTTGGAAAATGGAAAACAGTAGATGATGAAACCGGAGAGGCAAAATCTACGGTAGAGATTTATAAGAAAGGAGATAAAGTTTTTGGGAAGGTAGTTGCTATCACAGATCCAGATCATCAAAACGAAATCTGTGATAAATGTGAAGGAGAAGAAAAGAATACTCCTATTATTGGACTAGAGATTATCAAAAATCTAGAAGAAGATGATGGAGAATATTCTGGTGGAACTGTTTTTGACCCAGAAAAAGGAAAGAAATATACCGCCAAGATTTGGCTAGATAAAAAAGATCCATCTATTTTACATTTACGAGGGTATGTTGCGATCTTTTACAGAACTCAAGACTGGATTCGCGTAGAATAGTACTAGTAAAATAATTATTTCAGTGAAAAACCCCGTAGAAATACGTGGGTTTTTTTTGTGTATAAGTATTAGATTTGAAAATTAGTAATTTTTTTTTACTAAATTGACAATGAAAATATTTATTAACTAACACTAAAACACACACAATTATGAATCCATTTATTGGCGAAATCGTTATGTTTGGAGGTAATTTTGCACCAAGGCAATGGGCGTTCTGTGATGGGCAGTTATTGGCTATATCTTCAAATACGGCCTTGTTTTCTATCTTAGGAACTACCTATGGTGGAGATGGCAGAACTACTTTTGCATTACCCGATTTAAGAGGGAGAGTTCCTATTCACCCTGGACACGGCCCCGGACTATCTACATATAGACTAGGAGAGCAAGGAGGAAAAGAACAAGAAGTTCTTACTATTGCTACAATGCCTACGCACAATCACATTGCAGCAAGTGATACTACTGGACATGTAGGAGATAATAATAATGAGGATGAGCCTGACGGGAACTTTGTAGGTACTGGCCAAATATTTAGTTCAGCAGCAGCTGCTGGAAGCACGCTTAGTGGAGCCGCTGTAACAACTGCTAACACGATGTCAAATACGGGTAGTGGTCAAGGGTTCTCAATTGTTGAGCCTTTCGGTACCGCCAATTATATTATAGCACTATTTGGAGTATATCCATCTAGAAATTAATATACAATTCAACCAATTTACTAACAACACACAAAAAACAATATATTATGGATCCATTTTTAGGAGAAATTAAATTATTCGCAGGTAACTTCGCACCAAGATCTTGGGCGTATTGCGATGGACAATTATTAGCTATAAGTCAGTACTCAGCACTATTTTCTATATTAGGAACTACCTATGGAGGGGATGGTAGAACAACATTTGCATTACCAGATTTAAGAGGTAGAGCAGCCATTCATCCAGGGAACGGACCTGGACTAAGTACTTATCGTTTAGGACAAAGAGGAGGACAAGAACAAATTCACCTTACTATCAGCAACTTACCTTCTCATAATCATACAGCTACTTCTGCAACAACGGTAAACGTAGGGGATAATAATAATGAAGATGAGCCAGACGGAAATTTTTTAGGTACTGGACAGGTATATAGCTCAGCCGCAGCAGCTGGAAGTAAATTAAGTGATAGTGCAGTAACAACAGCAACTACGATAGGAATGAATGGAGGACAACAGCCATACAGCAACTTACAACCATTTTTAGGAGTACATTATATCATAGCACTACAAGGAGTATTCCCAAGTAGAAACTAAGAATAATAGTAATTCAATCAATAGAATTGAATATGTATAAGGGAAGCGACTTTTGGGTAGCTTCCTTTTGTTTTTAGTAACATCTTAAACTTTGTTTATAAATCTCATTCAGATTCGATGAGATCATCTGACTTACTTTGTATTTTCGTCTATATTTTAAGATTGGATGCCATACTTTATAGACGTCATACTCCCAATACCTGTAGAAAAAGCTTTTACGTATAGTATTACAGAAGCCGAAGCAGTATTTTTGCAACCAGGAATGCGGGTAGCAGTTCCTTTTGGAAAATCAAAAGTCTATGCCGCATTAGTTAAAAAAATACATGCACAACCACCTACATTATATGAAGCCAAAGAAATAGAACACATTCTTGACGAGACGCCTATCGTCACTCAAAAGCAATTTGAGTTATGGTCTTGGATGGCTTCGTATTATATGTGTACAGAAGGTGAAGTCATGAGAGCCTCTCTTCCTAGTGCCTTTTTATTGGAGAGCGAGACTATTATTAGTTTGGAGCCTAGTGTACAGCTTCAGGATGAAGATTTGCAAGATGACGAGTTCTTAATTTATGAAGCCCTTCAACATCAATCTGTTATCAAGATACAAGAAGTGATGGATATTTTAGGCAAACGTAAAGTATTGCCTACCATCAAAAAATTGTTAGATAAAGGCGCCATATCTGTTCAAGAAGAGGTGTACGAGCGATACAAACCTAAACTTGTCACATTTGTTCAATTACATGCCGAGTATAAGGAAGAAGCTGCCTTTAATGAGTTGCTCGATACCTTATCAAGAGCTCCAAAACAGCGCGAACTCTTACTTTCTTTTTTTTCGCTTAAAGCGAAAACCAATAAACCCATCACTACAATAGCATTACAAAAAGCGGCAAATGCATCGTCTTCACAGTTGAAAGCACTCATCGAAAAAGGAGTATTTGAAACCTACCAAAAACGAAAAGATCGCATAGAATTTGAAGGGGAAATTAATACCACAAAAACATTAAATATCCATCAAACTACGGCGCTCTCTCAAATAAAAGAAAGCTTTGAAATCCATAATGTATGTTTACTTCATGGGGTTACTGCCTCGGGTAAAACAGAAATATACGTATCCTTAATTGAAGAGTTATTACATACAGGGAAACAAGTTCTATACTTACTCCCAGAAATTGCATTAACCACGCAATTAATAGGACGATTACAAAATTACTTTGGAGAAAAAGTAGCTGTTTTTCATTCCAAATACTCTGTGCATGAACGTGTAGAAGTATGGAATAATGTACTACATCATGCATTAAAAGCACAAATCATTATCGGTGCTCGTAGTGCGATGTTACTTCCATTTCACGACATAGAATTAATTGTTGTAGATGAGGAACACGAGAGTAGTTTTAAACAATACGATCCAGCACCACGATACCACGCTAGAGATACTGCTATTGTATTAGGATATATGTTTCAGGCAAAAGTGATACTTGGGTCGGCCACACCTAGTATAGAAACGGTTTATAATGCCAGACAAGGAAAATATGGATCTGTGTATTTAGGACATCGGTATGGTGATATTTTGATGCCTGAAATCAATCTTGTGGATATAAAAGAAAAGCAACGCAAGAGAGAAATGACAGGACATTTTAGTGATATCTTATTAAGGGCAATCACAGATGCACTTGCTTTAGGAGAGCAAGTTATTTTGTTTCAGAATAGGAGAGGGTTTTCTCCTGTGTTGGAATGTAAAACTTGTGGACACGCTCCACAATGTCCTAATTGTGATGTAAGCCTTACCTACCATAAATATAGAAATCAATTGCGATGTCATTACTGTGGTCATCACATTGCGATGCAATTAAAATGTATGGCATGTGGAAGCGCAGAATTAACCACCAAAGGCTTTGGTACAGAGCAAATAGAGGTAGAGCTTAAAGAACTATATCCAGAGCATAAAATTGCCCGTATGGATTCTGATACAACAAGGGGAAAGTATGGGTTTGAAAAAATAATTACTGCTTTTGAACAGGAGGAGATCGATATCCTTGTAGGAACACAAATGCTGACCAAAGGGCTTGATTTTAGAAACGTCACCTTAGTGGGAATTCTGAATGCAGATAGTATGCTGAATTTTCCAGATTTTAGAGCGCATGAACGAAGTTACCAATTGATCGCACAAGTTTCAGGTAGGGCAGGTCGAACAGAAAAACAAGGAAAAGTATTAGTACAGACCTACAATCCATATCATCAAATTTTACAACAAGTTTCTGCCAATAAATTTGATGCTATGTATGAAGAGCAATTGGAGGAACGACGTAATTTTAAATACCCTCCTTTTTATAGATTGATTCGTGTTACTTTAAAACATCGCGATTATCAAAAGATAGAAGAGGCTAGTATTTGGACGGCAAAAGCCTTGCGTCAAGTATTAGGAGCAGATGCTGTTTTAGGGCCAGAAACACCTCCTGTAGCACGTATACGCAATCAATACCGCCGTAATGTGCTCATTAAAATTAATAGAAAACAAAACCTAACACAAATCAAAGGACTTATAGGTAGAGTGCAAACAAGTTTTAAAGCCATACCGCAATATCGAAGTGTGCGTCTTATTATAGATGTAGATTGTTATTAGTAAAAAACTGTTTTATAAAGTCTTAAAGCCCCATACAAAATAGTTAGTTGAACTAATCTCTCTTTTTCAGTGGAATCTATGGTTTAATACCTCTACCCTTGGCTAGATTATTAGGATTCAGGTCTTGATTTGGGTTGTAATACCTTTTATTAAGATTCGTTTTATATTGAATCCTAGATGCTGTTGTTCGCTTTCGCGAAAGCATATAAAAAAATAATTCCTCTGGAAAAGTGTTTTGGAAATATAGCGTATAAAAAAATCCACTCGATGTGAGTGGATTTTTTATGATATATTATAGAATTGATTTAAGCAGATAATGCTTCAATTAATTCAGTTTTCTTGTGACGGCTTAACGGTATTTTTTCCCCATCAATCTCTATATTTCTACTGTTGTATTTATCTACTTTATCAATGTTGATAATGTACGATTTATGAATACGCATAAAACGCTCTGGCGGTAATTGCGCTACAAAGGATTTCATAGTAGCAAGAACTACAATAGGGTCGTGGACTGTAACAAGTTTTACGTAATCACCTAATGCGGTTATGTATTTTAACTCATTAAGCATTACTTTTTTCTTCTTTAGATTACTCTTTACAAAGATGTAATCGTCATCATCTACAGCACCTTCTGTTTTTAGTTTATATAAGCTTATAGCTTTATAAACTGCATTTGTAAATCTATCTTTTGTGATAGGTTTACGTAAATAATCAATGGCATTATAATTAAATGCTTTGTAAGCATACTTTGTTTTACCAGTAACAAATATAATTTGAGGCTTGTGGATAAGGTCATCAAGCAAGTCAAATCCAGATAAAATAGGCATTTCGATATCAAGAAAAATAAGATCTACTTTTGTTTCAAGCAAACCATTTTTTGTCTCTATGGCATTATTGTATTCGGCTACGAGTCGTAAATTAGGGTGATCACTGATCATTTTTACGATCGCAAGGCGTTGTAGACTCGAGTCGTCAACAACAGCGCAATCTAGAATTACTCCTTCCACAGTCTTTAATTTAAATAGGTTAAGTGATACAATAATACTCAAAAAAAAAGGAAACACCAATTAAAAAGTGAATTTCGTCGGATTTTTATGTTTTTTATCGACTCTTTGTGTTTGCAATAACGAGGTGTATAGACGTATAATAATTTAAAATTCTGATGGTTATATCAGCTTTTATGGCGTGTTAACTAAAAATAGTTAATTAATCTTCATATTTGTTAATATATGCTTTGCTAAACCAATAACTATACTTAATTTTGCACACATTTTTAAATTAAACTCATACGTATATGAATCATTATGAAACTGTTTTCATCTTGAATCCCGTTTTATCTGATGAGCAGATAAAGGAAACAGTTAAGAAGTACGAAGATTTTCTTAAAGGCAAGGGTGCTAAGATGGTTAACAAAGAGGACTGGGGGCTTAAAAAGCTTGCTTATCCTATCCAAAACAAAAAAAGTGGTTTCTATCACTTATTTGAATTTACCGTACCAGGAGAGGCAATCTCTGAATACGAACTTACATTCCGTAGAGATGAGCGTGTAATGCGTTATCTTACTGTTAAGTTAGACAAGCACGCAGTTGCTTGGGCAGAAAAGAGAGTAGCTAGAAACAAAAAACAAGCGTAATTATGGCATCTTCTATCGAACAACAAGCAAAAGGAAAAAAAGACGGAGATATCAGATATCTCACGCCTTTAAATATTGAGACGAATAAGGCAAAAAAATACTGTCGTTTTAAAAAATCAGGTATTAAATACATTGATTATAAAGATGCAGATTGGTTATTGTCTTTTGTAAATGAGCAAGGTAAATTGTTACCACGTCGTCTTACAGGAACATCATTAAAATATCAACGTAAAGTTAGTGTCGCTGTAAAACGCGCACGCCACTTGGCTCTTATGCCTTATGTGACTGACTTATACAAATAAAAACTAGACATTCATGGAACTTATATTAAAAAGAGACGTTGAGAATCTAGGATTTGCAGACGATATCGTAAGTGTGAAAAATGGATATGGAAGAAACTTCCTTATTCCACAAGGCGCAGCAGTACTTGCTACACCATCTGCTAGAAAAGTACTCGCAGAGAACTTAAAGCAGAGAGCTTATAAAGATCAAAAAGTTATTGATGAAGCTCAAAAAGAAGCAGATAAATTGAAAGATTTAGAAATTAAGATTAGTTCTAAAACTGGAGATGGAGATAAGCTTTTTGGATCTGTAAACAATGCAGACCTAGCAAACGCTTTAGAAAAAGCTGGTGTTTCTATTGAGAGAAAATTTATAACAATTCCTGGTAATAACATCAAACGTTTAGGGAGCTATGAAGCATCTATTCGTTTTCATAGAGATGTTGTTGTACCATTTGCATTTGACGTAATTGCCGAAGCATAATTGGAAATACATAATTTTAAAACCGCTTTCAGCCAATGAAAGCGGTTTTTTTATAGACATAAGTGTCATCGTTTATTAGAATAAATTGTATGCTTTCGCGAAAGCGTACTCAGAAATAAAAAGTATAGCATGCAATACGCTCGACTTACCAAAGAACAACTAGAAGAACTTCACCAAGAGTTCATTAATTTTTTAGCAACACAGTCCATTACTGCAGATGAATGGCAAGAAATCAAAATCACTAAACCTCACGTCGCCGAAGAAGAGATTGATATCTTTTCTGATCTTGTTTGGGAAAATGTATTGACAAAGGCAAAGTATCTAGAACATATTTCTCCCAATCAAATGCATCTTTTTAACTTAAGAGAAGATAAAATGACGTTGATCGCTGTTAAGATTAATAAAGAAGATATCGATATCACAACAAAAGAAGGATATCAATGGTTGCAACAAAACTTAGCAGATGATGTAGTTGTGTTTATGAGTGCAAGTAAGGATTATAGTGATCAACCAAATGCAGATAAATTTAAATTAATCCAAGAAGGTGCTGTCATTACTAAAGGAGATTTGTATACTTGGTTTTCTCGTTTTGTAGATATTAAGGAGTAATTTTATTTATTACTCATACCTCAACGACTCAATAGGATCAAGTTTTGCTGCTTTAAGTGCAGGAAATAAACCAGATATAATCGCTATAAAAAAGGTAATTGTCGTGGCTGCAAGAATAGCACTCCACGGGATTGTAAAAACAAATCCTGATAACTTAGCAATCAAAGCGCCTATACCTACACCTAGGGCAATTCCCAATAAACCGCCATACTGTCCTACAATAATAGCTTCATATAAAAATTGAAAAGCGATGGTAGATCTTTTTGCGCCTAAAGCTTTTCTAACCCCTATTTCACGTGTACGTTCTGTTACAGATACCAACATAATATTGACGAGTGCGATACAAGAACCAAAAATAGTAATCAAACTAATTGCCCAAGCTGCAACACTTAAAAATCCAGTAATTTCCGCAATTTGATTGACAAGGTCATCACTACGTCCTATTCCAAAATTGTTGGGCTGCACAGGGGATAGCTTACGTATATTTCTAAAGGTAAGTATCGCTTCTTCTTCTGCACTATCTAGATATTCTGGATCATCTACCATGATACTTACGCTATAATTAATACTAGGTTGTGTAAACATAGTGCGTGCTACCTGTATAGGGATAAGAACTCGTAAATCTTGATTATTCCCAAACGTAGATCCTTTTTCTTCAAGGATGGCAATCACATTAAATTTGGTACCCCGTATACTAATCGTTTTTCCAATAGGATTATCATCTTTAAAAAGATTTTTATAAAAATCACTTCCCAGTACACAGACTCTAGTATTATTGCTGATATCAAATGGAGTAAAGTTGCGTCCTTTGTCTAATTTAAGACCCGAATTTTGCAAGAAATTTTCATTCACCCCAAGAACAGTAACTTCAGGATCTGTTTTATCATTTTCATATTTTACTTCTGCAGTACGGGTTCCTGTAAAGGAAACAGCTGTCTGTGCTGTAGGATATGAGAAGGATTCGGTGAACTCTTTTACATCGCGATAGCCAATCACAGGATTGATGATCTTACGTTCCCCTCTACGTTGATTTGTAAACTCATACCGTTGTATCGTCATTGTATTACTCCCTATAGATGCAAAATCGTTAGTAAGTGTGTTTTCAAAAGCTTTTAGAAAAGTGAGAATACCCACAAGTGCTGTGATACCTATGGCAATAATGAGAACCGTTAGGATAGTTCTGAGTAGTTGACTTTTAATACTATCAGATGCAATACGAAGATTTTCTCTAAAGAGTGAAAACATAATGGGTTGTTTATTTAGTCTTTTTTATAATCCAATCACTAAGTACCTTCAAAGCATCTGGAGAAAATGTTTCTTCTAGTAGTGCATACTCAGAAGGACTACCAGTAGTGGTTGTTTGAAAGAGATGGTTCAAATTAGGGAATTCTACAATAGTGACATCTGTATTTCCACCTTTTTTAACAGATTCTTCAATATTATCAAGGTTTTTCTTTGAAGGCACCTGCAAATCTAATGATCCGTTAATTGCCAACACGGGACAGGTTACCTTTTCTAAGGTAGGTCTTGGATCCGTAATGATGAGATACTGAAACCAATCAGATACAAGTGTATTTATTTCTCTCTTCATAAGATTCTCCTTGGTAGATCCTTCTGGAATCATTTCAGGATTCTGATCTAATGCGTTTTCTAAATATGCGGTAAGTGCTGTTTTGATTTTTTCAGTATCCCCATAATTTTCTTTGACGATGTTAAACATGGTCTCTTGAGCAATACGATTTTTACGTAGCATCTCGTCATCAAGCCCTTGTGCTTTACCAATTAAGTATCCTTGATCCATAAGTAACTCATCGCCTGGTTGTCCTACACCAGCGATAAGTGCAATAAACGCTACTTCTTTATTGGTTGCTGCAACCATAGGAGCGATCAATCCACCTTCACTATGGCCTGCAAATCCTATTTTTGAAGCATCTATATCGGGATGGGTTTTTAGAAAATCAAAAGCAGCTTGTGCATCTGTCGCAAAATCAGCGCTGGTCGCTCCTGTAAATTTTCCTGTAGATTTTGCAGTTCCTCTATCATCATATCGCAGTACAGCAATACCATTTCGCGTCAAATAGTCCGCAATCACAAGAAAAGGTTTATGACCTAATAATTCTTCATTACGATCCTGGGGACCAGAACCAGAAATTAAAATAACGGCAGGTAATTTCTTTTTTCCTTTAAAAACAACTTTAGGAAGCGTGATTGTTCCTGAAAAAATAGCATTGGCCGCTTTATTTTCAAAGGTAACTTCTTGTACAGTATAAGGAAAAGGAGCTTGAGGCTCTTGAGGTCTATTTGGTGCTTCTACAGCTATTGCTTCACGTGTGAGTTGTAACGGGATAGTAAGTGGACCTTGCGTAAAAGTACCTTCAACTAGAGTATCACTTTTTACAGTACCAGTGTACTTAACGCCCATATTTGTAATTTCTACCTGTAGATTTGCATCTGTGTAGGTGACGGTTGTGATTGGAATTCCAAATGCTTTTTGGTCTGGACTATCTAAAGTGCCACTATATGTGCCATCTGCTTCGGTGATATGAAACACCAGCGGAAGCACCATGCCAGGCTGTACTTCTAAATTTCCATACCAATCTCCCGTCGCATTTTGACCATAAGAAATGAGATTGATTAAGCTTACTAAAACAACAAATAATACTCTTTTCATCTATACAAATTTTGATAGTTGTTTGTGATAAGACTATCGACTTGTAAAAAAGTTACCAAACTTTCCAATTAATTATTTCATACCCTCAATTTTTAAGATATTTGCAGACGCTTACGCTTAAAGAGGCTATATTTAAATAGAATGCTATTTTGAATAGCAAAAGCGCTAACGACTAAAAGCTAACGACTAAAAGAAATGGCACAAAAACCTTCGATACCTAAAGGAACTCGTGATTTTTCACCTGTAGAGGTGGCAAAACGGGCCTATATTATGAATACCATTCGTACGCAGTTTCAGCGTTATGGATTTCAACCAATTGAGACCCCTAGTTTTGAAAATAGTAGTACCCTCATGGGAAAATATGGGGAAGAAGGAGACCGATTGATTTTTAAAATTTTAAACAGTGGAGATTATTTAGGGAAGGTGAAGGATGACGCTTTCGCGAAAGCGGACTCAACCGCACTTACTCCACAAATCTCAGAAAAAGCATTACGTTACGACCTTACCGTGCCTTTTGCCCGTTACGTAGTACAACACCAAAACGACATAGAATTTCCTTTTAAGCGCTACCAAATGCAACCCGTCTGGAGAGCAGACCGTCCGCAGAAAGGGCGTTTTAGAGAATTTTATCAGTGTGATGCCGATGTGGTGGGAAGTGATTCTTTATGGCAAGAAGTAGAATTTGTACAGTTATATGATGCCGTTTTTACTGCGTTGAAACTAGAAGGAGTCACCATCAAAATGAACAACCGCAAAATCCTTTCAGGCATTGCTGAAGTGATTGGCGCGAGTGATAAGCTCATAGATTTTACCGTTGCTTTAGACAAGTTAGATAAGATAGGCGAAGACGGCGTGACTAAAGAAATGCTTGCCAAAGGCATCACGCAAGAAGCTATTAATACCGTAGCGCCACTTTTTACACTTAATGGAAGTTTTGGCGATCAGTTAGAAACATTACAAATCTTGCTTGCAAACTCTGAAACAGGAATGCAAGGGATTGAGGAGTTAACGTTCATCAACAAAGCGATAGAAAATCTTGGACTAGAAAGTGCTAAGCTACAACTAGATGTGACACTTGCCCGCGGACTTAATTACTACACAGGCGCTATTTTTGAAGTAGCCGCTCCCGAAGGTGTGGATATGGGAAGTATTGGTGGCGGTGGTCGCTATGCGGATCTTACAGGAATTTTTGGACTCCCAAATGTGAGTGGCGTAGGAATTTCGTTCGGACTCGATCGGATTGCACTGGTCATTGAAGAACTCAATTTATTTCCAAAAGAAACCCTAGAAGGCACCAAAGTGTTGTTTATCAACTTTGGAGAAAAAGAAGCTTTGTATGCGATGAAAGCGATTAAAAGTCTTCGGGCGCAAGGAATTGTTGCAGAACTGTATCCTGATAAAGTAACTTCAGGGAAACAGATGAAAAAGCAGATGACACACGCCAATCGTCGAGAGATTCCGTTTGTAATTTTAGCAGGAGAAGAAGAAATGAAAGATAATACATTTACGGTAAAAGACATGGTAGAAGGAGAGCAGGAGACAGTGACATTGGATGTGTTGATGGAGAGATTGAAATAAAGAGAATATAGCGTATAGTTATTGAGATCGCTTTCGCGAAATGTCATGCTGAGCCTGTCGAAGTAGTGTATAAATGGAGTAGTCATTTCGACAGAGCGAGGAACGAGTGACGAGAAATCGCATGACAGTGAGCATCACAGAAGCTACTTGTGTGATCTCTCCTTTTGTCGAGATGACTGAATGATTACGATTTCTGCTTTCGCGAAAGCGTATAAATAGAGTAGTCATTTAGATAATCTGGTTAAAATATAACATAGTGAACATTCAAAATAGAGTAGTACTCTATTTTGAATAACGAATAACGAATAACGAATAACGAATAACGAATAACGAATAACGAATAACGAATTAACAGATTCAACAACCATCCCATGAGCACACTCGTTCAAATAAATGTCTTACCGCACCAAGCTGAAGATGATGATTATGTTGCTGAGAAAGCTTTCGCGAAAGCGAGATTAAGAGCAGAGGATGTACGAGAATGGGATATCCGCAAACGAAGCATTGATGCACGTAAATCACCAGTGCGTGTATCCTTACAGATTGAGTTTTGGAAGCATGACGAAGCACGGGAATCCATTCCCTCGTTTGTACCACAAAAAGTACACAATGCGCCAGTAGTAGCAATTATAGGTGCTGGACCTGCGGGATTGTATGCCGCGTTACGTGCCGTAGAAGGCGGACTGAAACCCATTATATTTGAACGAGGAAAAGATGTACGCGCACGCCGTCGGGATCTTGCCGCGATCAATAAAGAACATATCGTTAATGAAGATTCTAATTATTGTTTTGGCGAGGGCGGTGCAGGCACCTACTCGGATGGAAAGTTATATACCCGTTCTAAAAAACGAGGCAATGTCTTAAAGGCACTGGAGTGGTTTGTACATTTTGGTGCTGTCGAAGATATTTTGGTAGATGCACATCCGCATATTGGAACTAATAAGTTACCTAGTATTATTACTGCGATGCGAGAAGCAATTATAGAAGCAGGCGGTGAAGTTTGTTTTGGGAGTAAGCTTACGGACATTAAAATAATAGAAAATCAGATCAAAGAAATTCAGATTAATGATGGAGATTGGTTGCCTTTTGATAACGTGATTTTGGCAACAGGACATAGCGCGCGGGATATTTTTTATTTATTAAACAAACGGAACGTCAAAATAGAAGCAAAACCTTTTGCAATAGGTGTGCGTATTGAGCATCAACAAGCATTAATAGATGAGATTCAATACCATGGCGATAACGATAATCCCTATTTGCCACCAGCTTCTTACAGCTTAGTACAACAAGTAGACGGGATGGGTGTATATTCTTTTTGTATGTGTCCAGGCGGGATTATAGCACCATGTGCCACAGCACAAGAAGAGGTAGTGACGAATGGTTGGAGTCCTTCCAAACGTGATAATCCGTATTCAAACTCTGGGATTGTTGTAAGTGTCACGCCTGAAGATTTACCTAATTACAAAGAAGGAGATCCGTTTGTGTGTCTGGATTTTCAAAAAATGGTAGAGCATGATTGTTGGGAAGCAGCAGGAAAAACACAAGCTGTTCCTGCACAACGGATGCGTGATTTTGTAGAAGGGCGTGTCTCCAAAGATTTCCCCAAAACCTCCTATCAACCCGGTATTGTTTCTGTTGATTTGAATAAGGTATTACCTCCATTAATTGCAAAGCGTCTTAAGAAAGCGTTTGTCGCTTTTGGTAGAAAAATGAAAGGATATCTAACCAATGATGCTGTCATACATGCCCCAGAAAGTAGAACATCTTCTCCAGTCTCTATTCCTCGCGATGATATTACTTTAGAGCATGTCGAAGTGCAAGGGTTGTATCCTTGTGGTGAAGGTGCTGGATATGCTGGTGGGATTATTTCTGCTGCGATTGATGGTATTAACTGTGTAGATCGTGTGATTGATAAGTATAGCACGTTGACGCCAACATCAACTCCAGTTCCAACATCAACTATAAGTTCAACGCAAAGTGAAGAAGCTCCCAAAGAGAAAAAGAGAAGGAAGCGAATAGGGGAGTAACCACTACTTAAAAATCTAAGTAATTTGATTTCTGTTTTTTAAAATCATTAGATGAAAACAAGTATTATATTCTCCAGAAAGTAAAACTTAATTCCCTATAACCATTTCTCGTGATCCTGTTGCCTTAGAAAACGACTAAAGATAAAAAAGTAAGCAAACTGGGGAATGAATTTGTAAAAAAAAATTGTTGTATTTTTACGAGTATAAAATTATACTTCCCCTCCCTTTTTTTGAAGTTTATCTTCTAAGATATTTACTATGATTATAGTTTGTAGATGAATGAAAGGATTTTTCTCAACACTCAAAAAGAATATATAATGATAAAAAAATACACCCTATTATTTTTTTGTTTTTTTTTAACTATGACAACTAGTTATGGAAGTGATAACTTAACAAGCAATGAGACTTCTTCCAAACAGGTACTTACCTCTGATGTAACAAATCCAGATTGTACGATACAATGTCAAGATATTACAATAGCTCTAGATGACTCATGTGAAGTCCAGTTACAACCAGAACAACTACTTGGAGGGACTAATAATGGTTTTTTGTATGCTTTAACTGCAGATAATCCTGGTGGTATAGATCGCTATTATTTTGAGTCAGAAAATAATGATCTTGTTTTAGATGATACATATTTTAGTAATTTAGGGTTGAGTTATGATTCTATGTTTTCAATAGCTATTGATCCAACGACCCAAATCGCATATTTTTTAGGAGGATTAATAGATTTTAGAGGTCTTTATACTTTAGATTTGAATGATCCAGAACCAATTCTTCAACTTCTACTATACCCGACCTCTGCTACGGGAGAGAACTCTCCCATAAAAATGACATTTGACAATCAAGGAAATCTTTACTTCCTGTATTTAGATGGAGAGATTAATAAGTTTGATTTAGTTACATTAGTGATGAGCCCTTTTGTAGATGCTTCGTCTATTAATACACTTCAAGGAGGTGATCCTAGTCTTACTTTTGATAAGGATGAAAATAGATTATTAGTAGGTGTAGGAGGTTCCCCAGCTCAAATAATAGAAATTCCAATAGCGACTGCTATTCCAAATGTTATATTTGAATTTATCCCTGCAATTTCTTGTACTACTCAAGCAATGGAATATGTGGGTGATGGTAAATGTATTTTATCGTCAGGAGAATTATGTAAAAGAATCTATTTAATAGATCTAAATGGCGATGATTATGAAATTGAAGTCTTAATTTTTGAAAACCTTCAAACAAACATAAAAGATTTTCATTTTGTAGAAGAGATATCTACAAGTGACTGTACAATACCTTTAACCTACGATATAAATCCACCGATATTAACTTGTGATGATGTAGGGGAAAATACCGTAACAATAACAGTTACAGATGGTGATGGTCATGTTAGTTCGTGTAGTTCTACAGTAACTATTCTAGCACCATTGGAAATTACGTGTCAAGATATTACAGTAGAATTGAGTGAAGAGGGTTTGGCTTCTATTTCTCCAGAAGACATCCTAGTAGAAACCCCAGAAGTGGCAGCTATAGATGTCACTACTTTTACCTGTGAAGATATTGGTGAAGTAGTAGTGACAGTTTCTGTAACTCAAGGAGAACAACTTGGAAGTTGTTCGGCAATAGTGACTGTAGTAGACACTATGAATCCTCAATTGATCACTTGTGTTGATGATTTTGCAGTCGGGGTGGATGTTGGTGAGACGGTATATATATTAGAAGATTTTACAGGTGTTCCTGTTTTTAGTGATAATTGTACTACACTAACTAAAGAACAATCTCCGCCTATTGGTACCTCATATACCGCTGGAGAAACTATTGATATCGTGATTACGGCTACGGATGATTCTGGCAATGTGAGTGAGGCTTGCACATTTACAGTTACTGTAGAAGAACCTTGTGGTCCTGAGATAGCACCTGGTTTATTTACAGGAGAATATTACATACTTCAATTAATACCAGGAGCTTATAGTGATCAATATTTTAGTCCTGTTGATACGCCTATTGAACTGTCTGAGGTAATGACAGTTCCCACTCCTTATGAGCCATCAGAACCTTTGGAGATTAATCAGCGATCCTTTAATGCAGAATATGTAGGGACTTTAAATGAAGATTTTACGTATATCATGGAGTTTGATACCTGTACGGGTAATGTCACTTTTTCAGATATAGAAGTTACAGATGCAAATTGTATTGCTCCTGTACTAATAGGCCCAGAATCAGAAGGTGGGGAGTTTGATCCTACCGATGACTCTGAATTTATATTAGTTTTTGAAGATCATATAGAAAGCGGGTGTGGTAGAGTATCACGATCTGTTCAAATTTTATTTTCAAGAGAACCTATTGTACCTACATTGGAAATTACGTGTCAAGACATTACCGTAGAATTAAATGAAAATGGCACCGCATCTGTTTCTCCAGGAGATATCTTAGTAGAAACTCTAGGAGAAGCAAGTATAGATATCTCTACATTTACGTGTAATGATCTAGGAGAAGTAGTCATTACAGTTACTGTACTTGACGGAGAACTCATAGGCGAGTGTGAGGCAACAGTAACCGTAATAGATACTATTGCTCCTTTAGTAAGCAGATGTTTTGATGATTTTTCAGTACAAGTCGATTTTGAAGATGGAGTTTATATATTAGAAGATTTTAGAGCAGTTTCTTCTCCCTATTACAATAATGGTCTACTAACACCTAGATTCATAAATAATTGTGGCCCATTGATAATAGAACAGTTTCCGCCCATTGGTACATCCTATACAGTTGGAGAAACCATTGATATGGTAATTACAGCTACAGATGCTTCAGGTAATATGAGCGACGCTTGTATATTTACAATTACTGTAGAAGAATCTTGTGGTCCAGATATAGCGACTGGTTTGTTTACAGGAGAATATTATATATTACAATTAAATCCAGGTGTTTTTAGTGATCAATATTTTAGTCCCATAAACGAGCCTATAGCGCTTTCTGAGACCATGACAAGTGGTAATCCACCTGAGCCTTTAGGAGTCCGTCAGCGTTCTTTTGAAGCAGATTATTATAATTTTGGTGTTGACATAACCTATGTAATAGACTTTGACCTCTGTACGAATAATGTTACTTTTTTTGGTGAACAAGAGACAACTTCTTTATGTAGTGCAAGTAATGTTATTTTGGATTCTGTGTCAGAAGGAGGGGAGTTTGATCCTAATGACGATTCTGAATTTATATTAGTTTTTGAAGATAATGCAAGTAATGGTTGTGGTAGTTCATCACAAATTGTTCAGATTTTATTTTCAAGAGAACCCATTGTACCTACATTGGAAATTACGTGTCAAGATATTACAGTAGAATTAAACGAAGAGGGTATCGCGTCTATTTCTTCGAGTGATGTTTTAGTAGAAACTATAGGAGAGGCAAGTATCGATATTTCTACTTTTACGTGTAATGATCTAGGAGAAGTTGTTGTTACAGTAACCGTAATTGATGGGCAGCTTATAGGTGAATGTGAGGCAACAGTAACCGTAGTAGATACTACAGTTCCTTTATTGTTAAGTTGTTTTAATGATACTGTAGTAAGTGCAGATTACGAAGATGGAATATATATTCTAGAAGATTATACTTCTCAGAATCCTAATTCTTCTGGGTCTTTGCTTTTTGATGATAACTGTACAGTTACATTTGAACAGTTCCCTGCAATAGGTACGCCATACACAATTGGAGATACTATAGGTGTTGAAATCAGTGCTGTTGATGCTTCAGGTAATATGAGTGAGACTTGTATATTTACAATAACTGTAGAGGAGTCATGTGCTCCGGATATAGTGCCTAGTTTATTTACAGGACCTTATTATATACAACAATTAACCCCAGGTGCTTTTAGTGATCAATATTTTAGTCCTACAGATGAGCCTATAGAACTTTTAGATATAAATCCTTCTGACCCGTCAGAACCTTTAGATATTAACGAGCGATCTTTTGAGGCAGATTATAATGATTTTGGTGTTGATACGCCATATATCATGGCGTTTGATAAGTGTACCAATAATGTAACTTTTTCAGGAAGACAAGTGACAACATCCCAATGTAGTGTATTTGATGTTGTTTTAGACCCTATCTCTGAAGGTGGTGAATTTGATAGTTTGGATGACTCGGAATTTATATTAATTTTTGAGGATAATGCAGACAACGGATGTGGTTTACCTTCAAGTAGTGTTCAAATTTTATTTTCAAGAGAGCCATTTTTGCCACCATTGGAGATTGAATGTACCGATATTACTGTTGCGTTAGATAATTCAGGTGTGGCGTCTATTTCTGCAGAAGATTTATTAGTAGAAATGATAGGAGAAGCAAGTATAGATATCTCTACATTTACTTGTGATGATTTAGGAGAAGTAGTCGTTACAGTTACCGTAATTGATGGAGGTGAAACAGGTGTCTGTGAGGCTATAGTAACTGTCGTAGATACTATAGAACCGGTTATTATTGACTTACCTAGTGATATGATTGTCAACACAGAGATAGGAGAAACTACGTATATACTAGAAGACTTTACATCATTAGTTTCGGCTTCCGATAACTGTATTATTGATATTATTATTAATCAGAACCCTTTACCCGGAACTGTATTTACTATAGGAGACACTGCTAATGTTGTAATGAGTGTAACAGATACTTCAGGTAATATAAGTGAGGAACGTGCATTCATTGTAACTATTGAAGAACCTCTCAGTATAGAAGATAATCTACTTGCTAAAGAAATAGCTATATATCCAAACCCAACAACAAATCTGTTTACTATTGAAAATCGAGGAAATATAGAATTAAGCAGTGCTATTCTTACAGACATGAGGGGGCGTGTACTTAAAGTAATAGACCTCAAAGATTCATTTCTTGAAACATTGGTATCACTTGAAAATTATGCAAAGGGAGTATATTTTCTTCAAATAAAATCTAAAAATAGAGGTGGTGTTGTAAAACAAATTATTAAGAAATAGTACTCTAAGAAGCTACCAAATAAACATATCAAGTTGACTATAATAAAACCCTGTGAATGATCTTTCACAGGGTTTTATTATTTTATAATTATATAAAACTATAGAATCAGTAGGTTTCTGTTTTGGGAATTGTAAATTAGAATAAAAAAACTATATTGCTAATCAATGAAGTCCTCAAGCCCTCATCATTTAAGTGATAGATTCCAACTTACGAATCGAATCACTAGTAAGATTGCAACTATTTATATTTACAACAAGAATATCGCTGTTGTAGAGGTACATGAAGGTGTTAATCTTTCTTATGCTTCGGCGGCATCGCTACTCTTTAAGGGATTATTGGTTTTGAAAAATCGGCATTGGGTTTATATTTCTCATCGTGTACACTCGTACTCTGTAGTGCCTACAGATTACGAATATCTACATAAAATTAACACTTTAAAAGCGCTTTCTATTGTTGTCCCAACGGGTACAGATCCCTCTACAACCGCTATAGAGCAAATCTTTTGTAGAAAACCTTTTCAGTTATTCAATAATGGGTTAGAAGAAGCAATGATTTGGGCAGAAAAAACACTTAAGGATGAGGTAGATGGTTTAAAGAATCATCGCGACCCTCTTCTTTTCTAAATACTTTTTTTCTTGTAAGTTAGTTACCAGATCTAGCGCAAGATCAATATATTTTATGGCGTTTGGATACTCTTCTTGTGTGAGATAATAATCCGACAGTGTTGCGTAGTAAAGGTATCTACGTTGTCCTAAAGTTTCAGGGACTAATTGTTGTAGAAGTTGGTAGCTTTCGCGAAAGCGTTTATCTTGTAATTGAACAACCGCCATATTGAGAATATATATAGACATAGGTTCCAACTCATATAGGTGCTGATACCATTTTAGAATAGCTTTCCAATTTGTTTTTTCGAAAGAGGACGCTTTAAGATGTTCTGCAGCAATCGCAGCTTCATAATGATACGAAGAAAAATCAGCTCCCTCAACAGCTTTATGCATGGCAGTATTTCCTAATGCAACTAATGGAAAATACCATAAAGATCTATTTTGATGGCGTAAATCCATGAGCTCATTATCGTGATTTGTTTTGGAGTCTATACGCGCGGCGTGAAAACACATCACAGCAAATAGCGCATACACTTTTGGGGTTTGTGTGCTTTTATGTGTGAGTAATAGCTGACACAAACGCATAGCTTCGGCGCACAATTCTTTGCGTATTAGTAACTCTTTTTTGGTAGAATGGAATCCTTCATTAAAGATGAGATAGAGGACTTCCATCACACTGTTTAATCGATTGGACAGCGCTTTGCCCTGTGGAATTTTAAAAGAAACCCCTTCTCTTTGAATGACGGTTCTTGCACGACTTAATCTCTTTTTAATCGTTTCTTCTTTGGTCAACAAAGCTGCAGCAATTTCTTTATGACTAAAACCAGAGACTGTTTTTAATGCAAATGAGATCCGGTCTTTTGGATTGAGACGAGGGTGACAGGCTGTAAAGATCATACGTAACTGACTGTCTTCAATCTCAGTATCTAAAAATAGTTCTTGGATAGCAATAGTTTCTGTTCCTGTAGTCAGATTAGGAACTCTTTTGTGGGCTGCTTTTAATTTTCTAAATAGATCTAAAACTCTATTTTTAGCCGCTTGTGTGAGCCAAGCTTCAGGATGTTCTGGAGGCGTATTCTTCCAAGAGATAGTGGCTTTTATAAAGGTATCTTGTATGGCATCTTCAATGGTTTCTAAATGTGCTAATCCAAAAATACGGACCAAAACAGAGACCATCTTTCCGTAGTGGTGCCTGAAAAGATGGTCTATAAGTTTTGGTTCCATAATTATTAGTGAAACGCTGTTTTAAAGAATTGCGAAGCAATAAATTTAAAATGGCTAGTTGAACTAATCCCGCTTTTGTAGCGGGATATAAGGCTTTATACCTTGACCCTTAGGTCGATTTTAAGGTCTGAGAGTTCATCTTTTATTCGTCAAAGACCATGATTTCGCGTATTTCTACAGTACCACCCAAGTCATAATCGGGAAAGTCTTGTGCGATCTCTTGCACATGATCCATATCTTTTGCTTCGACGATATAATAACCCCCTACAATTTCTTTTACCTCAGCAGAGGTAAGATCTGTGACTGTTCTGTGTTCTCCAGAAACTCTACGTATATCAGGAGTTAATGCATTTCCTCCACGTAAAACGCCTGCTTTTTCCATTTTATCACCCCAAGAAAACCATTTTCCCATGCGGCTTTGTAATTCTTCTGGCGATAAACCAAGGTCGGCATAATCGGCTCCTACAAAAATCATCATAAATTCTTTCATACTAGTTGTTTTTAAGATTGTTCATGAGTAAGACGATACTGTTTTGATAAAGGGGGACATTTTTATTTTTTATATAATAGAGATCATTTGAATATGTAATTAATTCTTGTATGAATATAAGATAAATGATGTTTGTTTTTATATGTTGTCATAATAATTTGAGCAATAGCGACAGGAACTATCAACTTTATAATTACTTGTGGTATGTTCTTTGATTCTATATAGATAAGAGTAGACAATAAAAAAAGAACAAACGTTCGTTGTTTTTGATAGAAGACCTATTTCAAGATGAAACATAAAGTAAACATCGAAAGTCCCTGATGTCTCTAAAAAGAAACATGTTGAAATTTGTATTAGAAAGGCCTTCTTTTAAGAGGGCTTTTTTGATGCATAAGATTGTCCTGTTTTAAGAAGGCACAAGTATTTTTAGGTATAAAATGCAGTTGCATCTACAACAATCGTAGTCAGCTCTACTGTATGTCCATCAGGATCTTTGGTGTATATGGAATGAAAGTAGTGATGATCTGTAAAGATGTAGTCCAATTGTAAAGCTTCGTATTTCTTTCTTGCTTTTATAAAATTTTCTGCACTTACGTGAAAAGCAAAGTGGTCTATCTTACTATTTTTTGAAGTAGGATCTACCATAGGATCCTCTATCGTTGCAGGGAATAGGGCAACTCCTGCTTTGCCCGCTAAAAGAAAAATAGGATAGGCTCCCCATTCAGGCACTATTTTGCGTTTGAGTCCTAGAGTCTTCTCATACCAAGACGCAGATACTTCTATGTCTTTTACGCGTATTGCCACATGATCTAAATGGTCTATTATAAAGTCTTCCATCATCCTTTTTTTAATTCAAATTCACCCCAATCTCCTTCACCTGGCGATTCGCCCATTTCCCATTTCCCTATAATTTCGTCTTCTGTTTCATTAAAAAAACCTGTATATCGTATTTCTGGATGTTTTTCCTGAGGATCAATAGTAAGTTTTCCTTGTTCGTTTATGTAATAATGACAAGGATACTGTATCGTAAAACTAATTAGATTTTTTTCTATAAACCCTTTTATAAAAGCAGGTTTATCAAAAAGATGTTTAGATTCTTCATCTGTAGCAGTCCCAGTAAATGTTCCATGATGCAGATTTATAGACATTTGAAAACGTACGCGTTCCTCCTCCTCCTCAGATATATTCCCTTTTTTATCATAGATAGGATAAGTGAAATACCCTGACCAATTTTGTATGATGTCTACTATTTTCATTCTTATAAAAGTCTACATAATATTTCAGTTATACAACTAGACGTTTTGGAATGTTTTAACGTGTATTTTTGATTTGTGACGTATTTCTTTTATTTAGAATAATTAAAAATAAGTATTGTGAATACGTGTTTATATTTTTATTTTTGCGGTATATAAAAATATTATGATCCGTAAAGTTTTAAAAATTGTTGCTGTTGTAGCACTTATCGCATTGGTTATTATTCAGTTTATCAGACCAGAAAAAAATCTAGGAGATTACTCAGATATTGCTGCTTTTGAAGCAGAAACAAAACCATCTGAAGAAGTAAAAGCAATTCTTAAAAATAATTGTTACGACTGTCATAGTAATAGCACAGTATACCCTTGGTATGCAGAAGTAGCTCCACTTACCTTTTTTATTGATGAACATATAGAAGATGGTAAAAAGCACCTTGATTTTGCAAAATGGGAAAGCTATTCTTTAAAAAAGAAAGATCACAAACTAGATGAGCTTATAGAAGAGGTAGAAGAAGGCGAAATGCCATTAGAATCCTATACACTCATTCACGGAAATTTATCTCAGGAGGAAAAAGAACTGCTAGAAACTTGGGCTAGATCTGTACGAACTCAACTACAAAGTCAGATGTAACTTAATTTAAACATCTCATAACTAAAAGATAATATATCTTATTTAAATTTAATCTAAATAAACTTTGCAGAATCAATTCTCTGTATTATTTTTGTCATCGAAAACAAAAAACTATTTATATTAAGTCTAAATAAACATGAAAAAAATCCTATTTTCTACCTTATCCATTGCAATATTAGCATTTACTTCGTGTAGTAATGATGACGATGGAGCTATCATAGATCCACCAGGTTCACAAGTAACGATAGAAGTTCCTACAACCTATTCTTTTGAAAGAGAAGGGGTGTCTACAGTAAATTTTTCAGGACAAACCACTCGTATTCTGATGGGAGAAGCATTGATCTCCTCTATGAGAGATTTTGATACAGCAACTGAAGAATTGCTGTTAAATATGTATGCGAATGAGAACTCACCTTTTGAGAGTGATGCACTTAATAATTCTACAAAAAACATACGAGCGAAGGTAGCTGCTTCTCAGGATTATTTTAGTACGAATAGCGCTGCATCTGCAATAATCAAAACCTATTTCGCAGATCTTATTTCAGCTCAAATCACAGAAGTTTTTCCAGCAGAAAATACCGTAGCTTCTATTGGAGTTGCTGGACAAATAGCAGATGGCGGAAGCACTCGATATATCAACTCAAAAGGATTAGAGTACGATCAAGCCGTGAACAAAGGACTCATCGGTGCTTTAATGATAGATCAAGCACTTAATAATTACTTAGGAACCGCTGTTCTAGACGCAGGAACCAATATAGCCGATAATACTAATGATGTTGTTGTCGATGGGGAAGCATATACAGATATGGAGCATAAGTGGGATGAAGCTTATGGATATGTATATGGAACCGCTACAGATTTAGCAAATCCAAATACAACCATAGGATTAGACGATAACTTCTTAAATAAATATATAGGAAGAGTAGAAGGTGATCCTGACTTTGCAGGAATTGCAGAAGACGTTTTCAATGCCTTTAAATTAGGACGTGCTGCCATCGTCGCCAAAGATTATGATGTTAGAGATCAGCAAGCAGCTATTTTAAGAGAATTACTTTCTGAAGTAGTAGGAATACGTGCTGTGTATTATTTACAACAAGGAAAAAATGGAATCGAAACTAATAATTTAGGTACTGCTTTCCACGATCTATCAGAAGGATTCGGATTTATCTACAGCTTACAATTCACTAGAAATCCGCAAACCAATGCACCCTATTTCTCAGCAACAGAAGTACAAGGTTTTATGGATCAGTTGACAGCTGGTAACGGATTCTGGGATATCACTCCGGCAACCTTAAATGAGATGTCAAGCACCATTGCAAATCGTTTCACGTTTACAGTGACACAAGCAGGAAGCTAACTAAAAATAAAAAGAAAAATAAATGAAAAAAATAGTTGGAATTTTAACATTGGTATTATTTATATACGCTTGTTCAAGTGATGATAGCACAATAGATGATCAAGGACCTGATCCTATACCTTCTGCTTTTGATAGAACAGCCTTATTAGAAAACTGGGCAGACAATATCATTATCCCTGGGTATATTGATTTTACTTCAAAACTAAGCTCTTTAGAAAGCAGTACGATTCTTTTTACAACGCAACCTAACGAATCAAATCTTGAAACGCTTAGAGCATCTTGGTTAGATGCCTACACGACGTGGCAACGGGTGTCTATGTTTGAAACTGGACCTGCAGAAGCGGTAGGATTGAGATTGAACGTAAATATCTTCCCAGCCAACGTAACAACGATAGAAGACAATATCACCAGCGGTGCGTATGATCTCAATTTATCATCAAACAGATCAGCCAAAGGTTTTCCAGCATTAGACTATCTGCTATACGGAATTGCTTCTGATGATGCAAGCATTGTTGCTATATACACAGGAGGACAAGGAGCACAATACAGACAATATCTACAAGACCTTGTCACAGATATGCAAACACTTACCGCGACCGTACTAGCTGAATGGCAAAACGGGTTTAGAGATACGTTTGTAAGTAACAACGGCGCTTCTTCTACAGCCTCTTTAGATCGTTTAGTAAACGATTATATCTTTTATTATGAGCGACATTTAAGAGCTGGTAAAATGGGAATCCCAGGTGGTGTATTCTCGGGATCTGTAGAGTCAGGAAATATAGAAGGCTTGTACGCTGGAAATCTTTCAAAACAATTCTTTTTAGTAGGACTAGATGCTGTCCAAGATTTCTTTAATGGTCGTGCTTATAATGGAAACGCTCAAGGCGAAAGTTTAAACACCTATCTCGACGCCTTAAATGTGATAAAAGACGGTGCCGATTTAAGTGCTATTATTAACAGTCAGTTTAACACGGCGAGACAGTCCGTACAAGAACTAGGGAACTTTGAGCAAGAACTACAAAACAATCCACCTACCAATTTTTTAAATGCCTATGATGAGGTACAGCGTATCGTTCCTTTATTAAAAGTAGATATGGTCAGCGCATTAAGCATCAGCATTGATTTTGCAGATGCAGACGGAGATTAACCCCTCATGAATAGACACCTACAAACATATTTGAATAGCCACACAGAGGCCGCTCCTTTAGCGGTCTTTCGTGTGTTTTTCGGTGTGTTAATGTTTGTCAGTATCCTTCGATTTTGGAGTTATGGATGGATTGAAAAATTTTACATCGCTCCCGATTTTCACTTTTCGTTTTATGGCTTTAGTTGGGTACGTCCTTTGGGTGAGTGGACTTACTTATTATTTGGAATCTGTGCAGCAAGCGCAATTATGATCACGCTAGGATGGAAATACCGTCTCGCAATGATTACCTTCTTTTTGAGCTTTACGTATATAGAATTGATGGATAAAACGATGTATCTCAATCATTACTATTTTATATCCATACTTAGTTTTTTACTCATCTTTTTACCAGCTGGGAATTATTTTTCGCTGGATACGCTCCTGTCTGCCGGCAAAGTAGGTTCGCGAAAGCGTACTTCAAAAGCATCCAAAAGGGCTACACAATACATCCCCCGATGGACTCTAGATAGTATTAAATTATTGTTGGGAATCGTGTATGTATATGCAGGTCTTGCCAAATTAAATAGTGATTGGCTACTCAACGCCATGCCGCTTAAAATCTGGTTGCCTTCTAAGTTTGATATTCCATTGATTGGAGATTTGTTAGGTCAAGAATGGGTGCAATACGCCTTTAGTTGGATAGGCGCTGGATATGATCTATTCATTCCGTTTTTATTACTTTGGAAACCCACCCGTACCTTTGCTTTTGTGACCGTTGTGATTTTCCACATATTAACACGCGTGCTATTTCCCATTGGGATGTTTCCTTACATTATGATCGTAAGTGCGTTTATATTTTTTGATGCAAGTCTTCATAAAAAGGTGATATACGCTTTCGCGAAAGCGGTAAAATACCCCAAACAATTACTAGAAACTACCACTATTTGGCAACCCGTTTCTATCAAAAAATACAAAATTTCATTAGCTGTTATAGCGATTTTCTTTTGTATACAATTGCTATTGCCATGGCGATACGCACTCTATCCAGGCGAACTTTTTTGGACCGAAGAAGGCTATCGTTTTTCATGGCGCGTGATGCTTATGGAAAAGTCTGGCTATGCACAATTTAAGATTAAAGACGGAGTCACAGGCAAACGTTTTTATGTAAATAACGCCGATTTTCTAACACCGCTACAAGAAAAGCAAATGAGTTTTCAACCCGATTTTATATTGGAATATGCACACTATTTGCGTGATCATTTTACAGCACAAGGACATCAAAATGTTGAGGTCTACGTAGAATCGTATGTAGCGCTTAACGGGCGGCTAAGTACTACGTATATTGATCCAGCAGTAAATCTTGCCGAAATCAAAGAATCATTCACACACAAACATTGGATCAAACCCTTCAACGATGAAATTAAAGGTTTATAGTTTAGTATTTTTTGCATTTATATCACTTTGCGCACACGCACAATACACGCTTTCTGGTATCATTACAGATGAAGCCAACACGCCATTATCTGATGTAGAAATCTATTTGCAAGGCGCTGATAAAGTCACAAAAACAGATGCTCAAGGTGGGTATGTTTTTGAAAATGTAAAAGAAGGAACGTACGTACTTACGGTATTTGGATTGTCTTATGAATTAGTAGAAGAACTTATTACCATTCAAGAAAATGTTCAAAAAAACTACAGTTTACTACCTTTGGGAGAATCTTTATCTGAAGTCGTTTTAAGTACGCGTAAAGAGAAAATATTTGCTTTAAGATCCCTTAGAAAAGTAGAAGGAACTGCTATTTATGCAGGGAAGAAAAGTGAAGTTGTACTCATAGATCAAATCACAGGAAACTTGGCGGCAAATGCACCTCGGCAAATCTATAGTCAAGTGGTTGGATTGAATATTTATGAGAATGGTGATGCAGGTTTACAGCTGAATATTGGAGGAAGAGGATTAGACCCGAATCGATCAGCAAATTTTAATATTCGTCAGAATAATTATGATATCAGTGCCGATGTGTTAGGATATCCTGAAAGTTATTACACGCCACCCGCCGAAGCCTTAAGCGAGATCCAAGTGGTACGTGGCGCCGCATCGTTACAATATGGAACACAGTTTGGCGGACTGATTAATTTCAAGTTTAAAAAACCAAATCCAGATAAGCACATAGAACTGATCTCAAGACAAACCGTAGGTTCGTTTGGATTACGCACTTCCTTTAATAGTTTGAGCGGAACCGTTGGGAAATTTAGTTACTACACGTATTTTAATTATAAAGAAGGCGACGGGTTTCGATCAAATTCCCAATTCAATAGCCGAAATTATTTTGCGCATCTTGGGTATAAACTCAGTGAGAAAACCACCATTACAGGAGAACTTACCTTATTTAATTACCTAGCCAAACAAGCAGGTGGATTGACCGATGCACAATTTTTAGAAGATCCTGATTTTAGCAACAGAGATCGTAATTGGTTTGATATTGATTGGAAAGTATATTCAGTACGACTCCATCATACATTTAGTCAGAAGACCAATTTTAGTTTGAATCTTTTCGGATTGGATGCGACCAGAAGCGCTGTTGGTTTTCGTACCAACCGGGTTTCGCAACCAGACGATTTGGAAGAACCTAGAGAAGTATTGGTGGATAATTTTACAAACTGGGGTGCCGAGGCACGATTACTTACACGTTATGATATCGGAAATCAAAATGCGGTTCTTTTAGTCGGATCAAAATATTATGATGCGAATAATAATCAGCGACAAGGACCTGGCACCACAGCTGGTGATGCTGACTTTTCTTTTGCAGATGATCAATTTCCTAATTATGAACGTCAGGCACAATTTGATTTTCCAAATAGGAACTTAGCCGTTTTTGGAGAAAACATTTTTAATATTACAGATAGACTGAGTGTTACCCCTGGATTTCGTTTTGAATACATAAAAACCGAAAGTGAAGGTAGCTTTAAAAACATCGTATTAGATCTGGCTGGAAATCCTTTACTAAATGAAGATGTACCTGACAACAGAACTTTTGAAAGAGACTTCGTATTGCTCGGTACAGGCATTACCTATAGATTCCAAAGAGCCGTAGAGCTGTATGGAAACATAAGTCAGAACTACCGTTCGGTGACCTTTAATGATATCCGTGTGGTGAATCCTTCCTTTGTGATTGATGAAAATATCACCGACGAAGAAGGTTTTACAATTGATATCGGAGCCAGAGGACGTTTAGATAATAAACTCTCGTATGATATGAGTCTGTTTGGCGTACGTTATGATGCCCGATTGGGAGAAGTTTTATTTGAAGACACAGACGGGAGTCTAAAAAGACGAAGAGGAAATATAGGAGATGCATTTATCTACGGTCTTGAATTCTTCGGAGATTGGAATTTGAGAAATACTTTTTTTGAAGAAAAAGAAAATATCAAACTAAGTGTATTTGTCAATCTAGCGCTGACAGAATCAGAATATATAAGCTCAGAAGAAATAGGTGTAGAAGGTAATCAAGTAGAGTTTATTCCTGATGTCAATTTAAAAACAGGTGTGAATTTTGGGTATAAGAACTTAACAGCAAGTATTCAATATACGTATCTGACAGAGCAATTTACAGATGCAACCAACGCAGCACAAGATGTCAATGATAATCAACGAGGGATTGAAGGGAGTATTCCTTCCTATGGGATTTTAGATATTTCGGCGGCCTATACCTATAAGCGTTGGAAACTAGAAGCTGGACTTAATAATGCACTCGACGAATCCTATTTTACCAGAAGAGCCACGGGATATCCTGGTCCAGGTATTATTCCAGCAGAACCTTTAGCTTTTTATACGACCTTGCAGTTTAAGTTGTAAAAACAACAGCAATAAAAAATTGACTGAAAAAGTATTTACTCAGTCAATTGTTTTAAAATTTTCGTTATTCTTGTTTTGTCCTTTTTTTGCTTTCGCGAAAGCAACATAACATTTTAAAGATTTGTGATTCAGCATACATCCATAGATTTTAGTGCAGTGGTGAAAACTGATAAGAAAAAATTAACTGAAAATAGTATTTCCTCGGTCGATTTTTTAATTTTCGTATTTCGTATTTCGTATTTCGTATTTCGTATTTCGTATTTCGTATTTCGTATTTCGTATTTCGTATTTCGTTCCCTCATTCAAAATGACTATTCCCTCATTTAAAGTATTAGAATATGATTTGTTTTAATAGTTTTGATGCAAACAAAAATCAAAAAGAATGAAAAAAGCAGTACTTATTTTATGTGTGGCAATAGGTTGTCTTAGTTGCGGATCATCCAACAAAGTGGGATCTACCACCTACGTAAACGGAGAATTACCTATGTTTTCGAGTGAAAATATTGAACCCTTTTTAGACATTACAGAAGTCTCTGAGGACGCAACTTATGGATATTCTGAGAAAAATCCCATCATGATAGGAGGTGGATTTTCAAGTGGTGCGAGCAATCAAAGACGTTATTTTGCGTCACTAGCAGGTCCTGATGGAGAGACCGTGCGCTTTGTAAGATTAGGAAGTTGCTGCGGTTATGAGAGTGAAAATGCGCAATTAGGCGGAATAGCTTTGCTAGATAAGTATCAACTTACCTATGAAGGATTAAAAGAACCTTTCATTTTCTACATCAGTTTATATGATGAAGAAATGGTGTATGTGCCCAAAGGATTGTCACCGCGTAAGAATTAAGTTTACCGTGTAAGAAGTCTCCTTTTTATTAGTATCTTTGCACGCAATTAAATGTTAACTAGTAATGACTATTCTTAGTCTTTACGCTTTCGCGAAAGCATACACTGAATAAGTAGTTGTAGCGAAATATAAAACATAATTGCAATGACTGCACACGAGAATAAAATCTTAGGAGAAGGTCTCACGTATGATGACGTACTTCTAGTTCCAGCCTTTTCTGAAGTACTCCCAAGAGAAGTAAGTATACAATCAAAATTTACTAGAAATATTACCCTGAATGTACCTATCATATCTGCGGCGATGGATACGGTGACAGAAAGTCGTATGGCGATTGCTATTGCTCAAGAAGGCGGTATAGGCGTACTTCATAAAAACATGACGATAGAGGAACAAGCTATGAAAGTACGTAAAGTAAAACGTGCCGAAAGTGGGATGATTATAGACCCTGTGACGTTGCCTTTAAGCTCTATTGTATCAGATGCAAAAAATGCAATGCGTGAGCATAGTATTGGAGGAATTCCTATTGTAGATGATGCGGGAAAACTCTTAGGGATTGTGACCAATAGAGATCTCCGTTTTGAGAAAGATAACGAACGTCCAGTCTCAGAAGTAATGACTTCTGAAAACCTAGTCACTGCAGAAGAAGGTACTTCACTAGCACAAGCAGAAGAAATTTTACAAGATCATAAAATAGAAAAGTTACCGGTTGTCACAGATGATAATACCTTAGTAGGTTTGATCACCTTTAGAGATATTACAAAGCTTACGCTAAAACCAAACGCCAATAAAGATTCTTATGGACGTTTACGTGTCGCTGCTGCGATAGGTGTCACTGCAGATGCTGTAGAGCGTGCAGGAGCTTTAGTAAAAGCGGGTGTAGATGCTATTGTGATTGATACAGCGCACGGACATACAAAAGGGGTAGTTTCTGTCCTTAAAGCGGTAAAGGCTTTGTATCCAAACTTGGATTGTGTCGTAGGAAATATTGCCACTGCTGAAGCAGCTAAATATCTAGTAGAAGCTGGTGCCGATGCTGTAAAAGTAGGAATAGGCCCAGGATCTATCTGTACCACACGCGTAGTAGCTGGAGTTGGGTTTCCTCAGTTTTCTGCAGTATTAGAATGTGCAGCAGCCATCAAAGGATCTGGCGTACCTGTCATAGCCGATGGCGGGATACGATATACTGGAGATATTCCGAAGGCTATCGCCGCAGGAGCCGATTGTGTGATGTTAGGATCATTACTAGCAGGAACTAAAGAATCTCCAGGAGAAACCATTATCTATGAAGGGCGTAAATTTAAGTCGTACCGAGGCATGGGATCTGTAGAAGCAATGAGACAAGGATCAAAAGATCGTTATTTCCAAGACGTAGAAGATGATATCAAAAAATTAGTTCCAGAAGGAATTGTAGGTCGTGTACCTTATAAAGGGGAGCTTAATGAAAGTATCCATCAGTTTGTAGGAGGACTCAGAGCAGGTATGGGCTATTGTGGCGCAGGAACTATAGATGCTTTAAAAGAGAATGGTCGTTTTGTAAAGATTACCGCAAGTGGTATTAATGAAAGCCATCCTCACGATGTAACCATCACCAAAGAATCACCTAATTATAGTAGATAAAGAGTTCGCTTTCGCGAAAGCGTATAGAGTATAATATGAAGAAATAGCTAGTCAATCGCCGACTAGCTATTTTGTTTTGCCATATAAGCAGCTAGTGCATGCTTCGTTTTTTCTTGAAGTTTGTTCTTGAAAAAGCGAGTGCCTCCTATTAAAAAACCCTTAATTCCCATAGCTTGACTCGCCCACCTCCGAAGGCTAAAAGAGTCAATATGTTTGATGATTTTTCCATCTTCAAATTCAAAGAAAGCATTTATTTTATTATGTACTTTTCTTCCAGTGGCACTAAATTCATACTGTGCCTCCCAATGCGCAGTCCCTTTTCCTTCCGTGTACGTAATATCAGAAAACGTAACACAAAATTCTTTTTCTTTTTGAGAATTACATAGCATACGCCACATACTTCCCGCCTGTTCTCCTTTAAGAACACCAAAAGCTGGGTCTTCAAAATGGATATCTTTATGATAGCAAGCGACCATTCCTTCGGGATCTTTTGCGGCAAAAGCAGTATAGAATTTTTCTATCGTTTCTTTCATAATTAGATGTTTATTTTTTTGATATAAATAAGTACTATTTTTTATAGAATGCTGAAATCTTTTGGATAAAATAGGAGGGTAGCTTGTACGTTTATTTAAAGAAGTAGGAACATTAAGTTGACCAACCAATCGTTTAATCATTTTATACTCTAACCCAGATATTGTTGTTATCATATCCGATTGCAGCGGCGTGCTTTTGACAGCTCATTGATATAATCAATAGAAAATGATAAACACTGATTTCATTGTACGTGTAATTTCTTTCTAAGATACAATACTAAAAATAATTTGTAGTAACGTATAAGATGATACTTCTTAAATAGGTAGAATGTTTATTTTAGTGGGATGAAGAAGATTCTAATTTTATATGTTCTTTTAATTTATGGGATCATTTCTTGTAAAGAAAAGCCAGAAGAGCCTTACGTAGTTCCTGAAAATGCGGTACAATTATTAACCTCAGATTCTATAAAGTCTTGGAAAATTGCAAGACGATATAACGGTAAAACTCGAATGAATATGGGAGATTGCTTCTTGGGATACAGGCAACGCTTTCGCACTTCGGCAGAGCTCAGTGTAAACTCCGGCGGAATAGTACAAGATAACAATGGCGATCTAAGAAATTGTGGTCCTAGTTTGGAAGCCTCTTGGGAAATTACCACTTCTGAAAATGGAGATGCATATTTGAAATTAACCAGTGATCAAATTTCTGAATTGTTAGGTCAGGAATCCAATGAGAAATTTTTTAAAATCATGTACCTAAGTAATGATTCCTTGACACTCTCATATACTCACAAACAGTTTAACAAACGTCGTAAAATCACAGATTATTTGGTACGTGAAGATTTACCTGTAAAAGATCGTGATTTTCACTGGTAGCAGACTCTTAATTACACTCTAAAGCTAAAGTGTCATTCTCGTCAATTACCCAATTGGCAGGAGTATTATTAAGTTGGGATTCACTTACTTTAATACAGTCTAATGGATTGTTAAGCACTTCTAAGGTAAAGAGTTCAGGATTGTTGGATACATCTAAAGAAGACACGTTATTATCATCTAAGATTAAAAATTGAAGTTGTTGATTATTAGCTAGATTCAAAGTAGAAATATTGTTTCCACTAAGTTCCAATTTTTCTAAATTAGGCATGTTATTTACTTGAATCTCAAAAAGATTATTATTTTCTATAAAAATAAATTTAACTCTATTGTTTTGTGACAAATCTATTTCTGAAATGGAATTATCATTAAGCCATAAGTTGTACAGATTTGTAAAGCCTTCAATCCCTGTAAGATCAGAAATTCCTTTATCGTTAAGTATTAAATCCATGACATCTTCAATATTTTCTGTTACTACAGATCCATCTAATTCATTGTCTAAATTTAATTCTATGAGTGCTGCTTCAAAAGCTGGGTCAGGGATAAGGGTGCGTTGTGCTTCTGGAATAACAGGATCTATCATTTCAGTTGTAGTATCAGCATCATCAGATCCGCATGAAATAAGAAATATACTAGTAGCGCATACGCATAAAAAATGAGAAGAAAGTTTTGAAAATTTCATGATGAGGTAGTTTTATACCTCTAAAGTATGAAATAGTAATTTTGTTTAATAATTATTTAAAAAAGTTTAACAAAGTTATTATTCTGGGAATAATGTTTTATCTAGTCCAGGAACGATGCGTAAAGCATTTTTATAATATACTTTTTTGAGAACCTCATCAGGTAAGTCTAGTCCGTACATCGGCCAGAATGCATGATATTTTTTATGATATGGGAAGTACTCATCGTCACTTTCTAATACTCTAAAGTACGTAGGAAATTCTTCCGGTTTCCAGCTGTCTTTCCCAAATAAGATACGATCTTGATATTTGATAAAGAAGGATTTAGCTTGTCGTGGTTGTCTTCCTAATTCGGCGATAATGGCACCGATTCCCACATTCATATTTGGCATTTCGTCTAGTAGCTGACTTAACTTCGGAAGGTTATTTGCATACCAGCCCATGTGTGCATTGATGAACGTAGTGTTAGGATGCTTTTTAAACATACGATGCTGTTCTGCAATCAGCGTTTCCCAAGGTGCAGGATTATCAGCTGCTCTTTTTCTATTGGGGCGTGTTTTTAATTCTAGCCATCGCTCATTATCACCATTAAATTCATCCCAGAAGGATTTTGGATCTGCAGTATGAATCAATACGGGAATACCTAGTTTTCCACACAATGCCCATATAGGATCAAGTCTTGGATCATCTACAGCAAGGCGTTTTCCATTGGTATCTTTATAGCGTAATCCTAAACTTTTATATATTTTTAAACCTCTAGCGCCGTGCTGTACATCTTTTTCTAATTGTGCAACTGTTTTTTCTGTCCATCCCATACTGCCGACACCTTCAAAATCAATATTGGCAAATACGACAAAGCGATTGGGATAATGGTCGGCAATATTTTGAACTGATTTTTGTAAACTTTCACCAGAACGACCGCTTAAGTTGACCATGATTCCCATATTGAGGGTGTCCATTGCAGCAATGACAGGTGCAAGATCTTGCGTAGGCATCTGGTATTGATGACCGTGTACGTCTATAAAAGGAAATTTTGCTTTATTTACAATCGCTCCAGGAACCACTAGGGTAGAAATAGGATTGTATTCTTCAAAGGTGAGGTCTTGCGCTTGAAGCGAAATAGCTAACAGGCACATACTAAGAAGGAGTACTTTCTTATACATATTTGGTTGGTTTAAACAGAATATGTCTAAGGTACTATCTATAATTGATGAACTGGGAATTTTAAAATAGCTTTAACGTTATTGGTTGAAAATACTGGAGATATTAAATTTCTTGATATTCTAACCATTCTAGGGGAGTTTCTAAGGCTTGGTTGCAAAATTCTAAATGAATAACTCTCCGTTGTTTGTTGTTGGTCGTTCTATTTGATGCGTGTAAAATTAATGGCTTCATAAGCATGACGCCTCCTTTTTTTATAGCACACGTATATTCTTCTTGCGTATTCCAATCTTTTTGATCCGTACGAATGATTTCTTTTTGATGTGATCTAGGAATTACTTTTAAAGCGCCATTTTGAGCGTTGGTATTATCAAGATGTATTCTAACAGTAGTCGTATTTTTTAAAATAGATAAAGGCGGTTGTACCCCATATTGCCCTTTCTTGTAAGTCCAGTTTATATATTTTTCTGAATCAATTTTTTGATTAACAGAAATACTAAGGTCTTGATGATAAGGAACAAACCAATTGGATGTGCTTGGCTTATCAAAATAAATCGCTTTTGTTAAGAAATATGGAGTCGTATAAATAGTAGATAATAACGAAATGAGGTTTTCGTTGAATACGATTTTTTTGAGTTGAGGAATATTGTTTATGAGCTGTCTAATAGCAAATAAGTCTTTTGTTTTTAGAAAACCGTTACCATTTTGAGAGGCTTCTTCTATACAAGTAGTTATCTGTTGTATTTCAGGAATTGAATACAAACTATCTAAAACAGCATATCCTTCTTGTTCAAGAGTATTTTTTAAATTTCTAGTATTCAAATACGTTTTTTATTACTCTACGTGTTCATCTATAGCCTCAAAGTATTTATCGGCAACAAATTTAGCTCCTAATTGATTATAATGTACATCGTCTGCCAATAAATTGTCATTCCATCCTTCTGCCATATCAATAGAGATTACACTTGAATCTTCTGTAGAACGTTCTTCAGCAACAGTCATAATATTAGCATTGAAATTTTCAAGTAAGGCTGTATCTTCTTCTGTTACTATATCAGATTTGGCGGGTGCTATTTGTTCTATAAAGATAGATATATCAGGATTATGTTCTTGTAAAATATCGATGATTCCGTGTATGTTTACAATGGCGTCTTCGTAAGAGCTGTTTCTCACCAAATCGTTTCCTCCAATACCTAGTAAAATTACATCTGGCATTTCTACATTTTCTAGCGTGCTTTCTAGTGTATTTAATACCTGTATAGTGGTATATCCACCGACACCTGCATGGTTTGGATCAAAATCTAACCCTAAAAATTGAGGATATTCACTTGTATCTGTATTGGGTCCTAAAAGATCAATAGTCCAATTATTTTCTACAAAGTTTTTCCATAATTCAAAGCGGTAACTTTCATGATTGGGTCTGTTTCCTTGAACTCTTGAATCTCCAAGTGGCAAGATATTTACTTCATAGGCTGGGGGTGCATCTTCAATACCAGTATCTTCATCAGTCTCCTCAGAACACGAAATAAAAATAAAAACGAATAGTATTACAACTAACTTATATAATTTGGGGGATAACATATAATATTGATTTGGGGAGACAAATATAGTATTTTTTGTGTTACTTGACGATAATATGAAATTTTTTATATAAGATAATTCTTACGTTTTTAACGTAAAATAAATATGGATTTAAGCTAATATTTTTTAGTACGGTAAGAAATTTTGAAGAAAGCTTAACTCCTAACTATCTCTTTATAGGTTATATTCCTACAGACCCTACAGAATTTCTAATTTCAAGTTTATTGGCTCTTAGTGGCGTAGAAAAATTATTACTAAGCACTGATATATCTTTTGATCTCTTTATTAGTGTTTGTTGCGGTTTTGTGTACTTCTTTTTTTTCAATATGTTTATCAATACTATTCAGTAACAGCATCAATTAATTCAAAAGAAAAATACCTTTTAATAACTTCTTATCCATACCATGCGTATACTCCTAATGGTATTAGTATCTTTACAGACCAAAAATTTGTAGGATATGATATATCGTTTTAGAGTCATTCTAGATACGGAAGAAGATGTGTTTAGAGACTTAGAGATTGATCAACAAGCGACTCTTGAAGATTTGCATAATGCTGTTAATCAATCTTTTGGATTTGATGGTGGCGAGATGGCTTCTTTTTATAAGAGTGATGACCAGTGGAATCAAGGACAGGAAATTTCCCTTTTTGATATGAGTGAAGGTGATACAGATGTGCGCCTCATGAGTGAGACTTTGGTGGAAGATGTGATCAGTGAGGCAGAAACTCGTTTGCTATATGTATATGACTTTTTAAGTATGTGGCGCTTTATGCTAGAGCTTGGAGAGATTGCAGAACGTGAAGATGGGATTACCTATCCTAATCTTATGTATGTACACGGACAAATTCCAGATCAAGCACCAGAGATTACTTTTGAAGCTGAGGAGAGTGATGATGACATTGAATTTGAAGATGGTCTGGATATAGACGATCTGGATGATCTTAACTTTGATCAAAACTGGAATTAGTCGAATTTACTATGTAACAAGACAGTATTTTATTTCTCTTGAGGTGATTAACTGATTTTATAGAAAATTCTATTAAAATCACCTACCTGAAACAATCAACAACAAACCACACATGATTAATTTATACAATGCGCAAATAGAGTCACTTTCTATTCATAGAGTAGGGAATAAAAGTAAAGCAGAAGGTCTCTTTGTATCTAATGATCCATATCCTCTAAGTGATGAAATCACACCTTTGGTAAAGGAGTTCTTTTTTAAATCTTTTAGAGAAAAGGAAGAAAATTATTATCGTTTTGATCATGAAACTGATTTGGAATTTCACACCTTATTTGGAATCGCACAAAAGGTTTTTGAAAATCCAAGTGCCACGCATCTCCTGTCTGAAGAAATTGCAAAACATCTGTATGATCAAAGTGAACACCCACATATCAAAGCTGGGGAATTATACATCGCACATTTAGAAAATGTGATGATTGATAATATTAAGACAGATGCTATCGGTATCTTCAAAAGCGAATTAAAGCAAGACTTTTTACAATTTCGCGAAAGCGGGTCTAACCTAGAAATGTTTTTAGAACAAGGGATCAATCTTAATAAATTAGATAAAGGTTGCTTGATTATAAATCACAAAGCAGAAGAAGGATATAAAATCCTTTCGGTAGATTCTAATCGATATGACACTAAATACTGGATTGAAAATTTTTTGGGTGTTGAGATTTTTGAGGATGATAATTTCTATACCAAAAAGTACTTAAAGTTTTGTCAGGATTTTGCAAAAGATGTTGTTCTTCCCGCCGAGGATAAGAAGGAAGAAGTGCTCTTTATGAACCGAGCAGTGAATCACTTTGCAAAAAACGATTCTTTTAATGAAACTGCTTTTATGAATGAGGTGATGGAAAATCCAGAATTGATTCCTGAGTTTAAGCATTACAAAACAGAACAAGCACCAAAATATAAAATAGAAGACTTAACCGATTTTCATATTAGTAATAAAGCAGTAAGTACACAACGTAAAAAGATTAAAAACTTAATACAGTTAGATACAAACATTCAAATCAAACTTGATTTTATAAATCCTGAGAGTGCAGAAAAATATGTCGAAAAAGGTTGGGATGAAGAGAAGCAAATGTATTATTATCTCGTATATTTTAATAAAGAAAATTAAAACGATTGTTGCATTAATCTTTTAAGACTTACATCTTCGTAATTTCGGCTTACAAATTCTAACGCATTTTTTACAATTTGACCCATAGATCGAGAGCGTTTAAACTTGATGTCTTTGGTGTATTCGTATAACTCAGTTCGTAACTGTTGTAAGTTTTCTTGTGTAGATATTTTATCAGTTGTCATGCACGTCATGAGCTGTTTAAGTCGTGTACGAGAGGTAATGATACGTTTTGCAAGTACTGCGCGTTCTTCTTTTTGGTACAATTCTATAACACCTGTACTTAACATATTAGAAACCAAATCTACCATTTTGAAATTTTCTTTAAAAATATGTGGTTTGTACACCTTGAGCTTGCCTTCATAACATTGTTGATCAAAGTCTATCGCACGTATTTTATATTTGATATGATCAAAATCATGCGTAGGGATCACTACATAGTTATAAGAGCGCATATCTCCAAGTAATAATATGGTGCATCGCTCATTAAACTTCACAAACTCTTTAGCAATTTGTGCTTTTCCTACATCATCACATTTTTCAAGATAGTTTTCTATAAACTCATCACCTGGAATTCCTGCAATATGCTCTTCTATAAGTGTGTCGGAATATACTAAGAAATTAATCCTATTAGGAGATAATATATGTTCTAGTTCTAAGCCGTAAATTCTACTAGCATCAGCTCTTTTTACATAGAAATATGTATAGTTGTCATTATAGATATTTTTGATCTTTATCCGGAAGGGTTTTGAATTTCCAAATGTGCAATAATCTATAGAGGCAACTTCTAGAAACGGGAGAATTTGCTCATTCCCATCAGAATGAAGTACAGCATACACACGTTTAAGGCTATCCATGATTTCTTCTCTTTCATGCTCCTCATAATACACACTAATCCATAAGGTATCTTTATCTTGTTGGTCATAAAGATTAACCCCATCGGCAAAGCGTAAAAGATCATCATAAGAGACAGAAATTTTAATATCTCTGTTGTATCTACTTAGATAATCTTGAAGCTTTTGGCTTACGGGATAAGCTGGCTTTTTTTTTGACATTAACTTTTCTTCCATAGCGTAGGTTTAAAACCCAATATAAGAAAGTGATGTAACAATTGCTAGGCTTTAACGTCTTGTTTACATAACACAATCAAAAAAACAACATCTTTTTGGAAACAATACTCACTTTAAACAAGCTTACCAAGCACTATGGTGCAGTACGCGCAGTAAATGATCTTTCATTTACTATAGAAAAAGGCAATGTATACGGAATTTTAGGACCTAACGGAAGTGGAAAATCAACCACTTTAGGGATGGTGCTCAATGTCGTAAATGCTACACGAGGAGACTATCATTGGTTTGATGGATCTGACTCTACACACAATGCACTTAAAAAAGTAGGAGCCATTATTGAGCGTCCTAACTTTTATCCCTATATGACAGCAAGCCAGAATCTTGGATTGGTCTGTAAGATAAAAGGCGTTTCTAATGATAAAATAGACCAAAAGCTAGAAATAGTAGGTTTATTAGATCGTAAGGATAGTAAATTTAGCACCTATTCATTAGGGATGAAACAACGTCTAGCCATTGCATCCGCCTTATTAAACGATCCTGAAATCTTAATACTAGATGAGCCTACCAATGGTTTGGATCCTCAAGGAATACACCAAATACGAGAGATCATAAAAAAAATTGCCGCTGCAGGAACAACTATTTTATTAGCCTCTCACTTGCTAGATGAGGTAGAAAAAGTATGTTCACACGTGGTGATTTTACGCAAAGGGATCAAGCTATATTCTGGACGTGTAGATGCAATGAATGCAAGTCACGGTTTCTTTGAGTTGAAATGTGATGATACTAAAAAACTCATAACATATCTAAAAAGCAATCCGATGTTTGGAGAAGTCAAAACAGAAGGCGATTTGGTGACTGGTTTTTTAAATACGCCGCTTAGCGCGAAAGAATTAAATAACCAACTTCATGCGCAAGGCATTGTTCTTAGCCATCTTGTACAACGTAAAGAAAGCTTAGAAGAGCAGTTCTTACAATTGACTAACAACTTAAACTAAACCGCCATGCTACGACTTTTAACGATAGAATATTATAAACTTAAACATAATAAGACCTCAAGGGTATTAATCTTAGGGTACTTTATATTACTCTCAGCCATTGCACTTTTGGCTTCCATAAAGTTCAATCTTTTTGGTGCTGAGTTCCGACTAGCAGATCAAGGGATTTTTAACTTCCCATATATATGGCATTTTAATACCTATATCGCTGCGATTCTCAAATTTTTCTTAGCGGTTGTGATCGTATCAATGACAGCCAATGAATATAGCAACAGAACTTTAAAACAAAACCTGATAGATGGATTAAGTAAAAAGGAATTCATTCTTTCCAAATTTATTACTGTGATTGTTTTTTCAGCAATTTCTACACTTTTTATTTTTGTGGTGAGTTTGATATTAGGATTAGTATTTTCAGACTTTAATGAGTTGAGTATTATCACACAGGATTTAGAATACTTATTTGCATTTTTTCTAAAATTAGTGGGCTTTTTCTCTTTCTGTTTATTCCTAGGAATTTTAATCAAGCGATCAGCTTTTGCGATAGGCTTTTTGCTCTTCTGGTATTTTATAGAAGGAATTATACAGTTAATCATGCTCTTCTTTGAAAATAAATATGACGTGGAAGGACTACGCTCTTCTGTGGTACAATTTTTACCATTAGAATCTATGAGTAACCTTATAGAGCAACCCTTTACGAGACTAAATGTGATCCAGTCTGCAGCCAACCAATTACAAACCGATATCGGTTTTGATTATGCTGTATACTGGTATGAAATTGCCATTGTGTCTGCGTGGATTTTCCTATTCATTTATGGATCTTTCGCATTACTTAAAAGGCGGGATTTATAGTTTTTTGCTTACGCGAAAGCAAAAAAAGAATCAAAGCATAAAAGAATCAAGAGTCAAGACTTCATATTGTAGTCTTGGCTTTTTTTATATGCTTTCGCGAAAATTGATAAAGCAAGATGTAAATAAATACCGTTTTTAAAGATGGGAGTACACAAAATAGTCCTGATCCCTGTAGCAAAGCGATCTTGATTCCTGACTCTTTTTCGCGAAAGCGTAAAAAGACTGATACATCTTGAAAAGATTCTGATATAGCGCATAAAAAAAAGAAATGGTACATTTATAGGATACGAGGCAGTTATGCAAAAAAACTACGAAACACTCCTATTCTTATTTCTTTTTATAAGTCCTTTTATAAAGGCACAAGAGATCACGCAGTTTACCGTTTTTGCTGGACGTTTTGATTATACAGCGATAGGAAACACCCTGAATACAGGAGAAAATGGTGTAAACGCGCCTTGTGAAATTCTCACCGAAAGTACCGCCACCTTAACGCTTGCAACAGATCAGACTGTAGAAGCTGCTTACCTATACTGGGCAGGTTCAGGCACTGGAGATTTTGATATTACCCTGAATGATATCCCCCTTACCGCAGAGCGTACGTTTGCAGATCAAATAGATGCAGATCGTGTATTTTTTGCTGGATTTATAGATGTGACCACCATTGTTCAAGAAACAGGTTCTGGCGAATATACCTTTGGTGATTTGGACTTAACCGATGTGATTCCACCTTTCTGTCCTACAGGTACCAACTTTGCTGGGTGGGCAATCACAGTGATTTTTGAAGACCCAGATCTACCCCTCAATCTGGTCAATGTATTTGATGGACTAGAAAATGTATCTCAGTTTAATAACGAACTCACTATAGAATTAGAAAACCTCAACGTTTTAGATAATGAAAATGCACGAATCGGGTTCGTCGCTTGGGAAGGCGATGCAGGCATTGCTGTTAATGAAACCTTATCGATTAACGGAAATATCCTGAGTAATCTACCATTAAATCCAGCCGACAATCAGTTTAATGGAACCAATAGTTTCACAGGTCAAGATGATCTGTATAATATGGATATTGATTTTTATAATATTGAAAACAACATCAATGTAGGAGATACATCTGCCACGATTATGCTTACATCAGGGCAAGATTTTGTGATGATTAATAATATTATTACTGTATTAAATAGTCAGCTTCCCGATGGCGTGATTGCTATAAATACGGTAGATGTGACTTGTGGTAGTAGAGATATAGAACTTAGCTACACTGTATCAAATCTTGGAACAGATCCGTTACCTGTAGGAACCCCTATAGCGTTTTATGCTGATGGAATACTGCTGGGGACAACCACAACCACAATAGCGATACTTCCTAATGAATCGCTATTAGCAACTAGTACAATCACGATTCCTAACGGGATTCCGGACGTTTTTAACTTAATCACCGTAGTAGATGATGAAGGCACAGGAAATGGTATCGTCACTGAAACCAACGAGGTAAATAATGAATCAGTAGGCGTGACTGTAAATCTCAATGTAATTGATATTGTAACTCCTTTGCCAGACCTAACTATGTGTGATGATGAGAGTAATGATGGGTTTGTCATTTTTGACCTTACCGTTAATGGTAATTTGGCATTAGATGGACAAACAGGAATTATGGTCACCTATCACGAAAGTGAAGCAGATGCCTTAACTGGAGACAATCCCATTTCCAATCCAGATACATATTCCAATACCACAAACCCACAAGAAATTTTCATACGATTTAGTTTGGAGGCAGATCCATTATGTGTCGTTATTGAATCTTTTATGATCATAGTAGAAGCACAACCTGTCATTCCTACTTTAGACGATAGTAAAGTTTGTGATGATGTGAGTAATGACGGAGTGGCGACATTCGATCTCACTTTTCAGAATGCACTTATCATAGGAACACAAACCAATGTAGCTCTTCAGTTTTATACTAGTCTTACTGATGCACAGCAAGCAACCAATCCTATCACAACACCCACAGCTTTTCAAAATACCTCAAATGCACAAACCATTTTTGTAAGGCTTACCAATACACTTGCAACAGCTTGTTTTGATATTGCTTCCTTTCAACTCATCGTAGAGGACGTTCCTGTCATTGCAAATCCATTAGAAGACTTTTTGGTATGCGATGATCAAGGAAATGACGGAGTATTTACGTTTGACTTCACCATCAATGAAACACTTGCCATAGGAAATCAAACAGATGTCACGGTGACCTTCCACCTTACAGAAGAAGATGCAAACGAGGGAACAAACCCTATTCCTAATCCAGATACTTTTGATAATACGGTATCTCCACAAACCATCTATATACGCATTGTACAAGATGACGATACGCTTTGTGTTACCATAGACTCTTTTTTTATAGAAGTGTTTGAGCAACCCATCCTCCCTTCTCTGGATGATCTGTCTTCTTGTGATGATAGTAGCAATGATGGTATTTTAATATTTGACTTAACCCAACAAGAAGCTACCATACTCGTTGACCAAGAAGACTTTATAATAAGCTATCACACGACCATAGAAGATGCAGAAAATAACATAGGGACGATACAGAATCCAGAGAGCTATCAAAATGTAACCAATCCTGAAACCATCTACGTACGATTAGAAAATCCAGCAAATCCTGACTGCTTTGATTTAGGGATTTTTTCTTTAGAAGTACAAACCATAGCTTCTCCACAAATACTACCAGATATTATATCTTGTAATGAAGGACTAGAGATGGCTGTTTTTGATTTAGTCACAGCTGCAGAAACTATTGTTTTATTGAATACTGAAACCATAACAGGCTATTATGTAACCGTAATCGATGCCTTTAATGAAGAAAATCAGATTACAGATCCATTTGCATATACTAATACCATCAATCCCCAAACCATTTTTATTCGTACCGATAGTGCTGATAGTGATACCTGCTACAACCTGGCACTCCTACGTTTAAATATAGAAAATTGTCCTCCTTTTGTGCCAGAAGGATTTTCTCCTAACGGAGATACTATCAATGATACTTTTGAAATCAGTGGTCTTAGAGATATATTTGATTACGAACTTACCATTTATTCCAGATTGGGCAATCTTATTTACAAAGGAGATAATTCCATTCCATTTTGGGATGGAATTCCAAATGAAGGTATTGGAGGTAGTGAAGCCCCAACGGGTGTGTACTTTTGGGTATTGAAATTAAGTGATGACGGTTTTGATGATATGACGGGTTGGGTCTACTTGAATCGTTAATACAAATCCCGCTTTTTCAGTGGGTTTCTTGTTTAATACCTTTTATAATTAGATATGAGTTAAAAAGAGGTGTAGTTTTACAATAAATTTTAATACGTAAATCGTTCATGCGAATTTCTTACAAAAATTTGTTAAAATTCACTAGCTTTGCTCGATCCTTCTAATCTTATGACTTTTAGAGAACTTAATCTTAATAATTCTTTGTGGAACGCCTTGGAAGACCTAGGTTTTTCTGAGCCTACCTCCATACAAGAACTCGCTTTTTCCCCTGTAATGTCTGGTAGAGATGTGGTGGGTATTGCCCAAACAGGTACGGGAAAAACGTACGCATACATGCTTCCAATCTTACGAATTCTTACACATTCTCGTCAAGAGACGCCTAGAGTTTTAATATTAGTCCCTACGCGAGAACTCGTTGTTCAGGTAGTTGACGAAATAGAAAAGCTATCTGCCTACCTTAATATACGTATTGCAGGAGTTTATGGAGGCGCAAATATCAACACACAAAAAAAGCTAATTGCAGATGGTCAGGATATTATTGTTGCCACACCTGGACGATTGTATGACCTTGCTGTGAGTAGGGTATTACAACTCAAATCCATTCAGAAATTAGTGATTGATGAGGTAGATGTGATGCTGGATTTAGGATTTAGACCTCAGTTGATGAACATCTTTGATATCTTACCTCCACGTAGACAAAACATTATGTTTTCTGCAACGATGACAGATGATGTGGATGCCTTAATCACTGATTTTTTCCAGAATCCTGAACGTATTTCTGTCGCTCGTAGTGGTACTCCTTTAGAGAATATTACGCAAATAGGTTATAAAATACCTAACTTTTATACCAAAGTAAACTTTCTTTTAAAAGAACTCGCTTCCGCGAAAGCGTACCCAAAAGCATTACTCTTTACAAGAGATAAACGGATGGCTGATCGTCTTTTTAAGAAGCTAGACGAGGCTTTTCCCTCACAATGTGAAGTCATACATTCTAATAAAACGCAAAACTATCGTCTTAATAGTATTAAGGATTTTGAAGAAGGCGTCGTCCGCATCCTCGTAGCAACCGATGTAATGGCAAGAGGATTAGATATAGATGATATCTCTCATGTCATTAATGTAGATACTCCTAGTTATCCCGAAAATTACTTGCACCGAATAGGTAGAACAGGGCGTGCGCAAAAACAAGGAACAGCCATTGTGTTTACGACCCCAAAGGAAGAGAAGTTTTTAGAAGATATAGAGGAGTTAATGCAATTTAAAGTTCCTCAGACAGCGCTGCCAGAGACTATTGAAATCTCAGAAGAACTCGCTCCAGAAGAGCGACCAGAAGCCAAAGAAATTTATAATCCTATTCATAGAAAAAATAAGGAAGATGAAGACGCACCTGGACCTGCATTTCATGAGAAAAAAGAAAAAAACCGAAAAGTTAATTTAGGTGGATCTTATAGTCGGACTATAAAAGAAAAATATAAAAAGCCTAAAACGAGAGGTGATAAGAACTATAATAAAAGAAATAAACGTAAATGATAGAAAAATTTCTCTTTAGGCTTGCTATCTTTTGTCTTTTCACGTTGTTTTTATCTTCCTGTATGGGAGGAGATAATAAATTTGATCCAGACATCTACGTAAGACCTTTAGAGATCGTTAAGCTATCGGAAAATAAATACCAACATATTTCTTATTTAAAGCTAAAACAATCTGATTTTTATCCGTGTAATGGATATGTTTACATTTCTAATGGAGAAGCCATAATTTTTGATTCTCCAGTAGATGAAGTGAGTGCCTCTCAACTTATTAAGTTTCTACAAAAAGAGTTGAATGTTAAGATTGTAGGTGTTGTGGTAAATCATTCCCATACCGATGCAGCCGGCGGATTGAAAGCTTTCGCGAAAGCGAACATTCCTTCTTATGCATCTAGCAAAACAGCTCAAATTCTAGCCAAAGATTCCAAAGTAATTACATATCCTTTTGAAACCAAGCAAGAAATTAAAGTTGGAAATACCACTGTCGAAAACACTTATTTTGGCCCAGCACACACACAAGATAACATTGTGTCTTATATCCAAGAGGAACATATTTTATACGGGGGCTGTATGATAAAATCTTTACATGCAAGTCAAGGAAATATTAAAGATGCAGATACTCAGGTGTGGTCAAAAACGGTAAAGAAAGTAAAAGAAGCCTATCCAGAAGTACAAACTATCATTCCTGGACACGGAGGCAAAGGGGATATATCATTACTCGATTACACCATTGAGTTATTTACCACCAACGATACTCTTGGAAGTAATTTAGAATAATTCCAAAAGTCTTTATGTATATCTTAGATGTATAATACTAACTTAAAAAATGCGATTTCTGTTTACACGGAAATATAATTGATATGGAAGACAATAAAAAAAGAGGAGGAGACGCTCCTATTGCATGTGAAGTAGCTGAAGGGAAAAAATATTCTTGGTGTACCTGTGGGCATAGTGAAAATCAGCCTTTTTGTGACGGATCTCATAAAGCGGCCGAAAGCACTCCTAGCTTACGTTTTGAAGCTACAGAAACAACTACAGTCTATTTATGTACCTGTAAATTAACTAAGAATCCACCGTATTGCGATGGATCACATAAATAAAAAAGCAAAATACGTTATATAAAAAATGCTGATTGTAATTATACAATCAGCATTTTTTATTTTTAATCTTTTTATCTCAAATCATATAATACGTTTATGGATTCTTTTGTGATTTGAGATTTCCTTTTTTGAGATTTTATTTTAACTGAAGCCCAATCTCTTTTCCCTTCTCTATCATAAAAGCATGAGCAGCGTCATATTCATTAGGAATGACGCCTTCAAGAATCGCTTCTTTAATCGCTTCTTTAATAATACCGATCTCTCTTCCTGGTTGAAGTCCAAAAGTTTTCATGATTTCTTCTCCAGAAACAGGTGGTTGGAAATTACGGATGTGATCCCGCTCTTCTACCTCTTTGATTTTACTGCGTACGACTTTGAAGTTATTGTGATACTTCTTAAAACGTCTAGGATTTTTGGTGGTGATATCAGCTTCACATAAGGTCATGAGATCTTCGATGTTGTCTCCTGCGTCAAATACCAATCTTCGTACAGCACTGTCCGTTACGTGATCTTCAGAAATGACAATAGGTCGCGAACTCATTAACACCATTTTTTGAACAAACTTCATTTTGTCATTTAAGGGCATTTTGAGACGTTTGAACAGTTTATACACCATTTTTGAACCCACAAATTCATGTCCGTGAAAGGTCCATCCCACTTTTTTGCTAAACTTCTTGGTGGGGGCTTTTCCTATATCGTGAAGGAGTGCTGCCCATCGTAACCATACGTCGTTTGTATATTGAGAAATATTATCGACAACTTCTAACGTGTGATAAAAATTGTCTTTATGTTTTTGCCCTTCGACTTCATCAATTCCTTTAAGAGCAACTAACTCAGGAAGAATATATGGTAACAATCCTGTTTTTTCTAATAATAAAAATCCTTTAGAAGGAATAGGGCTGAGTAAGATTTTATGAAGTTCGACAACGATACGTTCTTTGGTTATGATCTTGATGCGATCTGCATTGCGTTTGATCGAAGCAAGTGATTCTTTTTCAATCGTAAAATTCAGTTGTGTGGCAAATCGAATTCCACGCATCATACGCAACGGGTCGTCACTGTAGGTGATATCTGGATCAAGTGGCGTTCTTATGATTCCTTTTTCTAAATCTTCAATTCCACCAAACGGATCTATAAGGTCACCATATTGAGCATCATTCAGTCGGATGGCAAGGGCATTAATCGTAAAATCACGCCGATTTTGATCGTCCTGCAAACTACCGTCTTCTACAATGGGATTACGGCTGTCTTTAGTATAGGATTCTTTCCGTGCGCCTACAAACTCTACTTCGGTTTGACCACTTTTTAACATGGCGGTTCCGTAGGTTTTGAAAACTTGAACTTTAGGTGTATTTGGAAGTAGCTGTGATACTTTTCGCGCAAGCGTAATACCGCTTCCCACAGCGACAACATCTATATCTTTTGAGGTATCTCGTTTTAAAATATAATCGCGTACAAAGCCACCTATCACATACGTTTCTACGCCTAGAGCATCGGCTGCTTGAGAGATGGTTTTAAAAATAGGTTGTGATAAAGCATTTTGGTAATTAGGCATTCGTACTGTATTTAATCCTGTCTGTTATTCTCTAATGATCGTGACTTTTCCATCTTTAGTGAGTTTGATAATGGCAGATGGAGCAAGGCTTTTTTTATTTCGATCCAAATTTACAATATAGTCTACGCCTTCCAAAATAATGGGGTCAATCTCGCTAAATTTACGAGGGGTTGGCGCACCACTTATATTGGCACTCGTGGACACAATCGGTTTTCTAAATTTCTTCAGTAAGAAATTACAAAATTTATTCCGACATACGCGAAATCCTAAGGTGTTGTCTGGTGCGATTAGATTTTCAGAAATACGGATGGGATCGTCATAAATAATTGTCGTAGGTTTTACAGCATATTTTAAAATATCATACGCCACTTCAGGAATCTCCTCGACATATTGTTGCAACATTTTAAAGTCACTGACAAGACAAATTAATGCTTTGCTTTCGGCACGTTTTTTAAGTTGATACACTTTTTCTATGGCATCAGCATTTGTCGCATCACATCCTATACCCCAAACCGTATCGGTAGGGTATAAGATGAGTCCGCCTCTTTTAAGCGTTGCAATGGCGTTGTCGTGTTCTTCTTTCATAAGTATAATATCAAGATGTAAGACTTCTATAGACGTCTATATATTGTTGTGCTGCCTTCGCCCAACTAAATTGTTGTGCGTGCGTTATATATGTTTTTGAGAGCGTATTTTCATTTTTAAAATACTCGGCTAGTCCTTCTTTTAATACGGTTGCCATATATTCAGGATCATAGTGATCCCAATAAAAAGCATGTGTGCCACCTACTTCTGGTAAGGATGTATTGTTGGATATAAATACAGGTTTGCCAAATCGCATCGCTTCTATAGGCGGGATTCCAAATCCTTCTCGTAAGGATGGAAACACAAAAGCGGTGCAATGTTTTAGGTAATACTGTTTGTCAAATTCAGAGATTTTCCCAGTGATAATGATTCTGTCTTGAAGTTGGTGTTTATCAATGGCTTCTTGTAAGGCTATTTTTGCGTAGGTAGTGTTACTATTTCCAGAGAGTACAAGCTTGTATTCAGGTACGAGTGCGAGCATTTCAACAAGCGAATGAAAGTTTTTGCGTTCGCTAAATTCCCCAATACTAAACAAAAATGGACCTTCAATAGGAATCTTTGATATATGATCTTCGGGTAGGGTAATGGTCTCTAAGGTGTTCCCATTATAAATGATATACTCAGGTACATTGGGTACATTAAAGTACTTGTGCGTAGACGCTTGTGAATATTTAGAAATATAGGTAATCGCATGGCTTCGGTCTAACTTCGCTTGAAACCGTTGATTGCTCTCATGGTGCATATCTGTAGAGACTTCATCTATAAAATTTACATCGTGTACGGTCAGTATGTATGGGATATCGTGATGTGGTTCTACTTTTAGATTTTGATTGAGTGAATGCCACACATCATACTTTTTACGGATTCTAAAAGGAGCTCGCCTGTGGAGGGTGTAGTATTTTTTATAGTCAAAGTAATTGCCAAATTCTTCTTGCAATGGTGTAGGGTTCTTTGCGTATAAGGTACAACGCAGGTCAGAAATTTTAGCTTCATAGATCCCTTTAATAAGATGATAATTAAACTGTCCAAAACCCGAAAATGGGTTTTTGATATTATGACTTTCTAAAAAAATACTAGGAATTCTGGACATGCCGACAAAGATAAATGAAAACTCCTGATTGTTCATTGTTTTATAAACGGTAGTTTCTGTAGTTTTGCACCGTGAAGTATCATATAGCACCTGCATATCAAGATCAGGCAGATCATATTTTGGATATCGTGACTCATTTTGAGTCGCGAGGTAAAAACTTTGATGAGCGTAACCGCAATTCCCTTAAGTTATTTGACCTTAACGGCGAGACGATCAATGTAAAATCCTTTAAAGTTCCTAACCTTATCAATAAGATTGCGTATCGATATTTCAGAACCTCAAAGGCAAGACGCTCTTTTGAGTATGCCCATCGTTTATTAGAAAATAAGGTGCTCACTCCGCAGCCTATCGGTTATTTTGAAGAACGGGGATTGTTTTTTGGGAGGAGTTATTACGTGAGTAAGCATCAGTCGTATGACTTGACGTATCGCGAACTCATACGTGACTCAGAATATGTAGGGGATGTGGATATGTTGTCCGCTTTCGCGAAATTTACTCATAGTCTACACAAAAAAAATATTCATTTTCTAGACCACTCTCCCGGAAATACCCTGATTACGATCAAAGATAATGGGTACGATTTTTACTTGGTGGATCTCAATCGAATGGAATTTGGACCTATGGACTTTAACACTCGGATGTCAAATTTTAGACGTCTCTCATCTATTGAATCGCAGGTACAAGTCATGGCAGATGCTTATGCTAGTGCCAGCGGCGAAGATCCTACAACGGTTTTTAGAGCAATGTGGCAAGGCATCCAAGATTTCCAAAAAGGATTTCACAAAAAAAAGAGACTTAAGAAAAAACTCAAATTCTGGAAGCGTTCATAGCAATGTATTTGTAACTAATTGATTTCTAAGTATGTATTATGTGCTTTCGCGAAAGCGTATACAGAAACAGTAAAATATAGTATCCCTTAAAATATACGTACCTTTGCACCTTACACGAAATGACACCACTAACTAAAAGTCATTTCTTAAGACTTATTTATGTCATTTCAATCATTGGGCTTATCTGATGCCCTACTCAAAGCAGTGAGTAAAAAAGGATATACAACTCCTTCTCCTATTCAAGAAAAAGCCATTCCTCCTATATTAGAGGGAAAAGATGTGCTTGCTTCTGCACAAACGGGAACAGGAAAAACAGCAGGGTTTACCTTGCCGATGTTGCAATTATTAGCAAAAACACCACCACAACGCAGACGCCCTATCCGAGCATTAGTACTTACACCTACCCGCGAACTCGCAGCTCAGGTGTTTGATAATGTAAAAGAATACAGCGTGTTTTTAGATATGAAATCTACCGTGATTTTTGGAGGTGTCAATCAGAATCCGCAAGTACGTACGTTACGGCAAGGGGTAGATATTCTTATTGCGACTCCTGGGAGATTATTAGACTTACTCAACCAAGGAGAGTTATCACTTTCTAAAGTGGAGTTTCTGGTTCTAGACGAAGCAGATCGTATGCTAGACATGGGATTTGTGAGAGATATTAAGAAAGTAATTTCTTTAGTACCTAAAAAACGACAAACCTTATTATTTAGCGCCACCTTTTCTAAAGATATTAAGGCGCTAGCTAGTAGTATGTTGAATAACCCTATATTGGTGGAAGCTACTCCAGAAAACACGACTGCTGAAAAAGTAGATCAAACGACCTATCGTGTTGATAAATCAAAGAAAACAGAATTGATTACCAAGTTTATCGAAGAAGGGAATTGGAATCAGGTGCTTGTTTTTACAAGAACTAAACATGGAGCTAATAGACTAAGTCAGAAGCTAGATAAGGCTGGGATTACATCGGCAGCGATTCATGGAAATAAGACACAAAACGCACGTACAAAAGCATTAGCAGGTTTTAAAAAAGGTTCCATCAGAGTACTCGTGGCAACAGATATTGCGGCACGTGGTCTTGATATTCCGTTATTACCTCATGTGATTAATTACGAACTTCCTAACGTGCCAGAAGACTATGTACATCGTATTGGTCGTACTGGGAGAGCAGGAGCAAGCGGAGAAGCTATCTCACTAGTAGGTGTAGATGAAATGGAATATGTACGCGGAATTGAGAAATTACTAGGAGAGCGTTTACCAAGTAGCGTAGTACCTGGTTTTGAACCTACCGATACCATCGAAGAGTTAAAAGCACAAGCTGCCGAAAATAAAGCAAATCATAGAAGGCAACCTCGTAGTTCTCGACAAGGGCAAGGTGCATCAAAAGGTGCTAGTAGTAGTCGCTCTAAAAATAATCAAAGTCGCCACCGAAGAAAGTCTTAGAAATAAACGCGTACATTATTTGTAAGCTATTTCTATAAATAAGAATTTAAAAAAAGCGCCACCCAATACTGAGTGGCGCTTTGTCAATTAAGACTATAAAGTGTTTATATTCTTCTTGACTCTCCATTAAATAATGGAACAGTCATTGAGAAATTCTCTCCAAACGTTAGTTTTTGTTCTTCAAGAATACCAAGTGCAATTTCCTCACCCATTAATATAGACTCATAATAATCTGTAAAGTAATGGACACCAGCCCAATCACGTCCTATAGAAATGTTAGAACATAACTTGTTAAGTTCTCCTTCTACCGTAAGCTTTGCAATTTCATTATTACTATCTAGTACAGGTACTACACTTAATGATTGACCATTATCTACAGATACATAGGCAAGATTTGATGAGTGAACCTTAGCTCTAGTAATTCCTGGTTTTACTTTTTTAAGGACTTCAAAATCTTCTCTTGATAATTCATCTTTAGGCACTACTTCAAGAAGACGACTATGATCAAAGAATGCTTTAAGGATGGTTACACAAGCGCCAGCGACTGTTGCGTGACCCGCTCCATAGGCAGGATGCATCGGAGATCCTTCACAAAAAGGCATAGGTAATAAGTAATTTCCTGCTTGTCCATTTCTGTCTGCTACAGCATCTAAAATTTTACAATCTTTTAAGTTATCAAATAGCTCTCTTAAATCTGGAGCCATGTGTTGTAAGGTATCAATTTTAAACAATCTAGCAGCTAATGCTTCTGGGCGTAAACGTCTGTGTACATTATACTTTTGGAAACGTACAGCTTTTAATGCACGTGTAGCTACCTCAGTGACCAATGATAAGATATGTGGTCCTCCAAAATGAGCAAATCCTTGTTGGTGATCAATTTTATCATTTCCTTGGAAAGGGATTCCTGGATCAAATGGTATACCGTTACCAAGAAGAATTAAACAAGCATTTAAATACGCTTCATATAAAGCATCATAATGCACGTATGTAGCAAGATCACGAGGGGTATAGATAAATCGACGCCCTGCAGGTGTATTTCCTGGAAGATATTCCTCAAGAGCTCCAACAGCGGCTGCATTTTGCACATCTAACCATTCCTCCCAAGTTTGCATATAATCCTGTCCAGGCGTTGCGGTACGCACACGCTGATTTACAGAAATACCTCCGTACGTGATCAATCCATCTCTGGTTTTACGTTCTGCATCGTTTCCATTAATTCCTGTGTTTCCTACCAAGAGAAATTGAGAAATATAAGGACCTATATCATCTCCAGGCGTGATACCTCTATACCCAGTTGCAGGTGTAGGACAAAAACGATCACATCTACGGATTTCTTCTTGTTCGTTTAATTTTAATTCTTTTTTCTCATTAAACCAATCAAGTTTTTGTAATCTACTTGTTAATTCATTCACTTTCTTTACATCGGCAAGCGCTGTGTTAAAAGCATTCAAAACAGTATTAGGGGAGATGTCTTTTTTAGGGTTTAATCCAGGTCCACATCCCATCACTCCATTAGAAAATGCGTTAAAAGGGACGTCTCTCAATAAGGCTTGCGTATACACTTCTGCCATTTCTCCTTCTAATTCTTCACTTCCAAGATTAGGAGCAGGTGGCATTGTTACTGCTTGCGCATCGGGTCCTTCAAGATCAAAGGCAAGCCCTGCACTTTGGCTTTCCCAAGCTCTTAAACCAACAGGTCCTCCGTTATTACCTGTTTTGGCTTTCTCTGATAACCAATCAGGAAGCTTACATACATATCCTACATTTTCTTCACGACCTAATGGTGTGTCTCTAAAATCTCTTTCATTACCACTATCTATCGCGTTAATAAATTTTTGCACATTAAGCGGTGTGTTTACCAATCCTGTTTTCTCATTGTGCGGCATTCCTTTGGTAAAAGTCATTAAGTAAGAAGACTCTCCCTTTGAAATACCGTGGCTATCGGCAGTATTTTGGTCGTGTCTAAAACTTTGCTCATCACCATTACTTATGTGTGGTAGATGTGGCCTGTCATAGGCGAGCTGTGCTGCTTTTCGTCTTCTTTCTAAAGCTTCTTCTCTTCTGTAATTATTCATTTTTTTTCAAGTTAAAATTAGTGATTCCCTCATGTTGTTTTAACAACTTTACAAATTTATAGTGTTGTTTATTAATTAGATAGGGGTGTTTGCCCCTTTAACGGAAAGTCGTTCAACTAATTATATCCATAGGTAAACAAAGCAAGAAGGGTGAGTGAGAATGTATATTTTAGTTAACAGAATAGTAGTGTAAGCGTATTTGACAGTCGTGATAAAGTATGTCCAGAAGAAAATTAAAAAAGCTATATAAAAAAAGCGCCACTCAAAGATGAGTGACGCTTTATCAATTAAGACAATACGAATACTTATATTCTTCTTGACTCTCCGTTAAACAATGGAACGGTCATTGAGAAGTTCTCTCCAAACGTTAATTTTTGCTCTTCAAGAATACCAAGGGCAATTTCTTCACCCATTAATATAGACTCATAGTAATCTGTAAAGTAATGTACACCAGCCCAATCACGTCCTATAGAAATGTTAGAACATAATTTGTTAAGCTCTCCTTCTATGGTAAGATTTGCAATCTTGTTATTACTATCTAATACAGGTATAGGATCTAATTTTTGCCCTTTTTCTATAGATACATACGCAAGATTTGATGAATGAATCTTATCTTCTGTAATGTTTGGATCTATAGTTTTGAACACCTCAAAAATATCATCTTGAAGTTCACTTTTAGGCACTACTTCCAGTTTATGACTATGATCAAAGAATGCTTTAAGTATAGTAACACAAGCACCAGCGACTGTTGCGTGACCCGCTCCATACGCAGGGTGCATTGGTGATCCTTCACAGAAAGGCATTGGTAATAAATAATTACCTGCTTGTCCATTTCTATCTTCAACAGCTTTTAGAATGTCACATGCATCTAAATTGTCAAACATTTCTCTTAAATCTGGAGCCATGTGTTGTAATTGATCAATTTGAAACAATCTTGCAGCCAATGCTTCTGGTCGTAAACGTCTATGTACATTATACTTTTGGAAACGTACGGCTTTTAACGCACGTGTTGCTACCTCTGTTACTAATGACAAGATGTGTGGTCCTCCAAAATGAGCAAATCCTTGTTGGTGATCTACTTTATCATTTGCTTGGAAAGGAATTCCTGGATCAAATGGTGTACCGTTACCAAGAAGAATTAAACAAGCATTTAAATACGCTTCATATAAAGCATCATAATGCACGTATGTAGCAAGATCACGCGGTGTATAGATAAAACGACGACCTGCTGCAGTATTTCCAGGAAGGTATGTTTCCAAAGCGCCTACAGCAGCTCCGTTTTGAACATCTAACCACTCTTCCCAAGTTTGCATATAATCCTGTCCTGGCGTTGCAGTACGCACACGTTGATTTACAGAAATACCTCCGTAAGTGATCAATCCATCGCTGGATAAACGCTCTGCATCATTTCCATTAATTCCTGTATTTCCTACTAAAAGAAATTGAGAAATATAAGGACCTATGTCATCACCAGGGGTGATTCCTCTGTATCCAGTTGCAGGAGTCGGACAAAAACGATCACATCTACGAATTTCTTCTTGATCATTTAATTTTAATGATACTTCTTCATTAAACCAATCTAATTTTTGTAAATTCTTAGTGAATTGATTTACAAAATTGACATTACTAGTGTTGGTGTTAAAAGCCTTCAAAAATCCACTAGGCGAAATATCCTTTTTAGGATCTTGACCAGCGCCTAATCCCATAACGCCATTACTAAATGCATGGAAAGGAGTGTCTCTTAACAAAGCCTGTGTGTATACCTCCGCCATTTCACCTTCTAGTTCTTCACTTGCAAGGTTTGGTGCAGGTGGCATAGTTACTGCTTGTGCATCAGGCCCTTCAAGATCAAATGCAAGTCCTGCACTCTGGCTTTCCCAAGCGCGTAAGCCAACAGGTCCTCCATTATTTCCAGTTTTTGCTTTTACTGATAACCAATCAGGTACCACACAGTTATCCCCTACATTTTCTTCACTACCTAATGGTGTATCTCTAAAATCTCGTACATCACCACTATCTATAGCTCTAATAAATTTTTGCACATTGTCTGGAGTATTTACTAACCCCGTTTTCTCATTGTGCGGCATTCCTTTGGTAAATGTCATTAAGTAAGAAGACTCTCCTTTTGCAATACCGTGTCTTTCAGCAGTCTCTTGCTTGTGTCTAAAACTTTGTTCGTCGCCATTACTTATATGTGGTAAGTGCTCGCGATCGAATGCAAGTTGCGCGGCTTCTTTTCGTTTTGCCAACGCTTCTTTTCTTCTGTAATTGTTCATTTTTTTTGATTTAAATTAATTAATCGTTACTCGTGCTTTACTAGTATTCACACTCATAATTATGATGTCTTTCATCATAATCACAGGATAAAAGTACTTTGGAAAGGGATAAATTATACTACTTTTTCAGGATTGGATCAGTAGTTTCAGTCGTTTGTGAAATTTAAATATAAAAACCTACAGCACTTGTAGTGAAGCTATTACAGTTTTGTGTTCTTGCTTATAAATCCCTTTCCTTAAAAAGACATGTTGCTTGAAATACAAAGATGCATTCCTGATTATTCAAAGGAAAAGAGTGCTTGTTATTTTGAGATATGTGGAATTGATTTTTTACACGCTTTCGCGAAAGCGTATAAAGCATTTTTAGAAATTGTATTTGAAATAACGGGAAGATCGTGTAGCTATTTTTCAAATATCCTAAACGCAAAAATCAGTATGTACAACTACTGAAAATGAGGTAGCTTTATATACTGATTTTTAAATCTATTGAAAAAATAGGATTCTTATGTTTTGGAAGAATTTTTATAAGGTCTTACAATAAGACGTAAGCCATTATTATATCTAAAATAATTCCACATCCAGTTGATAAAAACAATGAGTCGATTTCTAAAGCCAACGAGTAGCATAAGATGTACAAACATCCAGACCAACCATGCAAAAATTCCTTGAAATCTAAAGCTTTTGACTTCGACAACGGCTTTATTACGTCCTATGGTTGCCATCGATCCTTTGTCGATATATACAAAAGGTGTTGCTTCTTTATTTCGCGCCAAGCGGTTAAATATTTTTGCAAGATAGATGCCTTGTTGCATTGCTACAGCGGCTAGCATAGGTAAGCCTTCCGGATACTGTTCAGATTTTATAAGTCCCGCATCACCGAGAATGTATATGTTTTCTACACCTTTTACTTTACAAAAATCATCAGTGATGATACGATGTCCTTTTCCGATATCTGTGGTAATCCCTTCTGGGAAATCTCCTTTAACACCCGCCGCCCAGATGAGGGTATCGGTTCTAAACGATTGATCGCCGTTGGTCGTGACGAGATTATCTTTATAATTGGTAACGGAGGTGTTCATCCAAAGATGAACACCTAATTTTTTTAGATCTGCAAATGCTCTTTCTGAAGATTCTTTATGCATAGCTGCGAGCACTCGGTCTGCACCTTCTATCAAATGTATTTTCATAAGACTCAAGTCCAAGTCCGGAAAATCCTTAGGTAGAATTTTGTTTTTAAGTTCAGCAAGCGCACCTGCGAGTTCGACACCTGTTGGTCCCGCACCTACGATCACAAAATTCATGAGTTCTTTACGTTTTTCTAAATCGGTGGTGTTTAAGGCTTTTTCAAAATTACCTAAGATTTTAGAGCGTAAGTTCAATGCATCTGTCAGCGACTTCATAGGCAGTGAATCCTTAGCAATCGCATCATTTCCGAAGAAATTATTTGTCGCACCTGTCGCAATCACCAGCTTGTTGTATGTAAGATCTCCAATGTCAGTTTTGATACTTGAGTTTTGGGTATCTATACATTCTACGTTGGTAAGTCTGTAGAATGCATTCTGTTTTTTTTGTAAGATTTTCCGAATAGGATAGGCGATGGAGTCTGGCTCTAATCCCGCAGAAGATACTTGGTATAATAAAGGTTGAAAGGTGTGGTAATTGTTTTTGTCAATGATGACCAATTGATACTTTCTTGTATCGATCTTTTTAGCAACTTGAAGCCCTGCAAATCCTGCTCCGATAACAACAACTCTGGGTAAGTCGATAGTGGGAATATTCATTAAAAATGTTTGATCTAAAGATACGAAATCGTACAAAGATGTACGACTGTGTCGTCAACATTTTGTTTTAAATATTTTCTACAGTAACAGCCTCTGTATTCAAAAGTTCTTGCACAAAACCTAGCACTTCTATGAGATCCCATAAAGGTTCCATTTGATCTCTTATAGACGCCATAGTGATCACGTCTCCTTGATTTAATTGCTTAATAAGTTGTGAGAGCATAGGATGTTTTGCTTTCATGATGCGATGACCTCTTGCAAAAATAAAGGTCTTTTTTGAATCTTCTTCATCCAGATAGATAGGAAATGCTTTTTTGCCTTTGATCGAAAAATTTTCTATCGGTGGGATGGCGACTCTTGCGTTATTTGATTTTCTTCTGATCCCTCCATTGCTCTTCAAACGTAGTATTTTTCTAGCAAATGAAATTTCTATTTTCTTCTGAATTGACTGAAAATCGATTGTAGTATTCAGTTGATTTAAAGGTGTGTCTAATGATATGGGTTTCTCGTATTCAGTTTGAGTTGATAGTGCTTCTTCTGCCGTCTCTTGTAGTAGTTCATTTTCAAATCGATCTTTAGGCGGATTGATATAATCCAATACAAAACTTAAAGAAAACTCAGGTGTATTGGCAACATGGTAGACATAATGTGGAATAAACATGGCATCTCCTGATGATAATCTATACGATTGTCCATCTTCAAGCATTTCTGAAATGTTATGAAAGACTTCAGAATTATGTTCTATAGCGTTGTATTTGGGATCGTCCCAGGTATAGAATTGTTTATCTCCAGGACCTAAATGAAACAGAATGCCATCTTCTCCAGTAGATTCCTTGTGAATACCAAAAGGCGTAAACCCATAATTCCCCATAAAAAAGAGGAAAGACAATCCATGAAGGGGTAATCCTGCCCTCTCTAGCAAAGGCTGAACAATGGTAGCCGCTTTTTCGGAAAAGGCATTACTGTATTGTTCCAAACCTACGAGAACTATACCAAATTTTTGATTCCCAAAAATGTGTTGTGACCATTCCTCCAGATCCCCATCTACTGTAGGCGGATTCATCGCCATCTCATCAATCATATCGTTACGAAGGGTATGATCGATATATACTTTTAACCCTACATGAAGGTCTTCTTTATTCAAAAAACCTTTTAAAACGTCAATAATCAATAGCTTTATTTCGACGATATCTGTCTTTGAAATTAATTGGGTTGCTCGTGCAGGTTTGGTCAATTGCTGCGTATCGTTTAAAAAAGTGTTCCAAGAATTTGAATGCATGCGTAGTTATAATTTGTTTTGATGTGTAATATATTGTTTTAACAATCGTCAATCCTCCAATCGATACACCACCGCTTGCCAACCACTGAGCATAAACTCTCTGTAGGTTTTATCATCCAAGATGAGTGTATTAGAAATGACTTTTTCTTTTCGATTGTAAGTAATATGATGAGGTAGGGTATAGGTCACCGTATCTTCAGAAAAATTAAGCAGAATTAAAAACCGATTTTCGCCTAACGTTCGCGTGTAGGCGTAGATTTGCTCGTGATCAGGATCTAAACATTTATACACTCCATACACTAAAGCAACATTTGATTTACGGACAGCCGTCATCTTTCTAAAATAGGAAAGTACTGAATGATCCTCTTCCTCTTGATGAGCAACGGAAATACCATCACTATAATTTGGATTCAATCGAATCCACGGTGTAGCTTTTGTAAAACCCGCATTAGGTGTCGCATCCCAATGCATTGGTGTACGTGCATTTTCGCGGGCGGCGTGCTGCTCACTTTGCATAAAAGCTTCCAGATCACCTCCGTTATTTTTTATATTTTCATACCGATTAATGGTATTGATATCCCGATAATCTTCGATTTCTGTAAAGCGAACATTGGTCATGCCGATTTCGTCGCCTTGATAAAAATACGGTGTACCACGCATGGTCAATAAAAAGGTATGGAGTAGGGTAGCGCTGTTTTTCCAATGTTTTGGGCTGTCATTTCCCCAGCGACTCACGGATCTCGGAAAATCGTGGTTAGCTAAAAATAAGCTGCCCCATCCCGCTTTCGCGAAAGCGGAATCCCAATCACTAAATACTTTTTTAAACTCCGATAACTTCCATTTGTCTTCTCTCATGGTAAACACCTCGCCCGGTTTACGATCCAGTGACATCAAGTCAAAATGGAAAAACATATCCATTTCTTTACGGTCTTCATGCACAAAATCCAGCGCCTGATCGATGTGAATGCCAGGACCTTCGCCAACGGTAAACGCATCGTATTTAGAGATCACTTCGCGATTAAGTTCGTTAAGGTATTCGTGTACTTTGGGACCGTTAGCATAATAGGCAATAAACTCATGCGGCGCCGTTGCGGCTATCTCAGGATAGGTCGTGTCCTTGCTTATAAACGGAATCACATCCATACGGAAACCATCCACGCCTTTTTGAAACCAGAAGTGCATCATCTCATAAATCTCCTGACGCACCTGCGGATTCTCCCACTTGAGGTCGGGTTGCTTTACAGCGAAATAATGTAAATAATACGCATCCGTTTGGGCATCGTATTGCCACGCATTTTCGTTAACATCAAAGTAGCTCCAGCGTTTGGGAGGTGTTCCTTTTTCAGCAGGCCACCAATGGAAATAATCCCGATACGGATTCTCACGCGAGGATCGGGATTGTTGAAACCATTCGTGTTCATCACTACAATGGTTGACGACCAGATCCATGACCAGGCGTAAGTTGCGAGCTTTCATACCTGAAAGTAGTTGGTCAAAATCAGCCATGGTGCCAAACTCGGCCATGATGGTACGATAATCCCGGATATCATAGCCATTATCATCATTGGGAGAGTCATACACAGGATTGAGCCAGATAATATCAACACCCAGACTTGCGATATAATCAAGTTTTTCAATGATGCCTTGTAAATCGCCTATACCATTTCCAGTCGTATCCTTAAAACTCCTTGGATATATTTGATAGACAATGCCTTCTTTCCACCACGTTTGATTCATGTGCTTATTTTTAAACGAATTTAGGAAAAAGGAAGGGTATTTGAAAGACGAAAGATCGCTACGCTGAAAGATCTAGGATGTGAGATTTTTTTGAGATTCTTAAAAAAGATATTAGACCGCTACACTTCTAGAAACTATATTTTTTAAAAAGAACACCTAAGACTGCTTCGCTTTAAGACGTAAGACTTTTTTGTTGTAGTCATTTCGACAGAACGAGGCACGAGTGACGAGCCTGCCTGCCGTAGGTAGGAAATCGCATCATATTTGGTATTTAGTTGTGGGGTCTTCGCTATTTGTGTGATCCCTCCTGCGGTCGAGATGACTCAGGGATCCAATATTTTCTGATTTGAGATTTTCCTACAGAATTCTAGGTGTTTATGATTCTTTTGAATCTTCATCAACACTCGTCTCAGAAGCAGCTTTAGGAAGAGCGCTTGGACCTTGTATGTTTTCTTTGGCTAGCAACTTATCTGAAATTTTAAAGGTAGCAGTGTACTGTAGATCGGCTTGGCGTTTTTTAAGACCTGAATAAGCTCCTTTATACCATTTTGGATCTGTGGCTTTCTTTCTAGAATCTTCATTGGTTTTAACATCATACGATTTTCCGTTCAAAAAACCTTCAATCGTATAGATACCTATTCCAAAATGCTCAATGCGCTCAAGAATAGTCCCAAAATCTAATTCTGAAAATGAATAGATATCATCTGCCTCAACGTTGGTATTTAGGTTTTGAAGATCTGTAAAAATATGCTTTTCTAAAAATTCAGTTTTTTCCATAGTGATGTTAGCCGTTTTGTAGATGGCTAGTTTTGGCAAAGGTAGGGGTATTTCTAGTGATGTGAGTTTCTTTTTTAAAAAGACTCGAAGTCGCTTCGCTATCCCTTTTCTTTTGGAACGCGATACAATTGCTTAGCAGCGAGGGGTTGTTCAAAACGGTTATGCATAGATTGTCCTATTAGGAGTAGTTGTTTAGGCAAGAGGGCACAGGAGAAGAAATTTACGGTCACGTATTACCGAGAGGAGTATGAACGCAACATAGCTAGAGTAAACAGTCCAGAGGGGCGTTATATGAAATCAAAACGGCAGAGTACGGTAGAACCCGTATTTGGTACATTAACTCAATTTATGGGGCTGAGGAAGATCAATACGATAGGGATTGTGCAGGCAAATAAGGTGATGCACTTATCTGCCATAGCGTATAATCTTAAGAAATACCTCAAATTCACTCAAAAACGGGTAAAAAGTGGGGTAGGGATGGAGTTTTTGTTAGGATTTTGTAAATCATCCTCCCATCGCTTTTTTTCTTCGATATAAACGTCTCTAAAATTCCATCTCAATAGTAGGTGTCATAAAAAAAGTCTCTAGAGAGAGGCTTATAATGCGCCATTTTCATCAGAATTATGGACTTGTGCAACGGTTACCGGTGTTGCCCACAGTTTTTATTCCTCAATTGATGTTTCCCAGCCATCATACTCTCCATTCAAATCAGATGCTTTTTGCCACAATTCCAATGTATATTCATCTATTTCGTCATAACCAACTTTGTCAATTCGTGATATTTGAATAACAAATTTATATTCATTTGGTTGTTCTGTTTTTCCTTTATTTTTTGTCTTAAAATCTAATTCATTTGTAAATTTCTCAAATTGGTCAAGTTCATTTTGAGTTTTGAAATATATCCAATGAAAAACTTCTCTTTCTTTCGTTAGTTTGTCTCCACCTTTTTCTAATTGTTCAAGTACTCGTCTGTTTTGGATAATTTGCATTTGTCTTGGCAAAGGATATAAAAAGTCAAAATATCCGCTCCATTCTTTATCTGCTTTATGTCCAAAATCAAATTTAAAATTCGGAAATGCTGTCATTGCAGATGAGACTTCTTTTTCCATTAAAATGGTGTTTTCTGCAAAAAAGTACAAATCTCGAAATCCGTTAGAAGTCAAACGACCAGCAAAAGTGTAATTCAGATTGTTTTTGTCAAATCCGCTTATTATTACGTCTTCAATTTTCCATAATTCATCCGCATCTTCGTTACTCGACAATCCATTGTCTTTCGGATTAGGCATTTTGATTGAGACATAAACTACATTTTCTTGTCCTTTTATAGGTGCAACATTTATTAAATTCAAATCGGTTGCAATTGAACTTAATTTGTCATTTACGTTCGAAAAGTAAAATGTCCAATCAGGTTGATATTCATTTTTCGGTTCAGATTGTCCGAAGATTTTACTTAAAAATCCCATAAATAAAATAAAGGTTAATATGTTTCGATGATGTTTTTTCAAATTGTGGGCAACTAGTTTATATCGCACATGTACGATATTCCTATTATATAGTTACTCACAAATCTACACTAAATTTTAAAATAAGGTTTTGTAATTATTTGTTTGTGAGTAGTTTTCGTGGTAATACTAGGAAATATAAACGTTTATAACCGTTATAAACAGCTATCTTGAGTTGTGAATATATATAACATACGCGATATTTATTTACGGTTTCCCACAATTGGAGTAAAAAAAGAATATAGAAAAGAGAGTATAGAATATAGAGAAGGGAGTGATGAGAGTAGGGATGGTAATTTTGAAATTAGAGAATACGACATAGGACGTAGTACTATTTTTGTTATAATCATTTTAAACGAGCGAAGATACGGGCAACGAGAAATCGCATCACAGTGAGTTAGATATGTGATCTCTCCTGCCGTCGAGATGACTCAGGATCGCTATACTCCAAGACTCAGGACTCACAACTCATGACTATTTTGAGTTTTCATCTTGACTCATGATTCTTTTGCGTCCTGTTTCCTTTTCGCGAAAGCGAGAAAAAAACTCAGAATTGCTTATTTCAAAGATTTTTTATAGTTTTTTCGACTACCGACTACCGACTACCGACTACCGACTACCGACTACCGACTACCGACTACCGACTACCGACTACCGACTACTGAATCCTTTGATTCTTGGTTCATTTTCGCGCACCTGCCTGTCGGGAGATAGGAGCGAAGACACAACTCTAGTAGAGCCTTTCATTACTTTCCAATAGTCTCTTTTAGATACGCGAAAGCACCTTCTACCGTAGTGAAAATATGATCTTCGCTAACGAGATCAGGAATAATATCAATAGATCGTAATATATCTAAAGGTTGCTCTTGTAGGTTTACCAGTAATACCTGTACGCCTCGCTGTTCCAAATCAAAGACAATATCTTCCAACGCGTACAATCCTGATTGATCGATGAGCGGGACTTCATCCATTCGGATAATTAATGCTTTAATGTTTTTATCTATGGCTGCTATCTGGTTTTTAAGATGGGCAGTAAATCCAAAAAATAGTGGACCTTTTAAGTGCTTTATTAGAATCTTATCTTTGTATAGATCGTAAAAGGGTAATTCATCTTGCCAAGGTTTTTCGTCTTCTAAATTTTCTACCAACTCCATCGTAATCCCTTTTTCGCCAAGGTCGCTTGCCTTTTTCATAAATAAGATACACGCCAATGCGACGCCTATTCCAACAGCTTGAATCAAGCTGCCAAAAGTGGTAATCAGTAGAACTAAAATTAAAACAACGGCATCTGCTTTTGGTACGCGAAGTAGGTGTTTTAATCCTTTGGTGTCAATGATTTTAAAACCAATAGGGATCAGTAATCCTGCCAAAACGGATAAAGGAATATAAGCTGCGAGTGATCCTAACCCTAAAAGAACGGCTAGCAAAAACAGTCCATGAACGGCTCCAGAAATACGGGTTTTACCACCCGCATTAATATTGACAACGGTTCCTTTTGTGGCTCCTGCACCAGGAATTCCGCCAAAAATAGCAGCGAGCATATTACCAACTCCTTGTCCGATCAATTCTCGATTACTATTATGACGTGTTTTTGTCATATTATCTGCAATAACCGATGTTAATAAAGAATCAATACTACCCAATACAGCAAGCACGACGGCATATTCTACGATTAACATATACGCTTCTGGTGGGATATTACTAAACATGGTGCCGACTTGTATACTTGGGATTCCTGATGGGATATCTCCAATAATAGGCACATCCCATCCTAGAAAATAGCCTGCAAGCGCAGCGACGACTAAGGCTACCAAAGCACTTGGAATTGCTTTGGTAATCAGCGGAAATAGATAGTAGATCAAAACAGTTAAAGCACCTAATGCGAGTGCATAGATATTAAATTCGGTAAAAAATCTTGGTAAATCTTGTAATATAGCAAAGGTGGATTTTCCAGATTTGAGTCCTGCAAAGGGGAATACTTGGAGAATGATAATAATCAATCCAACACCGCTCATAAATCCAGAGACCACTGGATACGGAAAATACTTAACATATCCTGCAATATTGATGAGTCCAAAAACAATTTGTAACACACCTCCTAATAAAAAACTTAAAAGAATGATGCCCATAGCAGTCTCTAGGCTTCCTGTTAGTTGTATGGCTGCGGCAACTAAGGCAGCAGAAACCACCGTCATCGGCCCTGTAGGTCCACTGGCTTGTGTGGGTGTTCCGCCAAAAATAGCAGCAAATATCCCAACCATAATAGCTCCATAAAGCCCTGCTGTAGCACCCATTCCTGATTGTACCCCAAAGGCAAGTGCCAAAGGTAAAGCGACGATTCCGGCAACCAGACCACCTGTTAAATCACCTTTTAAATTACTGAAATCTAATAGTTTTGATGCCATACGTACCCTATGTTTTTATGTTTAAAAGTAAGATAGTTCTTCTAATATTTCAAACTTATTAATTATTTAGTAAGGGTGCAAAGAAAATAAAAGATTAGGAGGATAACGGTTAAAAGTTAAAGGATATAGGTTAAAATGAGTATAGAAGTTTATATTAGGAATAAAAGACTCAGGATCGCTGGGGTTGATGACTCACGACTCACGACGTTGTTTTTAGTCATGTTAGTGAGGTACGAGATAAGAAATACGAGGTACGAACGACGAGGTACGAGTGAAAGAAATTGTATGAGAGTAAGCCAGATACGTGATCTCTTTTGCGGTCAAGATAACTCAAAACTCACGACTCATAGGCTCGTAGCCCCCTTTTTTGTCTTGAATCCTAATTGTTTTAAATTATGTACGCTTTCGCGAAAGCGGGAAGAAGACTAAATGAGAAAAGTGAAATGAGACTGGTGTAATCAGTAAAACTAAAGTTCAAATCTAAATTGAAAATTTACGATTATTTAGAAGTTTTATTTTTGCAGGATGCTGGAGGTAGGAAGGTGGAAGCGGGAAGTTTTTGTAGTTTGAGATTTGAATCAAAAAGCTAGACGATTGAGTATTTTTTTTCGCCAATAGGCTATCAAAAAATTGTATCGAAATCCCGATTTTAAAATCGAAGTTAAAATTATAATCGAATTTGAGATTTGATTTTTTGGAATTTGTGATTTAGTAAACAACCAAAAGCAAAGCGATCTATATTCTCTCACCTCTATTTCTAGACGATCTCAAATAATCTCCGCAACTTCTCTCTTTATATACGTAATTCCTGTTTCGCTAGGGGCTTGCTGATCCATCAGATCTTGTAAAATGGTCTTACGAAGTTTGTCACTATTATCTATTTTACCACTCATATTGGTTTTACGAATGATAGAAATCGTGGCATTTTTTGCCGTCCTAACGACATTCCAACATTCTTCTGTCACATAAATTTGTTGAGCTAAGTTATGCTCAAACTCTTGTTCTATGCTCCGTAACAGTAGTGATTCATATTCGTTTTTGTCATCACTATATGGTTTTACACGTATCAGCAGGTTGCCAGGTGATATACGCTCTAAGAACAGTGTTAATCGTTCATAGGCTTGTAATTTTTGTGGTAGGGCAGCGGCTTGATTGGCTTTATGTAATAAGAAACGTCTTCTACCTTCTTCACTCTTGGTGTATTGGCTAAAGAAAAAATAGGAAATACCCGCTACGATAAGTGCTGGTAATAGGTTAAAGGCGAGGTTGACTAAATTTATTTCCATAGATCTACAAATTTGGGATGACTAATGTACTTGTTTTTGAACAGTTTTACAACGTGTAAGCTATAGGAATGTTGTATGTACACTATCGTGTCTGCTTTAATTTATTAGCGTGTTTTAAAAAAAATGAATTTAAGGGGTAACAAAATTATATCCTTTTGGATATAGGGGTGTAACAACAAAACATATACTCATGAAAACACTTAGAATTTTAACCACCGTACTTATAGCATGTATGCTAACGCTTACTTCTTGTGAGCGAGATGATGATTTTACACAAGACAATCCAGATATTCCTGATGATACGGTTATTGTAGATGATCCGAATGATACAGGGAATCTAGATCAGTTTTTTGGAGCAGCCGCCACAAGAAGTTTTTTTGGTCAAGTCGTCGATGAAAACAATAATGGAATCTCCGGAGCGCTTGTCGCCGTAGGAGCACAAACGGTATTTACAGACAGTAACGGAATTTTTTCTGTGCAAGATGCTTCGGTAAATGAGCAGTTTGCGTACCTACGAGTTACAGCATCTGGGTATGTCACAAGTGGTAGAGCCTTACGACCTACAGACAGTACAAATCGTATTAAATTGATGTTATTGAGCGCAGATGTGACTGCCACCGTAACTAGTGGTGTACCAGAAACCGTGCAATTAGGAAATGGAGCGAGCGTTGCTTTACCAGGAGATTATATTGATGGAAATGGAAATCCTTATGCAGGAACTGTAGATGTTATTTTGGACTTTCTCGATCCAGCATCCCAAGACTTAGATGCTGTCATGCCAGGGATGTTGTATGCAGAAGATGTTGCGGGAGATGAGGTATATCTTGAAACGTTTGGGATGATCTCTGTAGAGTTGCGCGATGCCAGCGGAAATGAACTCAATATAGATCCTAACAGTCCCGCCGAATTACGTTTTCCACTAGATCCAGCTTTACAGGGTATTGCACCAGCGACGATTCCGTTATGGAGTTTTGATGATACCTTAGGCTATTGGATAGAAGACGGAGAGGCGACTTTACAAGGTAACGAATATGTAGGACAGGTTTCTCACTTCTCTTTTTGGAATTGTGATGCACCATTTCCAGTCGTCGATTTTTGTACAACGGTATTAGATGACAACGGAAATCCTTTAGCAAATACGACGGTACACATTACGAGTCCTAACACTCCGTATCCAAGGTCTGGAATTACAGATCAGAACGGACAGGTATGTGGAAAAGTACCCTCTGGATTGACCATGACCATAGAGGTTGTTGATTTATGTGGAAACGCTGTTTTTTCAGATGTGATTGGACCCTTTGCAGCAGCAGTCACTTACGGACCTATTTCAGTAATCCCTGGTTCATCAACGTCACAGCAAGTAGTAGGTAACTTTGATGATTGTTCTAATGTTGCCATTACAGATGGGTATGTTGTCTTAGAGTATGCAGGAAATACATTTTATGAGCCAGTAACAGCAGGAACTTTTGATATCAATTTGATTAGCTGTCCAGCGAGTAATGTCTTTACACTTGAGGCAATCGATATTATAAATCAACAGTCTAGTGGCGTTATTAATTATACATTTACACCTCCAACGACAGACTTAGGAACCATTACTTCTTGTAATGCAGTGACAGAATATATAGAGTGGGAGATAGAAGGTGTACAGCATTTCTTAACCTCTCCAATAAATACATTTGATAACGGAGATGCGTTCAGTATTAATGCTAGTAATGGAAACGACTTTTTCTATATGAGTAGTTCAGATAATACGGTAGGAACGTATGTATGGGGTAATGGTATTCAAGCACCTCCAGGTTCTTTTGAAATGGAAATGTTTGAACTATTATCGCAATCAGATGTAGATTATAATGCACCTATCAATATTACTTTTCAACTCAATGCTTTTGGTGCCGTAGGTGATTATATCGATATTACCTTTACAGGTACGTATACAGATAACTCAGCGGCAGTGCAACCTGTAAGTGGGTCATTACACGTACTTAGAGATTAATATTTTTCACCTTATTATTAATAGAAAACCCGCTCGTTTTGAGTGGGTTTTTTTGCTTTCGCGAGCCTGCCTGCCTGCTGGTAGGAGCAAACATAGAAACTATCTATTATCCATGCGCTTTTTCCATCTCCATTTTGTTTTGACCTCCTAAATACTGGCAGTAATATAAATCTTGTTTACCTTCAAATTTTATAAACACTTGTGTTTTCTAACTAGACAAAAAGCAACTTTTGTATCTATAGTATTTTTATTAATTTAGTGGAAAACAATATATTAGTGTATTTTATGAATAAATTTTTAATTGATTTTGCAGTAGGGCAATTGTTAACAGAAGCTTTTAAAGCAATAAAAAGAATTTCAAAGCAAAGTGATTATGAATTAGTGATAACAAAAAAATATACAGAAGAATCAATTAACAGGCATATCAATTATATTTTAAATACAATAAATTTTGCATCATATAGAAAAGGAAATAAACTTTTAAAAGATATATATATTGGAATAAACATTCGAATCGAGGGTTATGACAGTACAATATACAATGGTAATTCTACAATAGAAGATTTAATACAAAATAGATCTAACGATGTAAATTCACATATTATTTTATTAGGAGGTCCTGGTGCTGGAAAGACAACAACAGTCAGAAATCTCTGTAAAAAACTAATTGAAGGAGATACAAGTAGTATTTACAGTATACCTATCTTAATAAATTTAAAAGACCTTTTAGAGGATGAAACAATTTATTCAAGAATAACAGGCAACTTAGGGATATTATTTCATGTAAAAGACAATAAAACTAACGAGACATCTATTGTTTCGAATATAACAATTAGAGAAAAAATTATTAATGCATTTTTAAATGAGATCAATGCAGTAATAATTTTAGATGGTTTAGATGAAGTAGAACCAAAGCGTTTATCTTTTTTTTACAGGGAAATTGAAGATTTGATGAGAAGTCTAGATAATTCATTAGTTATTCTTACTTCTAGATCAGCATCATTAGATTATAATTTTGATTATGCTAAGAAATATGAACTATGTGACTTAAAAGACAATCAAGTTGCTGAGTTCGTTAAGAAATGGTTTAATGATGAAAATTTATCTCTGTCTTTTATGGATTCTCTAAATAACTCAAAGTTTTATGATTTATCATTACGCCCATTAACATTAGCACATTTATGTGCTATTTATGAATCTACAGGTAAATTGTATGATAGACCTAAACTCATTTATAAGAAGTTAATACAACTCTTAAATGAAGAATGGGATTTGCAAAGAGGTATACTTAATAGAAAAGGTGTTTTAGACAAAGGGTCTAAATATTCAAAATTTGACAATGATGACAAGTATGACTTTTTAAGTCAATTTGCTTATGATTTATGTGTAAATGTTAAATCAAGAGCCTACAGTGAAGATGATTTTTTTAATTCTTATAGTAGAATTCATGACAATCATGATTTACCTAAAAATCAACTCAAAAAAGTAATTAAAGAAATACAAGCTCAAAATGGAATTGTAATTAACACAGGTTTTGATAAGTATCAATTTTCTCATAAATCTATGCAGGAATATTTAGCTGCTGATTTCATGATAAAAATGCATGAATTGCCTTACAAATATATTGGAAATGATGGTGTTAGTATTTCAAATGAGTTTGCTATTGCAATTTGTTTATCAGCTGATAATTCAATAGCATTTAATAAGTTAGTTTTTGAATACTTAAGTAAGAACTATTTTAGTATAAAGTTTATTGTTGAATTTTTAGATAGGTTAGAGTTTGAAAAACCAATTTTTAAAAAATCTATCTTTATTCCATTAAGTTTTATTGTGTTGTACAATTCCTTGATAAACAATAATGATAAAGTTTTTGACAATCAAAAATTAATTGAATTTGAACAAAATTTTTCGAATTTAATAAGAAAATTTAAAAATAATCATCAAGTATTTGACTCTTTTGAAATTTTCAAAAAGTTTTTTACAATAGAATGGGCATACAGGAATGATAATTTATATAAGTTGATAGTATCTGATGAAATATACAAATACTCCTTAACAGAAGAGGAAGAAGAATATATTTTACTTTGCGAAAATCTTTTCATACCAAAAAAACTATATAAAAATAATTTTGATATTAATATTTAGTATATCTAATATTTGCTTTTTCCATCTCCATTTTGTTTTGACCTCCTAAATACTGGCAATCATAGAGTTCTTGCATTCCATTGAAGGGAACGGGTGTTTTTTTGTAAGCAAAAGTATTATCTAACTCCGTAGAAATATGATGATCGCCTAAGTTGATTTCGATATCACTCATTTGAAACTCGCATGGATGTTCATAGCCAGCCGCGTGAGTAATCTCGATAAACTCTTTTCTAAAAGTTCTAAAGTATTGTGCCAGTCGATCTGATTTAAGTGGTACATCAATTCCGTTTTGAAGCCATTTGCTTTGTGTCGCTATTCCAGAAGGACAACGGTTGGTGTGGCAGACTTTCGCTTGGATACAACCAATACTCATCATTGCTTCACGAGCCACATTTATACAATCAACACCCATCGCGAATGCCATCGCAGCTTTGGCGGGAAATCCTAATTTTCCGCTTCCTATAAAGACCAAATGTTCTGAGAGTCCTTTTTCTTTAAATAGGCGATAGAGATCGCTAAATCCATATACCCAAGGCAAGGAGACATGATCTGCAAAACTCGGAGGCGCTGCGCCTGTACCACCTTCACCACCATCTACGGTAATAAAATCAGGGCCTTTTCCTGTTTTTACCATAATATCAGCGAGTTCTTCCCATTGTCCTAGTTTCCCGATAGCCGCTTTGATGCCGACAGGTAATCCTGTAGCTGCTGCGATTTCTTCTATAAAATCAACCATTTCTGGAACGTTAGAAAAGGCTTTATGATTCGGTGGTGAAAGGACGTCTTTACCTACTTCGACGCCACGTATTTTTGCAATTTCGGGTGTGATTTTTGCACCTGGTAATACGCCTCCTTTTCCTGGCTTTGCACCTTGTGATAGCTTTACCTCAATAGCGCGGATAAAAGGATTGTCTTCTACAAGTTTAATCATTTTTTCCATAGAGAAACCACCATCTTCGGCACGTACGCCAAAGTAGCCTGTTCCAAAATGAAAAACAACATCACCTCCATGACTGTGGTACGGAGAAAGACCACCTTCTCCTGTATTGTGATAGGCGCCTGCAATTTTCACTCCTTTGTTGAGGGATTCGACAGCTTTGGCACTCAACGAACCAAAACTCATGGCGCTGATATTAATAACAGATGCGGGACGGAATGGTTTTTTACGGTTGTGATAGACGCCAATGACTTTAGCGCAAGGTAAAAAGGTTTTGTCTTTTGCGTTGGGATGGTTATCCTCGATTTTATAAGGCATCATCGCATTATTGATAAATATATGCTGATGGGCATAGATATCTCGATCGGTTCCGAAGCCTTCGTAGTTGTTTTCTTTTTTCGCGGAAGCGTAAATCCATCCACGTTCAATACGATTGAAAGGCAACTCTTCTCGGTTATTTGCCACAAAATACTGACGCATTTCTGGACCAATACTTTCTAACAGATAGCGTAAGTGTCCGACGATAGGGTAGTTATGACTGATGGTGTGTCTACGTTGTAAAATATCTCGCAAGGCAATAATAGCGATGACAATGAGGATCCAACCCCACCAAGGGATATTTCCTAGAACGTTTAAAATAGTATCCATAGATATGTGTTATTTTTTTTAAGTACAATGGTCTTAGCCGAATGGTCAAAAATAGGTGAGATTCCTTTTAAAGGTATTTTTGACGCTACCATTATTTCTGTTTGATCATTTTTAACGAAAACCCTCCAAGGATGATGATCAGCAGTCCCATGATTGCCCAAAGCCAGATTTTATTTTCAAATAATGGGGATGTAGTCTTTGCTTTGGTTTTTTGGATCATCGTTTCGTCACCTAGTTCTAAGGTGGTCAGTGTTGTGGGAATATTTTCTTTGAATTTCTGAATATCATAGGTAGGAAGCCGTGCTTCTGCATTTCCGTAGGTTAAAAAATAGGTCGCAGGTTCTGTAAAACGTGCAATGAGTTCGTGCGCATATCCTTTGATTTGAATATCATCATATTCCAGCGGTTGATTGTCTTGATTATGGATGACTATTTTGAGTTTTTTGATGACTCTACTCCTTGCTTTGAATTCGTTTTTACCTAAAGAATTCAGTACGCCAGACGTGAGGGTACGGTAGTTATAAATCCATCCTTTTTCTGTTTTTATACTATCTGTAAGGTATTTGATAGTGACAGGCCTATAGTAATCATAGGAAGCTTTTGGATTCATTTTTAGGTGACTCACAGGAACGGCGTATTGTAAGTCGATGCTGATTTCGGTTTGCCGGGCTTGCTTGTTTTCTTCTGTTTGAATTGATTTTATCTTGTAGTCGTTGAAGTTACCTTCTATGATATGTTGCTGTGAGATACTCACTTTTTTTAGTTCAGGCTCCGATTCGGCGTTGATGCGCAGTTTGAAATAGCGGTATTTTGCATCAGGAAAAGTGAGTGTACTGAATTGAAAATTAGTTGAAGTATTTTTTATAGAGACGATTCGGTAATCATCTGTGATGGTAAACCATTCTTGTTGGTCTTGGCTTCCTTCTAGTCTGACTTTCCAATCAAAGTTTTGTTGTCCAAAATCCAAATCTATTTGATTGATAGGAGCCGTTGACGGAATTTCAAAGGTGTAAAAATAGCCTTCGTTATTACGAGAAGTATTTAAGGTATTGAATGTAATTTCTTTAGTAGTTACCTGATCTTTGGTTTTTTGAAGAATATAAGGCGCTTCAATGGTATCATTCTCTTTTGTAATGCCGTAGAGTCTAATGTCGGTTAGCTTTCGCGAAAGCGTACCAAACATCGTTTCCGGTATAACGACTTTGTGCCACGAGTCGCTGATTCCTTTTAACTCACGTGCATAGGTATAGTCTTGCATCTGCCCATAAGAATAGAAAGAAGCTAGTAATCCTATTCCTATACTTAAGTTAGTCTGTAGTTTCATTAGCGATACTGCTTTTATATTTGTTATATAAAAATGAAATGATAAGTAATAAAACGCCTAAGGAAACAAAGACGATGGTTTTTGAAATGGTGTTGAGGTGTGAGATATCATACACAAACAGTTTGATGAGTGTAATCCCAAATAATACAATGGCACCTATACGTAGGTATTGTTTCTTTTTCCAAATGCCTAACCCGATGAGTAAAAGTGCATACACCCCCCAAAGAATGCTAAGTCCTAATTTATAGGATTGCTCTGATGCGCCCATATCCATCCAATGAATGAGTTCGCTACTTAGTGTCCAAAGTATGGTAATATGAAGCAGTATTTCAAATAGGATATGAAGTTTTTTATTTATAAACTCTTGTCGTGTAAGTTGATAACACAAGAAAATAGCGAGTGCTGCAAATACAAATGAAATATAGCGTATGCCGATGTAAAAGAAACCTCTATTATAATATTCTGATAATGATTGATCTAAATACGTTTCGCGGAGTTCACTTAATTCATAGAGTCCACGGACTAAAAAGCCAAAAATCATCAGTGTTAGTAACACAAGGCTGACGTAGGTCAAGTAGTTATTTTTAATCTTTTTAAGATTCATAAAAGCCAGTAGTGAGAAAAATAACAAGGAATAATTGACCAACCAGACTGCTTTAAAATTTTGTAGGCTATAGTTATAATCGCTATTTATATAGGTAGAAACATCTGCATTTTTAGAAATACTAGAATTATTATACAGCTGATCCCAGTAGGCTGAGATTTCTAAACGAATTGCAAAATAACTAATAAAGATAAGTGCCGCAGGAATTAAGAATGAGATGATTTTAGTAAGCCCACTTTGTTCGCCAAATGCAGAGATGTACTTTTTAGTATTGTTGATAAACTGTATCGCACCAAAGGCAGTGATCACTAATAAAGATGTTAGAAAATGAATGTTGAATACTGTAGTCAATTGCACTTGGTCATAACCATAATAATACAAGTTATAGGCATCTGTCCAATCCTGTAACAAGCTAAAAAATGCGATAATCATCACTATATAGGATAGCTTTTCATAGACCGTAATCTTTTTTGTTCTTCCAATCCAAAAGAGGAGTACGGCTTCTGCTGCCCATAATAAGGTCACCCAATTACCATCTAGTTGTACAGGAATGGTTATCGTGATAAATACGAGTACCAAACCAGCTACCAAGTAGAATAGGTTTTTATCGGCTAATTTTTTACGGTAAATGATAACACTTACCACAAAATGCACAATGGCATTGCAAAGTGTAAAAAGTCCTACGAGGTCTTTGCCTGTTTCGTGTTCACTTAAAATTGCATATCCTAATCCGTAGAATATAAAAGAATTGATAAGAAGTAACACAATATTTTCAATCCCAAACTTTTCATTTTTAATGAGTTTGTAGGCTAAAAAGGTGAGATAAAAAATGACAAAGAAGATCGTAAGAAACGTAAATGCTAGACTAAAATGTAAGTCGGTTTGGAATTCGGCAACATACCAAACTAAGAAAATGATCCACGTTAATCCAAAAGATGAATAGTAGAGTGGTTTCCAATATTTTTTGAAAGAAATAATTAAAATTCCCACATTGATAATCGCCATATAACTCAACAATACCACTACCTTCCCAGAGCCATCACTCAATAAAAACGGAATTGCATACGCGCCGACTAAACCTATATGCGCAATAATTTGCTTGTCATAGTTGATGGCAGCGATGACACTAAAGATGGTAAACACCACCATAAGCGCAAACGCCATGGTCTGCGGAATGAGTTCATAAAAGTTATATGCCGAAAATGTGATGAAATATAGAATAGCAATCGCACCACTTACGAGTACCGCACTATAGTTTTCGTATTTTTTCTTGAGTTTGATGCCAAATCCTAAGAGACCTATTCCAGCAAGGTATCCTAAAATAATTCTTGTGAGCGGACTCACTAATTCGTTCTCGATAGAGTATTTTGTACCTAAGGCAACACCAATCACGGTAATGGCAATTCCTATTTTGTTGATTAAGTTTTCACCTATAAACTTTTCGAGTTCATTCTTGGTTTTTGGTTTTTTTCTAGTAGGAGGTGTGGCAGTTGGTTTTGGGGTATGTTCTATTTTTTGTTCTTCAAATGAGTCTTTCGCTACAGGAGTAGGGGAAACTACTTCTGCTTCTTTTACAGTTTCAAAAATTGGCGGTGTTGTCGCCTCTTCTTTTGAAGAGTTTTCTTTTACAGCATCGACTTTTGGTTCAGCATCTTGTACTTTTTGTATTTCATTGCGTAACAAGGTAATATCGTTAGCGATAGACTCTTGTTTCTTTAATAACCTTTCTACGGCACTAAAAAGCTGATTGATCTTATGCTGATTTTCTGTCATGGTGTAGGTGTAATGAAGTGCTCATAGATTGAATTGTGTTTTCAAAAAGGGACACGTTTTTAGATGAGTTCATTCATTTAGTTTACTAATCGATTACTATACAAAGATTAAATATAACTCAAATTATTGTAGTTGTTTATTTAAGAACAATATGATGTATACATCGAAAGATTTCCCGTTAAAAATACACCACAAAATAATAACGTGTGATTTTGTGATGTATTTAAATTATAGTTGATTGCCAACTTCGCAGCAAGTCGAGTGTATCGAAATCACGTCATCATTTATACAAAGAAATAGAAATGGAAAACTTTAATTATTTTATTTTCCAACACTATGAATTGATAATCATTGTCCGTTCGAGCGCAGTCGAGAACTGTTTTTTCTTCTTTAAAAACCTTTCACCACATTTAGTTACCTAGATAATCCGTCGTCATTTGCATTCACAAGGATATAAACGGAAAGTTATTCCTTTTTTATGCTCCGCATTTTACAAAAAAGCAATAACAACCACCCTTTCACCAGATACTAACTTCCAAGATAATCCGTCGTCATTTGCACAAACTAAATAGAAACGGAAAGTTTAATAAATTACGTAAAGAAAAATTACGCAATTTATTAAACAACCACCCTTTCACCACTTTTAACTTCCAAGATAATCCGTCGTCATTTGCACAAACGTCTTCACACCTAATAACAATCCGCTTTCGTCAATGTAGAAATCAGGAGTATGGTGCGGTGCTGCGTTGGTATCTCCGGGTGTTTTACCACCTAAGAAGAAATATACTCCAGGCACTTCTTTCTGAAAGAATGAGAAATCCTCAGCGCCCGTAATGGCTTTGATGAGTTTTACATTCTCTTTTCCAGCGGCTTTTTCCATCGACGGAAGCATTTGTGCTGTGAGATCCAAATGGTTATAGGTAATAGGATAGCCTTTTGAAATATCAACGGTCGCCTCGGCGCGATATGCCGCTGCAATCGCAGGGACCATTTCTTGCATACGTTTGTTGATCATGGCTTGCATATCATAATCTAGCGTACGGAGCGTTCCTATAATTTGTGCGCTTTCAGGAATGATATTACTACGCACACCCGCATTGATTTTTCCTATCGAAAGTACCGCTGCTTCTTGCGTCAGTGGGGATTCTCGTGAAATAATTGTTTGGAGTCCGTCTATGATTTTGACAGATGCCATAATGGGATCGATACTCGTCCACGGGGTCGAACCGTGACTTTGTTTTCCTTTGACGTTGATTTCAAAACTTTGAGAAGCCGCCATAATTCCGCCAGCTTTATACGCAATTGTACCAATGTCTTGTCCTGCACCGATGTGTAATCCAAAAATAGCGTCGACATCAGGGTTTTTCAGCACCCCTTCTTTCACCATGAGTTCGGCGCCACCTTCTTCTCCCGGAGGTGCTCCCTCTTCGGCAGGTTGGAAGATAAACTTGACCGTTCCTGCAAAGTCGTTGTTTTTTGCGAGTACTTCGGCAACGCCCATTAAAATAGCAATATGTGTGTCGTGACCGCAGGCATGCATCACAGGCACTTCATTCCCGCGATACGTTCCTTTAGCGGTTGATTTAAAGGGTAAGTCCACACGTTCTTCGACAGGTAATGCGTCAATATCGGCACGCAAAGCGACTACTTTTCCGTCACGTTTTCCTTTTAAGATTCCTACGACGCCTGTTTTGGCAACACCTGTTTGCACCTCAATCCCTAAGGATTTTAAGTGCGCTGCGATTTTTTCGGCGGTTTTGAATTCGCGATTTCCTAGTTCTGGATTTTGGTGAAAATCCCTACGCCACTCAATGACTTTAGATTCTACTGCCTTAATTTCTTTTTCTAATGATTGCGCTTTCGCGAAAGCGGACACAAGAATCATCCCACTTAAAAGGAGTGCTTTTGTATATTTCATAGGTATGGTTTGAAGTAAATAACAAATTGATTTGACTGAAAAATACGAATTAATTGAGGGAATTTATGGAAGTAAGGAACTGTTTTGTTGATATAGTCAGTTAATCAGCCATTTGATAGGCTTCTTTTAACCACCCGATAAGTTGATCATCTATCTCATCACTATGAGATACCTTGACACGATGCGTACACATCGTACCAAAAGGTCCTGAATTTTCAAGACGCTCTGTGGTTGGAGTGTCTTTTAATTTTAAGCCCAAATCAATACGAGTTTTGGTTGCTGGTTTGATTAAAGCAAATTGCTTTTTTCTAATGATACTCACCGTGGTTTTTTTAGGAGTAATAATTACATCATTTCCAAAACCTTTAACGACCGTAAGTAATTGTTTGTAGATAGGAAGTAGGTTTTCTTTTCCTTTGTATTGAGCTTCCACAAGATCAGCAGGGGAGTTGTCTTCTTCTTTTGATAAAGCGACAATGGTATTTGCAAAGCCATGCGTGACTCGATGTTCTTTCTTTAGAAAGTTGACAGCTTCAGAGTGTTTACTGAACGAAGTTGTTTTGAGAAGCGCTTTCCATTGCGCTAATGATTTACCTGTCTTTTCAGGCATATTATCAATCATGCTTTGTAGGGCTTTGTCGATCTTGTCCATAGGGAGTTCGTTTTCTATTTCAAGGTACATAAATATTTTAAAATAGTATTTTCATTCTAATAATCAATACGCATCTGGTAGCAGAAGTGGTACGGAAAGTTTTATAAATTACGCAATTTATAAAACAACCACCCGCTCCAAAAGGAACAACTTACTTCCCATTCAAGTAGTCTATTGACATTTGGCGACAAGAGTGGCACGGAAAGTTTTCTATTTTTTATGCTACGCAAATTATAAAAAATAGAAAACAACCACCCGCTCCATTAAGAAGCTATTTATTTCCCATTCAAATAATCAATACTCATCTGACTTAACGCTTTGACACCTAATTGGAAGCCAGATTCGTCGATAAAGAAATCGGGGGTGTGATGCGGAAATACTTCTGTATTTCCTGGTGTCATTCCCCCTAAGAAGAAATAGAAACCAGGCACTTTTTCTTGAAAAAAGGAGAAATCTTCTCCGCCTGTTACGGCTTTCTGTAATTGAATATTTTCAGTACCGCCTACCTTTTGAAGGGTTGGAAGCATTTGTGCAGTCAGATCAAGATCATTGAAAGTTACCACTGTCATATTTTGCCATTCGATGGTGGCTTCGCCTCCGTACGCTTTGGCGATGTCTCGTGCCATTTCGTTCATACGTCTGATGATTTTAGTTCGCATATCAGGATCTAATGTGCGCACGGTACCAATCAGCTCTGCGCTTTCAGGAATGATGTTAAAACGTAGCCCAGATGTGATTTTTCCAATGGTAATTACCGCAGCTTCGTCGGTTAATTTACTTTCTCTCGAAATAATACTCTGAAACCCATCAATGATTTTCGCCGAAATATAAATCGGATCCACCCCAGACCACGGCTGACTCCCATGGGTTTGTTTTCCTTTAACATTCACCACAAAACGCTCTGTGGCTGCCATCGTTCCGCCAGGTTTGTAACGGATCGTATTGACGGGTGTACCACTATTAATATGCAATCCGAAGATGGCATCTACTTTAGGGTTTTCCAGTACCCCTTCTTTCACCATCAACTTAGCACCACCTTCTTCTCCCGGTGGTGGACCTTCTTCAGAGGGTTGGAAAATGAATTTTACCGTTCCGTTGATTTTATCTTTGTTCTTGGCAAGAACTTCTGCAACGCCCATTAAAATAGCCGTATGTGTATCATGCCCACAAGCGTGCATCACACCTGTTTCTGCACCTAGAAATGTGGTTTTTACTTCTGATTTGAAAGATAAGTCATTACGTTCCGTCACCGGAAGCGCATCAATATCGGCACGAAGGGCGATGACTTTTCCAGGTTTGTTTCCTTTTAGAATGCCGACAACCCCTGTTTTGGCAACCCCTGTTTGGACTTCGATGCCTAAAGAACGAAGATGATTAGCAATTTTCTCTGCGGTTTTGAATTCGCGATTTCCCAATTCAGGATTTTCGTGAAAATCACGACGCCATTCAATGACTTTATCTTTGACAGCTTCAATGTCTGCGTCAAAACTGGTTTGTGCAAATGTAGTTCCTACCATTAGTAGGAGTAGTGGGAATATGTGTTTTTTCATAATTCTAATTTTCATTCCCGCTCTTCAATTATCGCACTTCGACAAGCTCAGTGTGACACTCTGAATAAACTCTGGCGGGAGTCTCATTAAATGTTATCGAGAATAGTATCGAGTATTATCATGTATTTTAAAAGTACTAAAAAGCAATCAGTCGAAACCCTTCCCCTTGCGACTGAATCAAAATCGTCATCGCCGAAAGTGCGGTTTGGGTCAGTGGTAAACGACGATCTTCGGTAATATTTCGAGCGCCCGCCGTTTGACCACATAAAATAATATCGACACCTGCTTTATCAATCGCTTCGAGTAATTTAATGTTCGGGTTATCAACGCCAAATTTTTCTTTATACGCTTCATTGGTCAGTAATCCATAGGATGCCTGTCCGTGCATTGCCATACGTACGTGCAGATTTTTTACAGGAACGCCAGCGCTTTCGTGCATATTCAGAAAACGTGCAATGGTTTCGATATACGGATTTCGCACACTGGGATCTTCGGGTGCTTTGGAGACATCAAAAACGGCTTTAAACACCAAATCGGTATCTGTTTTAAAATCAGGATTGGGGGTTTTATAGGTTTTTCCAAACTCAGGAATTACATTTCCAGATTGGGCTACAGGTTGTTGTGGGTACGCTTTCGCGAAAGCGAATAAACAAAAAATAAATACTAGTGGTTTCATACGTTTTTTCTTCTCTGTGAAGATACTTTATAATTTGTTGAAATCGAAATTGAAATTTGTAGGATGCTGGATGTTTTGTCTGGTGTGGGAAGCATTTTTGAGAGAAGAGAAAAAAGATGAAAGAAAAGAGACTGGGTGTGGGAAGTTTTTTTGAGATTTGTTTTTTTGGAATTTGGAAGTTGCTGAATGCTGGATGTTTTGTTTGAAGAGTTGCGTCCTTTCGACAGAGCGAGGTTTGAGTGACGAGAAATCACATAACAGTATGCAAACGTAGCATGGAGCTTCTTGTGTGATCTCTCGACTACGCTCGAGATGACTGATTAATTTGATTTCGCGAAAGCGGAAACTATAATAATATATTTCACAAATAGAATGGTCTTCTTTTTTTCATTAGAGTGAATCAGAAAACATCAAGTTAACAAACAAGACTTTTGAGGTTTGTTTTTTGTTATTTGAGATTTCTCCTTTTTAATTAGTCTATATTCTATGCTCCATATTCTTTTTTTAATCCTGTTGAAAAATCAGTATAAAAACGCTAAGGATTGGTTTTAAAATTGGGCTTCATATCGTACTTTGCGGATAGCTATGGATTCTAAACTAGAAGTATATATTGAGGGCTTAAATGAAGCTCAACGAGCGCCTACTTTACATAAAGATGGGGCACTTATTGTGATTGCGGGAGCGGGATCTGGAAAGACACGTGTGCTTACCATGCGGATTGCGTATTTGATGAGTCAAGGGGTTGATGCCTTTAATATTTTGTCTCTGACGTTTACCAATAAGGCAGCGCGTGAGATGAAAAAACGAATTTCAAGTATTGTAGGAAGTAGCGAAGCCAAAAACTTGTGGATGGGAACCTTCCATTCCATTTTTGCTAAAATCCTCCGCTTTGAAGCTGATAAGCTTGGATTCCCCTCTAATTTCACGATTTATGATACGCAAGATTCGCAACGCTTAATCAGTTCAATTATTAAAGAATTGCAACTTGATAAAGATATTTATAAGTACAAACAGGTACAAAACCGAATTTCTTCTTTTAAGAATAGTTTGATTACGGTTCGTGCCTATTTTAATGATCCCGATTTGGTGGAAGCAGATGCGATGGCAAAACGGCCGCGGATGGGTGAGATTTACAAAGAGTACGTAGACCGCTGTTTTAAAGCAGGCGCGATGGATTTTGATGATCTGTTGTTACGTACTAACGAACTTTTAAATCGGTTTCCAGAGGTATTGGCAAAATATCAAAATCGTTTTCAGTATATCTTGGTGGATGAGTACCAAGATACCAACCACAGTCAGTATTTGATTGTTAAAGCGCTTTCTGATCGGTTTCAGAATATTTGTGTGGTAGGAGATGACTCTCAGAGTATTTATGCTTTTAGAGGAGCAAATATTAATAATATTCTCAACTTCCAAAAGGATTATGACAATGTAGCGATGTATCGTTTGGAGCAGAATTATCGGTCTACGAAGAATATTGTAGAGGCGGCAAATTCTGTGATCGAAAAAAATAAAACCCGACTGGATAAAACGGTTTGGACGTCTAATGATGATGGCGGCCAGATTGTAGTCCACAGATCTCCTACTGATGGGGAAGAGGGGCGTTATGTAGCGTCAAGTATTTTTGAAAATAGAATGAATCACCAATTAATGAATGGTGATTTTGCAATTTTGTATCGTACCAACGCACAATCGCGTGCGATGGAAGACGCGTTGCGTAAACGCGATATCCCGTATCGGATTTATGGCGGACTATCTTTTTATCAACGTAAAGAGATTAAGGATGTACTTTCGTATTTGCGTTTGATAATTAATCCCAAGGATGAAGAAGCGTTGAAGCGTGTGGTCAATTATCCTGCACGTGGGATTGGCGGTACGACCATCGATAAACTCATCGTCGCTGCCAAGCATTATGGGCGTTCTATTTTTGAGGTGATGGAAAAGATAGAACAGTTAGGTGGCTCCATGAATATCAACCGTGGGACGCAAACCAAGTTGGCAAATTTTGTTACCATGATCAAAAGCTTTCAAATCTTTAATGAAGGAAGTGATGCTTTTGAGGTAGCTGAATTGGTTGCTAAAAAGACAGGCTTACTACAAGAACTCAAAAAAGACGGAACTCCAGAAGGAGTGGCACGTATAGAAAATATAGAAGAGCTTTTGAATGGAATGCGTGATTTTGTGGAAGAGCAAAAACAACTTGCCGATACCACAGGATCATTAGCCGAGTTTATGGAAGATGTAGCGCTCGCTACTGATATGGATAATGATAAAGGCGATGAAGATCGCGTTGCGTTAATGACCATTCATTTAGCCAAAGGATTGGAATTTCCATTTGTGTATATCGTCGGGATGGAGGAAGATTTGTTTCCAAGTGCGATGAGTATGAATACACGTAGCGAACTCGAAGAAGAACGGCGTCTTTTTTACGTGGCATTGACCCGAGCTGAAAAGCAAGCCTATCTTACCTATGCAGAGTCTCGGTATCGATGGGGAAAACTAGTAGAAGCAGAGCCTAGTCGGTTTATAGAAGAGATTGATGATGCGTATTTAGATTATCAAACGCCTATGCAAACGTATCGCTATAAGCCTTTAATGGATACCGATATTTTTGGCGATGTAGATAAGAGTAAATTACGTTTAAAAAAACCTGTCAGCGGCGCTCCGCCAAGCGTAGGAACGCCTACAGGAGATCAGTTGCGTAAATTGCGTAAGATCAAACCTACGGATGCTTCTGATGTGTCAGGATCTAGCGTAGTGGGTGCTTTAGAAAAAGGTGCTATTGTAGAGCACATTCGGTTTGGACGTGGTATTGTAGAAGGTCTAGAAGGAAAAGGAATGGATCAAAAAGCCGAAATCAACTTTGAAAACGGTGGCTTAAAAAAACTACTATTACGTTTTGCCAAACTTAAGATTATTGAATAATAGGGATCGGGAGATAAGTTTCGATATATTGACTTGATTTTAGTGCTAGATCTAAGTTGCTTTCCTCACTCCAGTCATTTCCATGTCCGCCTTGATATACGGTAAATAGGTGAGGTACATTGACTGTATTTAATCGACTGTCTAATCGTGTTCCGTTGGTAAGGGGTACTAGCGGGTCTTGATTCCCGTAAAAGAGTAGGGTAGGACTACTGTTATCAGTTGCTACCAATGCAGGACTATTTACAAATGCATAATCGGTACCTGATGGATACTGATTTTCATCTACAAAAAAGTCTAAGGCTAGCGCAAAGTCAGGATCATCTGCATAAAAAGGATCTGTAAAATCACTAGGACCTACAATATTAATCACAAATTTTACTTGGTCATTCATATCGTATACATAATCATACATCATTGCCAGATGCGCTCCAGCACTCACGCCGATCATTCCAAATTCGGGTAGTATTTGTAATTCTTCGCTTTGTGCTGTAACCTGATTAATGATGGAACGTATATCAAAATATTGATTTGGAAACGCAGGTGTATTTGGGAATGATGCTAATACATAATTGACATTCACAATCGCGTGATCTGGATGAAACGTTTGTATAAAAGCAACCGATGCTGCCATATCACTTTTGTCTCCAGAAGTCCAGCCACCGCCGTGTATCAGTACAATTACTTTTGTGGTCTCAGTTGTTCTTCCTTCAGGCAAATAGAGATCATACACTTGTTGCGAATTATCACCATAAGAAACATTTGTCAAGACTGCTGCTTCTAAGGAAGCATCAATAATGACGGTAGTATCATCTGTTAGGATCTGATCATCTGAAGATGAACAGCTAGAAAAGAGTATAGAAAAACTAATTGTAATTAAAAGGATTTGCAAATATTTCATAGCTAGTTTTTTAGTATAACGTTGGGATGGATGCTTTACGTATGTTTCGTAGAGACGATTTCTATCCTTCATCAATTAGTGTACCTCTTTTTAGTGAGAAAATATAAAATATATTTTTTAAGATGTTTTATACGCTTTCGCGAAAGTAATTATCTGTGAATTTTTCAGTTTTCCTTTAGGTTTGAGATGAAAATTGAAAATTTCAACTATTTTCTACAGTATCTGTTTCATAATGAAGAACACGTATTATGTATTTTTTATGATACTTTATACGCTTTCGCGAAAGCGTACCACTTTTTTCATAACTTTACTTGATGGTTATATGTCATTTGAAAATCGAACATAATTGAGCAATCCAAAAATTAAAATAAGATCACTCAAAGTATCCGATACATCACAATTAGCGAAACTTGCTAATAATAGAAAAGTGTGGAATAATTTAAGAGATTATATACCTAATCCTTACGATAAAACTGATGCAGAATTTTTTATAACCCTAACCAATAACGAAAATCCTAAACAAAGTTTTGGAATTGAATACCAAGGAGAAATTTGCGGAGTCATTGGATTAGTGCTACAAGAAGATGTTTATAAAAAATCAGCAGAAATTGGATATTGGTTAGGAGAACCTTATTGGGGAAAAGGAATTGCAACAGAAGCGGTAGCATTAATAACTACGTATGGATTTGAAGAACTTAACCTCGTTAGAATTTATTCGGGTGTATTTGAATTCAATGTGGCTTCTATGAAAGTACTTGAGAAAAATGGATATGAAAAAGAAGGTGTATTCAAAAAAGCAATTTTTAAGAATGATCAAATTTGTGACGAACATAGATATTTCAAATTAAAAAAATAAAATAGAATAGTACTGTAAGTCATTGCTTATCCAAGCAACTGACTTATAGTAAATAACGTTACCTAGCTATATGGCAGAATTCATTAAAATATATGAAGAGAATCCTAATCCGAAGGATATAGAGCGTATTGTTTCTATTGTACGAGATGGAGGTTTAATTATCTATCCTAGTGATACGGTGTATGCTTTAGGGTGTGATATCACAAATAACCGAGCTTTAGAACGCGTGGCAAAAATTAAAGGCGTCAAACTTGCGAAGGCAAACTTTTCTTTTGTGTGCAAAGATTTAAGCAATCTTTCTGATTATGTAAAACAAATAGATACCGCTACGTTTAAGCTTCTAAAAAGAGCGTTGCCAGGCCCGTACACATTTATACTACCCGGAAATAACAATTTACCTACCGTTTTTAAAAAGAAAAAAGAAGTGGGCATCCGAGTTCCTGATAACTTAATTACTAGTACCATTATTGACGTTTTAGGAAATCCGATTGTATCTACCTCTATTTATGATGAAGATGAGGTGATAGAATATATGACCGACCCTGAACTTATTTATGAGAAATGGGGACATCTTGTGGATGTGGTTGTAGATGGTGGTTATGGTGACAATGTACCGTCTACAGTGATTGATCTTACAGGAGCAGAGCCTATCTTGATACGAGAAGGAAAAGGGAGTTTAGAAATATAAATCCTTCATTTTTAAACATAGAAAAAGCCTCTAAAAAGAGGCTCTTAACTAAATCTAATAAAGATTTGGGGTAAATACACTAGCTTACGACTAGTATATGACTGTAATTTATTTATCGCTGATAGCAACTACTGCTACCGAATTGAATTTGTTGTTTTGGTATGCAAGTTCTTGAAGTTCCAACGTATTAATTACTTCTGGAAATTCTCCAGAAAAATTATTGTCAAAAATACTTAGCCTTTTAAGCGAATTTAAAGAAGCAATACCTACAGGTAACTCTCCTTCAAATTGGTTGCTACTAATTTGTATATCTAGTAATTTTTCAAGATTCTCAATAGATGATGGAAGCTGACCTCCAAAGTTGTTGCTATATAAACTTAATCTTTTAAGATTTGTTAAATTACCTAAGTCTTGTGGTAACGTTCCCGTTAAATTATTAAAGAATAAATCCAAATACTCTAAACTAGCAAGGTTTGTTAGCCTAGAAGGAAGTGAACCTTCTAATTTATTAAAAGAGATGTTTAACACTTTTAATCCTGTAATAGCGGTTATAGATTCAGGAATCGTTCCTTCTATATTATTTTTATGAAGATTTAAAACCTTAAGGTTGGTTAGGTTTCCAATACTTTCGGGTAGTGTACCTGTTAAGTTATTATCAGTAAGTGTTAATGCAATGACTTTATCATTAACAACAACAACACCTTTCCAGGATTTTGGAGATTGTTGTAAATCCCAAGAATTTGTCCAAGAGTCACCATTTGTTTGTGAGTAAAGGTCAACTAAAGCTTGTTTTTCAGCGTTAGAAATTTGAGCAAAAGAACTGAAAGAAATAAATAGCGCTAAGGCTAGAGGAGTAAAAATTTTCATATTGGTTGCTTGATTTGGGTGGTACTAATTTAATTAGAATCTTAAAGCCAACGATGAAGGGATTGATTTTTTCGATCAAATACTCGATATTTTAACATTTACAACAGAATTTTGTGTAGTTCATCGATTCGTCGATAATTTTAATTATCTTTTTTATCGATGAACTACACAATTGTGTAGGCAAGGAGCGCAAATTTGCTTCTTTTTTATAAATTTTGAAATTGCGTATTGGAACTATTGGCATCAAAAAAAAGAGCTACCTTAAAAAGGCAGCTCTCTATGTTATATAATAGATGTATTTTTAATTAAAATCGATATCCAAAAGAAATGCCTCCTCTAAAGAATCCTTCGGGTGAGAAGCGATCATCACCTCCTAGGTAACGACCCCCTCCTAAAGATAATTCTATAACAAAACCATTTCGACTCACCCATTTCTGACCTATAGCAACTCCTACTCCAAACTTATTCCAAGTGCCTCTTTCTGATTCATCAAGTCCATCTTCTCCAAATAGAAAATCTCCATTTTCTCCAGTTGCATATTGTAATAGACCTTCGGCAAAAAAGCCTCTAGCTCCATAGTCTTTTTTATTAAAGAAATATTGTCTGTAGTAAGGTGTAAATGCAAATTCTTGTCTAAAATCAGAATCTTCATCCTGAAAATTAATATTGATACTCGCTCCGACTCCTGAATATTTACTCAGAACGTATTCATAACTAATATCTAAAGCGGGTAAAGCAAGACTTTCTAGAACATCTATACGAAACTCATGTTTTTTGTTATTGATCTCATTAAGATTTACAGGTTGATCATCTGCATCTTCTTGTGCAAAAGCAATAGTAGTAATAGCTAAGAATAAAAATGTGATCTTGTTTTTCATAAGGATTGTTGTTAGTGATAGTATTCTAAAAATGTACTTTTTTAAACACATCTACTATCTTTTAGTATTGTAGTTTTAATTAATATATTCTATAGAGTCAAAGATTGTAAAAAGGTTGCTTCTTATAGCTATAGCTTAACCTAAGATTAACATGATTTTATAAAGTAAGCGCTGTTTTAAACAGTATTCCTTTATAACTAATATATTGACTTAATAGTATAATTTAACAAAGCAGTCTTTTAAGACTGCTTTGTTAAATTATATAGAATAGGGATATTATTGTTCTCTCTGAGCCGTAATCTCAGCAATCTTTACAATCACTTCTACAGCCCGCATCATACTTTCTACAGGCACATACTCATAGCGTCCATGAAAATTATGACCGCCAGCAAAGATATTGGGACAAGGTAATCCCATAAAAGAAAGTTGAGATCCATCAGTACCTCCGCGAATAGGTTTTATAAGCGGTCGGATACCAAGCGCCTTCATGGCTTCTTCAGCAATATCTACAATATGCATGACAGGTTCTACTTTTTCTCGCATATTGAAATATTGATCTTTCATCGTTACAGTGACTAGTTCCTTTTCTAGTTGTTCATTAAGTTCGTTAGCCAATTGTACCATCATTGCCTTACGTGCTTCAAAATGGTTTTTATCGTGATCTCTTATAATGTATTCTAGTTTTGTGCTATCTACACCACCTTCGATACTATACAAATGAAAGAACCCTTCACGACCTTCTGTATGTTCGGGGGTTTCAAATCTGGGTAATGAGTTGATATAATCTGTTGCGATATACATACTATTGACCATCTTTCCCTTAGCATAGCCTGGGTGTACAATTTTACCTTCTATGGTCACGACGGCACCTGCCGCATTAAAGTTCTCATATTCTAGCTCACCTATCTGACTTCCGTCCATGGTGTATGCCCAGTCAGCGCCAAATTTTTCTACATCAAATTTATGCGCCCCACGACCAATCTCTTCATCAGGAGTAAAGCCAACGCGTATAGTTCCGTGTTTAATTTCTGGATGCGCCAATAGGTATTGCATCGCTTCCATAATTTCTGTAATCCCCGCTTTATCATCGGCGCCTAATAAAGTAGTTCCGTCTGTTGTGATAATAGTTTGTCCTTTGTATTGGAGAAGATCATCAAAATAATCTGGAGATAATATGATATTTTGCTCCTTATTAAGAACAATATTACCACCGTCATAATTTTCTATAATTTGAGGTTTTACATCTTTTCCTGTAAAATCAGGCGTCGTATCAAAGTGTGATACAAAACCAATCGTTGGCACTTTGTGAGCCACATTAGAAGGAAGTGTAGCCATGATATAGGCATTCTCATCTATAGTAACATCTGTCATCCCCATAGCTTCTAATTCACCCGCCAACTTACGCGCCAGATCCCATTGCTTTTCAGAACTAGGCGTGGTATCACTATTCGGATCACTTTCCGTATCTATCGTTACATAACTTACAAAACGATCTATCAATGCTTGTTTATCAATCATACTATTTTCATTTCCGCGAAGGCGGAAATCTCATCCCGCTTTCTTATTTATATTATTTTTCTAAAACAAGTTCCAAATCTCAAATCACAAAAAGAACTTTCCACTTCCCTCATCTAGCATCCAGTCTCTTTTCCTTCATCTCTTCTCTCTTTTCAAAAAAAAATCCAACTCCCAACTATGTTCTCTCTTTTCCACGCTTTCGCGAAAGCGATCTCATTCTTTTCCATCTTCTTCCTCTACCGTATAAAAATTAACAAAAGCCTCATATACTGCTTTATGCAAAATATTGGAATGATCTTGTCCATTAAAATAGGTAAAACTTGATGTAATCTGCCGATCTTCTTTCAAAGCACCTATCAAGCTAAATGCAGCACTTTCCATGTATGGACCTTCTTTTCCCACCGCCACATATACTTTTGTAGGCGATGTGATTGGTGCGCGTTCTTTAGGCAGTAATGAGTTGTCATCCCACCATAAACTTGGGCTCACGATAATATAATTAGAGAAAAGCGTGGGTTGTTTCCAAAGAATTTCGGTAGCGAGTAATCCACCTAAGGATTGTCCAATTAAAGTACGTTCTTCTGTCACGCGATACGTATTTGCGACGTAGGATTGTAACTCTTTTTCCAAAAACGAAATAAAGGCTGCCGAACCTCCTGTGGTAGGAAAATCTTCCTTGTCTTTTGTATTGGTAGTTGGGTAGGTAAAATCTCGTTTTCGATCTACGTTGCTGATTCCTATTACAATAGACTCGGGAAGCATATCAATCCATGGGAAATTTCCAAATTGTACGATTCCCGCGATATGTATAAAATCCTCGTCTTTGCTACCATCCAATAAATAGATCACTGGATAGGAAGCTTCCTTTTTTTTATCATAAGAAAGTGGTAGGTATACGTTTATGGTTCTGTTTTCTTCAAGTTCGCTGGAATAAAAAGTACGGGTTTCGCCTATCGTAAAAGGTACTGTTTTTAGGGTGGCGATGGTTTCGTTTTGTTGTGCTATACTGAACGTATATAGAGAGAGGAATAGGAATAAGAAACCGTATATTTTTTTCATAAATGTCATTGATTTTTTTTCCGCTTTCGCGAAAGCATAAAATTACCTATTTTCAATTACTTTTGCACTCAAGATCTCAAACGATTATGTACAAACTTCTTGTCCGACCTATTCTTTTTTTATTTGACCCCGAAAAAGTGCACCATTTCACCTTTTCTCTGATTCGGAATATGGTCAAATTGGGCTTTGGCGGACTCTTTCGAAGCTTGTGGCAGGTCAAAGATAAAAGACTAGAACGTGAGATATTTGGGTTGAAATTCAAGAATCCTGTTGGACTTGCGGCAGGTTTTGATAAAGACGCCAAGTTGTATAAAGAACTGGATGATGTAGGTTTTGGTTTTATAGAAATTGGTACTGTGACTCCCAAAGCACAAGTTGGAAATCCTAAAAAAAGATTGTTCCGATTAAAAAGCGATCAAGGAATTATTAACCGAATGGGCTTTAATAATGGTGGTGTTGATGCCGCAGTAGAACGTCTTAAGTCGAATAGAAATGTATTGATAGGCGGGAATATTGGTAAAAACACAGACACCAAACCAGAAGATTATACAGCGGATTACCTAACATGTTTTCACGCACTGCATCCGTATGTAGATTATTTTGTACTGAATGTGAGTTGTCCAAATGTGTCGAGTCACGCAAAACTGAACGATAAGGATTATCTCATAGAGTTGATCCAAGCGGTACAAAAAGCAAACAAAACATACAAAGTACAACGCCCAATCGTGTTAAAAATCGCACCCGATTTAAACGATCAGCAATTAGATGAGATTGTAGATTTAGTAAAAGAAACCAACTTAGATGGTGTGATTGCTAGTAATACGTCTGTGTCTAGAGACGGATTAAAAGCGTCTAAAGAACGCTTAGATGAAATAGGAAACGGCGGCCTCAGTGGCAAACCGATCACTGGCAAGTCTACACGTGTGATTCGGTATTTATCAGAAAAGAGTAACAAGTCCTTCCCAATTATTGGTGTGGGTGGTATTCACTCTGTACAAGATGCATTGGACAAACTAGATGCAGGTGCGAGTCTTATTCAGTTATATACAGGGTTTATTTATGAAGGTCCAAGCTTGATTACCGATATTAATAAAGCGCTTTTAAAACGTGAGGTTCATTCTTCTTAAGCATCTAGATCACTATGCGTAATTCTCATAAAGTTCTTTTAGCTTCCGTGATGGTATTGCTTTTTTCTTTAAAACCAGACCTAGCTACTTTTATCCCACAAATTGTAAAAGTTGGTATTGCGGGTGTCTTATTGCTCTTAGGGCTTTATTTGGTGTGGAAAGAGCGTCAGTGGTAATTAGCGTTCCTAGTATTTTATAATAACCATATTTTTAATTCTAGTATTTGAGTTACCTTTTTTCTGCGTAGCTAAATTTTTCAAATCTTTTTGGTAATTCGTTGGTTACGGTTAATTTGTTTGAGGTAAGATTCGGTTTGATTTTGATGACTTTAGTGTTCCCATCAATAAGCACATCATGCGAACTTCTCATATTGACAAGATCTAGATGTAACACGTCAAATAAATATTTTCCATCATTAAGGTTAATAATTACATATTCACTCGGTCGAATCTGACCTAATGGTTTATTGTCTATCCAAATGTTTAATCTGGCTGTATTATCCATTTTATGCAAAATATCGGCTCCATTATAGATTAATACGGTCCCATTTCCTAAGTTCTCAAGTTCCACTTTTTCTAAATCCGTTTTTATAAAAGTAAATTCAGAAGTGATAGGCTTTAAAGCACAAGAAGTGAGTAATAGTGTTACTGCAAATAGAAGGATGTATTTATAGTTCATTGAATAAAGTGGATTTTGTAGTGTTTGGTTTTATATTTTTAGCTTATGCTTACTCCTGCTTTTGTAAAAATATCTTGTAATTCTTTTTTAATCGGAAATGGTTTTAATGGCGGAACATTTGCCCCTCCAGAATTTCCAACAGGAATTTTTCCAACAAAAGATTTTACTCCCCCAAAAATCAGTCGTGGAATTTGTCCGATGATTTCTTTTCTGTTTTTAGTTTTACATCCGAATTGTAACATTTTCCAATGTACATAGGTGTGAGCGTAGGGATACTTTTGACCTATAATGTGTGCTCTTTCTAAATGATTCCACGCATTTCTTAAATTCCCATGCGAGTATTCAATTCGGTATTTTTCCAATTCTGATGTGTAATAGGGCTTTAATCCTTTTGGAATCGAAGTGTAAAATTTCATATTAATGAGTTAGACTTTAAATTTAATGCTATTTCTGTAATATAGATACTGAATGCTATTTTATCAATATCGATTCATATAGTCCTATCGGAGTAAAAAATCTAAGTACCATTAATTTTAATACATCACACATTAAAAATAACCATACTAAAGTGTCATATTTATACACCTCCTGTAACTAACATAGTAGAGACAAGAATTCATTATGAGAAAAGAACGTGAAACTATATTTCTTACTGCCTTAGAAGAAAATCAGGAAAAACTATTCCGAATTTGCTCGATCTATTCAAAAGATCATGAAGACGCCAAAGATCTTTTTCAAGAGGTTTTGGTTCATGTGTGGCGATCGATAGCGACATTTAAAGGTAAAAAGTGGGGTAAGAATGGGATTTTTGTCAGGATTTCATAAAATCACTTTTTATAAGCTCATATACGTGTATCTAAACGTTTTTAAAAGTACACATCCATACGAGATGCCATAAAAAAAGCCTCGAAAGAGAGGCTTTGCATGAGTCGTTTTTATCAGAATTATGGGGTTGTGCAACGGTTACCGGTGTTGGCAACTAGCTATTTATAATTCAGTATTTCTATTGTCTTATCAATCCATTCATAGGGTTTAATAGTTTTATCAAAATAATAATCAGGTTGTATTCCTTTTTCGTCAATTATCATTTCAGGGATTCTGTAACTTTTTGACAAACCATACCATAATTCAAATTCTTTTGATGGTGAACTAACATAGTACATATTTGAAATATCTAATACACCTGCTGTAGTGGTTCCAACAAGTTTTACTTTTTTACTTTGTTTTGCTTCTAATAGAAATTGTTCTGTAGTACTCCCACAATTTCCATTTATCAAAATTGCTACTTTCTTTGGATTTGGATAGACATTTTTAAGCGTATCAATACTTACAATACTTTCATCTAAGTTCACAAATTCTCCAATATGCTTGTTCAGTTTATTTAAACTTTCTTTTGCCCATTTTTTATCATCATCTGACCAGTCTGGATCATTCATAAAATCAACCATTCGTTTATTGTTTAATTCTGTTGATAAATATGCTACACCAATTCCTCTTATTGGGTTTGTGTATAAATAAGGCTTTATTTCTTCATAACTATAATCTGATCCACCACCATTATATCTTACATCGATAATTAAATTCTCTGTACTCTTTATTAAATTATCATTGCTGTTTAGTAGACTATCAATATATTTTTTATTTGAATAGTTAAATGATGGAATTCTCAATAACACGGTATTATCAGATACTTTTTCAATAAAAGGTTTGTTGGAATATATTGAGTTCAAGTATCGTTCAACTTTTTCATTCGTTATTATTTTTGGTAAAATTCTTCTCAAAGAAATATTACTTGGGTTAGCATATAGGTCATTACCAGATCCAGCAAGCACATAATTTTTTCCGTAAAATTCAAACCTTTCAAAATCAATTGGTGAGTGGTCACCCATGTAATACCTTATAGAAAGTTTCCCATCTTTTGCTTTGAAAATCTCTAGTTTAACTTGATTTTTCAACCAATAAGGATTTTCAGAGTCAACTATGAATCCAACGTATTCTCTGTTAGGATTTAAGTTGTCCTTGATTATTCCAATTTTATAAGGTCCCGAAGCCCAAAGACCTTCAAAACCTGAGTTGTTTCCAAGCTTATCTACGTAGTTGTCAAACTCTTGTTTCTCTATTTCAAATTGTTCAGAATTTTTATATTTCTCTATGATTTCTTTGTCCGATGGTCCAGTTTGCTCAATTGCATTCTGACTTTGTGCTATTAACTGAACATTCAGATGACCTTCTCTAAAAAACTCCGTCCAATCATTTAATAATGTATGGCACTCATTTAAGTCCGATATTTTTGAGGCTTTTTTAGTATAAAGTGTATTATGTGTTGCATAAGAATTTTCTCCTTTTATGTCAATAACATATTGAAATCCTGCATCATTTTTTTCAAATGTTTCAGTGAGCCATTTTAGGTTTGAAGAGCAGTCACAAGTTTGTGAAAATCCATAATACGATAGTTGAATTAAAACTATAAGGATAATTATTTTTTTCATTTTTAGATGGTTTTTGGTTTTTTACCTAATTCAATGAGTAATGATCTAGAAAACTACTTGCCCTTCAATATATCTCGTATAATCTTAAGGTGATGTTCAGTATGAATAGTAAGAAACATAATGGTCTCGTCTCTATTCATAGTCCCAAGAATAGGATGATTAAAGTGCTTCTTTTCTGCAAGCATAGGCAACTTTTCGACTTTAGCAAGCGCTTCATCATAATGCATTCGTAACGTATTGATAGTTAAGTTTTCTGCTGGTCTTACGGACTCTGGCGCAGTAACTTTTCCTCTAGGTAGCGTATTAGAAGTAAAGACATAATCACGTGTCTTATTGGATTCCGCTTTATAGTTACTTTCATCAGAATACTCGAGCGCTTTATATAACTGATTTACCATTAAATAAATGTGATCCATATGCCACGCAACAGCAGCTTCTGAAACTTCAAGGTTTTTTGTATCCCGTACAGGAATATAGGATGCCACCTCATTAAGTTTTACTTTGAGATTAGAATTTCTTTTTTCTGATTCCATACTTGCAGCGCTGCTTAATAATAAGATTCCTGCCATTAAGATTAAGATGCTGTGAATACGATTTTTCATAAGTCTATATTTTAAAAATTATTTAGCCCAAAAATAGTCTTGAAATCAGTACGTTATAAAAAAATGGGATGGGTGTGCCACTTTTGTGATGAACGGGAAGGCTATTAAAAGTCAGCCTTTGAAAATGATCTAGAAACAGGAATAAGTGTAGCAACCTTATCTAGTTGTATTGTGAGTGACCTTGCATTGCCGTCAATAGCCATTATATGTTTTGTGTTAATAAGGTAAGAGCGATGACATCGTTTTATTTGAGAATGATTTTCTAACTGTATTTCGAGCTGTTTTAAAGAAAGTCTAATTAGCTTTCGCGAAAGCGTACTATCCTCCAAATAAAATATCGTTACATAATTCCCTTCTGATTGTGCATATACAAAATCTGATAATTGCATTACAATAGGCGATGCTTTTACATTTTCTTCTTGTATTTGTACTGTAATCGTTTCCTCTACCGCTGCGATCGGTAATCGATTAGAAAGCAATTGTGCTCTTTCGATATTGCGTTTTGAAAGGGTGCGCTCTTTAAAAAAGATTAAACCTATGATAGGGAAAATTCCTATCGAAGTAGTGATTTTAAGAAAAATAATAAAGTTTTGATATAAATCAATATCGCGCCACCAATTATAATTGTGCAGGGAATTAAAAGCGCTTATGATCAAGATGCAACAAAATTGTAATAGAATTTCCTTTGCTATGGTCCATTTTTCTGGGCGAAAAAAATCTCTAAATAGTTTAGGAAGAATAAAATAAGTAGCAGCCACACCAAGAAAAACGGAAACCCCAAAACCCGCCAAGAATACATATTTGTAAGCTATTGACTGTGCTGCGCCGAAAGGTTGAAAAACAATCAAAAACACAAAAACAAAAAGACCTGATAATAAGGCAAATAACCACTTGTATTTAGCTTTTTGTAATAATGGATATGGTGAGTTGAGCCACTGCATAAGGAATTACTATATTTTAGTCTGATTTCAATTTGTATTTTATTTGAGATTGTTTTTTTGGCTTGTTGCTAACAACAATATAATAGCAATTGCTATTATATACTATGTATGCACTACAAATCTAACGGATTTTTAATTGATTAAAAATTAAAGCAATCATAAGTTCTACTAAACTAGAAGCTTACTTTGTAAATTGTAAAATTATATTCCTTTCAATAGCTCATAAATTATCTAGACAATTATTTACTTATTTTTACTGAAATATACCTTATGAAACTTTGTAGCCCATGCTAGAATCCATGCTTGCCTTTTTGGGAGCGACAGCCATACTAGCGTTTTCTCCTGGACCTGATAATATCTATGTGCTGACGCAAAGTGTGGTAAACGGTTGTGCTTCTGGGTTGTCGACTACGGCTGGGCTGATCTCAGGTTGCATTGTTCATACCACGCTGGTTGCTTTTGGTGTTTCGGCGATTATTGCCACGTCACCTACTATATTTTTTATTATCAAAGTATTCGGTGCTGCCTACCTTTTGTTTCTTGCCTATAAAGTATTTAAGAGTGACGCTAAGGTTTCTCTCACAGACGGTGCTCCAAAAAAGAGTCATTGGAGTTTATTCAAACAAGGTGTCCTGATGAATATTCTTAATCCAAAAGTCACCATCTTTTTTCTTGCGTTCTTTCCCGGGTTTTTATGGGAACCAGAAGGCAATACCGTGTTTCAGTTTTATGTTTTAGGGATTTTATTTATGATAGAATCGTTTATTATTTTCGGCGGAATCGCCGTTTTGGCGGGAAGTATCTCGGGATATCTTAAAAAAAGCAATCAAATTGGTAATATTCTTAAATGGTTACAGATTATTGTTTTTATTGGGATCGCGGTTTTCATTTTAATTTAGCTTTCGTACTTCAACGTTGTTCAGCATAAACTTCTTCGTCACGTTGTTCCTTAAAAGCGTAATTAGCCCTATTTTTACATAGTGAATACAAAGGTAAAAATCATAGAATGTCCTCGTGACGCAATGCAAGGAATTAAAGATTGGATTCCGACCGAAGCTAAAGTTCAGTATATTCAGTCCTTATTGCGTTGTGGTTTTGATACCATAGATGTAGGGAGTTTTGTGTCCCCAAAAGCGATCCCGCAAATGGTAGACTCCGCTGAAGTATTGCACAGCTTAGACCTTTCAAAAACGGAGAGTAAACTACTGACCATTGTTGCCAACGTACGTGGCGCAAGCGATGCGGTGACCCACAAGATGGTCGATTATCTGGGCTATCCATTTTCGATATCTGAAAATTTCCAGATGCGTAATACCCACAAAACCATTGCAGAATCTGTCGAGGTACTGAAAGAAATTTTAGACCTGGCACATAGCAATGACAAACAAGTGGTGGTGTATATTTCTATGGGATTTGGAAATCCGTACGGAGATCCGTGGAACGTGGATATAGTCGGGGAGTGGACCGAAAAGTTAAGTGCTTTGGGGGTAAAGATTATTTCCTTATCTGATACGGTGGGAACGTCTAATCCTGAAAATATTAACTATCTGTTTTCGAATCTTATTCCCAAATATCCAACCATAGAATTTGGTGCTCATTTACACACCACACCAACAACCTGGCATGAAAAAGTAGATGCCGCTTACAAAGCAGGATGTCGTCGTTTTGATGGCGCTATTCAAGGTTTTGGTGGCTGTCCGATGGCAAAAGATGAGCTCACAGGAAATATGCCGACAGAAAAATTAATCTCTTATTTTTCTTCTGTAAAAGCAAATGATAATGTCAATGCCATGTCTTTTGAAAGTAGCTATAACGAAGCCTTAAAAGTGTTTGAGAAGTATCATTAATAAAATTATTTACGTATAAAATGCGCTTTTGTGATAACCACTTCATTGACTTCATAAATCGCAATAAACTCCAACACATCAACTCCTTTACGACCTGTAATTTCTTCGTGATCGATGACTTTATTACCTAAGACAATTCGATGAATAAGCTTTGAAAATAGGGTAGGAGAGTTTTCAAATATTTCGCTGTAAGTCGCTCTTAGTTGCGCTTGTCCTTTTACAAAAGGTACTGTTTCAGAGAAAATATATAACTCGGCGTCAGGTGCGTGCATAGCGACAAAGGAATCTATATCTCTATTGTTGTAAGCATCTAGTTGTTTTTGGACAATGTGTTCTGGTGACATATATTATTTGTGATGAGGAATGCGTACTTTTTTACAAGATACCTGTTTTATTAAAAATAATATTTTATGAGATCAATCTCTATTTTATTAAGACCGCAACTCCTTCAATCGTTTTATGGCATTTTGATTGTCAGGATTTAATGAAAGTGATTTTTCAAAATACTGAATGGCATTTTTATAATCTCCCATAGATAGATAGCCTTCAGCCAAACTATCATAGAGATTTGCAGCGTTAGGATATAAGATCGTTGCAAACTCAAAAACCGCAATTCCTTCTTCAGACATGGAAGGATTAAAAATGAGTTGCAATCCAAGGGTATTTAAATTTCCTTCTGGAATCACTAAAGCAGGATGTTCTCTTTTTAGGTTTGTATAAAGCGGTAATAGATTTTTATATCCTTGTTGTTTTGCCTCGCTAAAAAAATGATAAAAATCAAGTGGGACTTTACTCGCTTTTTTAGAAGCTATAGAAATGAGTTGCTCTGAAATTTTGTTTTCCAGTGGCGTATTGTTTATAAACTCTAAAGAGGTTGGGTCATTTTTAAGATAAGCGTTCATAAAATGTAAACTATATGTCGCCGCTAGTCGATACGAAGCCATGATTTTTTGATCGCTTTTATCTTGTTTTGGATCTCGCTCTTCAAAAAGGACTCCCAACGTGCTAAAGTAGGAATGCGACAGATCATGCAAACGTATTTTATACGCATCACTCTCTATCAGTTCATCATAAAAAGTAAAATCTGTATTTAAGGATGACGGTATGTTCTCTTC
>ERZ651776.138-NODE-138-length-104999-cov-7.050295_pt1 | contig 104999 bp, 89 predicted proteins | sample MGYA00514761_ERZ651776 | MGnify/ENA metagenome assembly ERZ651776 | reverse complement strand
AACGCCTTTGTACCTTGGTAAAGTTGGAGAAGAGAGAAGGCCAATAGCAGTGAGTAAAAATCTCGTAGTAAAAGTATCACCTGCGTCGGTCGTTAGTTCCCATCCAGAAAAATCAGGATTCCAAATTGCAGAAACAAGGCGACGCCCAAACATCATGTATTGCCTTAGATTAAACTTACTAACTACAAATTGTAGATATTTTTCAGTTTCTTCTCGTGGAGAAAAATGTTCTGTCCAGTCCCACTCGTTAAGTATCTCTTTTGAAAAAGAGTAGCCGTAAGTCTCACTTTCAGAGTCAAACCGACAGCCAGGATACCTATTCCAATACCAGGTACCTCCTACATCTGCCCCTTGCTCAAGCACAAGAAAACGCTTACCCATTTTCTGAAGTTTATATGCTTGATAAATACCACAAACCCCGGCACCTATTATTATAGCGTCATAGTCTAGATTTTTCACAAAAAACACCCACTTCGATTGGCATGGCCAAAGAAAAAATTTAATCAAGCATAGAGAATTAGTTATACTAAAATTCTAAGACCTCTAGTTTAACATGCTTGTTTTTTGTCGCAAGGCAAAAGTTAGTTGACGTAAGACAAAAAAACCATATTTTCTGAATGACTACTTAGTTTTAATCCCCTATACTATCTCAAGAGATTGAAACCAAAAAATCAATGTTTGGGCTCAAGCCCAAAATATAATTAACTCGTCATTTTGATGGGGAAGGGAGAAAAAGTTATGCTCAATGTTAGTGCAGCCTTGAGGCGTGCGATGGAATGCAATCAAAACAGAATAGCAATAGTTGCTGGGGATGTTGAGCTCACATTTGAAGAAGCATGGAAGCGCGGTTGTCAATTAGCAAATGCATTCCTTGATATGGGTCTTCAGCCTGGAGAAAAAATAGCAGTTCTTGAAGATAATTGTCTTGAAGCCTCAGATTTTTTTCTCGCAACAGCAATCGGAAATTTTGTACGGGTTCCCCTATATCGCCGTAACTCTGCCTTAGCCCATTCTCATATGATCGGTCATACAGATTGTCGAGCAGTTGTAGTGTCAGAAGAGTATGCCCATGAGGTTTCAGCATTTAAGGATGAACTTGAATGTTTAAAACACGTAATCGTGCGCACGGGTAATTACGAGGAATGGCTTGCAAAACAGTCTGATATTGAACCAATTGTAGAGATAGATATTGATCAACCTCATCTAATCCGCCATTCAGGTGGAACTACTGGTCGTTCTAAGGGCATGCAGTTTTCCCACAAACAGTGGATGCGTACTTGTCGTGATTGGTCATTCTTTCTACCAAGGATGGAGGCGGGCGATTATGGTATTCATGTTGGGCCAATTTCACATGGTTCCGGGTATTTATTTATGCCAATTTGGCTTGCGGGGGGGTGCAATATTCTAGTGAAGAAATTTGATCCTGAAATTTTTGCAAATCTTCTTGAAGTTCATGGAGGTTTTACTTTTGCAGTGCCAACGATGCTCAGTGATATGGTTGCCAGTAGTACTAAAAAAAAGGATTTCTCGAAATTACGCGGTATTATGGTTTCAGGAGCTCCTATTTCACCCGCAACCGCTCTGCAGGCGCGTGATTTTTTTGGAGACGTCTTATATCAGCTCTACGGGCAAACAGAGTCGGTTCCAGTAGCTGGTATGGGACCAAAAGAATGGTTCAGTGATGTTCCAGGGTCAGAACCACTGTTAGCAGTAGGAAAAATAATGCCTTACTCAGCAATTGAGATTAGAGACGACAACAATAATCCTTTGCCTGCTGGAGAAATTGGAGAGATTGCGTTAAAATGCGAAGGCCAGATAACGGAGATTTTAAATGAGCCAGAGCTCACTAAGGAGCGCCTAGTGAATGGATGGGTTTTATCTGGTGATGTTGGGAAAATTGATAAGAACGGATATGTTTACCTAACAGACCGTAAGGACGACATGATAATTTCTGGTGGTTTTAATATCTGGCCTGCTGAATTAGAAAATGTGATATCAAGCTTGGAAGGGGTTAGAGAGGTTGCAGTGGTAGCTGAACCCCACCCGCGTTGGGGCGAGGTTCCAGTAGCAGTTGTTGTAACTTTGCCAGGAAAAAGTCCTTCAGAAGAGGACATAATTAGTGCCTGCAAGGTCCAGCTAGGATCATACAAACGACCAGGCCGAGTTATACTACAGGAAGATCCGTTACCTAGAACACCAGTCGGAAAGATTCAGAGAAAAGCTGTGCGAGAGCTTTTCTGGGATCAAGACACAAATATACATATCAGTGGCGCTTAAGTATCTATGGACCCCCTAAGCAAGTTAATTTAGGTTTAAATATTAATCTAAGGGATTAATCTAGGAAAAACTCTTGTTCCATTATAGCATTCCTGACCTGTTCGACGTACCAGGTCCCAGGTATGCTTATAATATCCTGTGCCGTTTACCATAGTAGCGATTTCGGAAATTTGATCCTCTGGCATTGTTGGAGTATCAGCTGGCAAAGTAAGGTCTTGACGCGCGCCATAGTCAAATGTCGTGTGGTAAGCTACAGCTTCAGCTATACTATTTCCAATTGTTATTACTCCATGCCAAGGTATTATAATTGCAATATCGTCTTTTCCAAGTGCAGGACCTATTGAAGCAAAGTCATCATTGGGACTTATACAGGTTTTTCCATAAAAAGGTGTGGTTACATTTGCAAAAATCCTTAGGGGTCTGGCCAGAGCAGCTTGGCTTGTAGCCCAAAAACCATGGGAATGAACAATTGCATGCACGTCGGGGCGTTGGCGGTATATCCCGTGATGAAATTCTATACCGATTGAAACTGGTTTGTTAGTACCAACTGGATTACCCTCAAAGTCGACAGCAAAAATATCAGCTTCATGCATTTCCTCGAAAGTTTTATCGAAAGCGTGCGATACCATAAGTTCTTCGCCAGGAACTCTAATTGAAATCTGACCACCAATACCAGTCCCCATTCCATAGGCTGCTAGGCCTCTGCAAGCATCTAGAACGTCCTTAAAGATCGTATCCATGTTAATCTCCTAGTTAGTTGACAATAAAAAATATCACGGAATTAAGATTTTGTCTAATGGCAATTTTTATTGCCTATAAGAAATCTGTAACTCTTTTCTTAATTGGTATCAGTAATAAGATTGATAATTTTAGGGATATAAAAAATTACATTTTTTAAGATATTTGACTTGAGTGAACTTCACTGCTTGATGGGCCTACATCTACGTGATGTAATAGTGGTGTTTCTTCGTCTAATAAAAGTACGCCATAGCCTCCTGGTTCTGCAACTGACAGGCATGAGGGACCTGAGCCTAGTACCATTGGCATTTGGTGGCACGGGCTTTTAATCATTGCGTGCGTCACGCCTTTATAAGTAGAAACTATTATCCGATGAATGTGCCCATTGATAACCATTTGGCAACGGCGTGATGCTGCGATAATGTTAGCAACGTGCCGACCATTCTGTAAATGAATTTCATCCATTCCATCGAATCCAGAGATCAACATGTGATGGTGCGCTAATAGAATAATTGGGCCGGTTCCTGAGTTTAGGCTGTTCTCAAGCCATTGCAACCGTTCGTTACACATGAGCCCACCATGTTTATTTTGTGGATCTTCGTTTAACGTATCTAGATATAAAATTGTTGTATTTTCAAAGTTTATAGATCCGTGTTGAAAGCGGGCCGTGAGCTTTGAAAAGACCTTTGAAAACGTATCACGTCGATCATGATTTCCTAACATAAGTGTTATTGGAAAAGGTTGATTTCGCAGAACCTTTTCTAATACTTTATATTCGTTGGTCAAACCGTGATGAGTAAGGTCTCCCATTAAAAATAGGTGACTAGCATCAGCATGATGTTTGGAAGCATGCTCCAAACAAGCTCTAAACCGAGTAATTGGATCGAGCCCAACGATTTCAACACCAGGCTCAGTGATATGGAGGTCTGACATCAATAGTATTTTTTCAGTCATTTTTTCCCCAAGTTTATTTTGAAGCTCTCCATAATATTTCAATAATAATGAGCAATTGATAATAATTAAAGTACTTTAAGATATTAACGTTAGTTAATTTTAATTCAATTCCCAATCTATTCGCCTTATCTGTATCTGAGAACATATTGCATCTAGTTTCAAAAGCGTTAAGTTTAAGCCTAATAACTGCATTAAAGAGAATTGAGTTAAATTATGCAAAATATCCGTGCTGAAGTGTTGTTGCCAACTAAAGATTTGCTTCCAGATATTCCATTTTTCACAAAAGTGCTTGGTATGCGCATGGATGAAATATTTCCTGCCGATGATCCCAGTGTTGCAGTTTTTTCAGGTTTTGGCTTACGGGTGCGAGTTCAAAAGGGGGCAGATATGGCGCCTGGTGTTTTACGCATTCTTTGTGACGATCCAATTTTAATTGCAGGAGGGAAGACTCAACTTATTGCGCCAAATGGCACAAGAATTGACATTGTGGCTCTTGCGTCACCAGTTGTGATGCCTCCCACTACACATGAGTTTGTAGTACGCCGTATGGCCGATCAGGCGCCTTGGGTAATTGGACGTGCGGGAATGGAGTACCGTGACTTGATCCCCAGCCGCCTTGGTGGATCAATAATTGCCAGCCATATTCGGATTCCAGACGGTGGGCCAGTTCCTGATATGGTGCATTTCCACTCAGTCGGTTTTCAATTGATTTATTGTTACAAAGGGTGGGTTGATTTGGTTTATGAGGATCAAGGGCCACCTTTTCGGTTGCATGCTGGGAATTGTGTGATTCAGCCCCCTGAAATTCGACACCGAGTTTTGTTTGCTAGTGAAAATATTGAAGTTATCGAAATTGGGGTGCCGGCCGAGCATGTCACGACCATTGATCATGAGTTAGAGTTGCCTACCACTGAGTTGCGGCCAGACCGCATTTTTGAAGGGCAAAAATTTGTACATCATGAAGCACATGATGCAGAATGGCGACCGTTCCGGTTACCAGGTTTTGTTTCACAAGACACAACTATTTCACACAATACGGAAGCTGTGGCTGGTGTGCAGATTGTAAAACGTGGGATCGGAATGCCGGTTTGGGCTACTCACGATAGCGACATCCATTTTACTTTTGTGTTGCAAGGAACTTTAACGTTAGAGGGCGCTGATCAGCCGGACCAGGTTTTAGGTGCAGGTGACGCATTTGTGATCCCACCTGGTATGCCCACATGTTATAAGGCTCCATCAGAGGATATTGAATTACTAGAAGTTAGTTTGCCTGGTGTGTTTGGAACTAAGTTGGTTTAATTAGAGCTTTTCTTATTGAGTGAATTGAGAGATTTATGGTTAAGTTAACAGAGTACGATTATGTAATAGTTGGAGCTGGCTCAGCTGGCTGTGTCCTAGCCAACCGGTTAACAGAAGACCCAAAAATAAAAGTTTTATTAATTGAGGCGGGCGGTTCTGATAAAAATCTTATGATTCAAATGCCAGCAGCATTTGCAATGGCTGCTAGGAATAAAAAATTTGATTGGGGTTATTTAAGTGAACCTGAGATAAACTGTGATAATCGACAAATTTTAGAACACCGAGGCCGAGTTTTAGGTGGCTCTTCTTCAATTAATGGGATGGTTGCTAATCGAGGTAATGCAAAAGATTATGATGACTGGGCGCGAGGAGGTTTAAGCGACTGGTCTTATACCAAATGTCTACCTTATTTTCGGAAAATGGAGACCTTTGATAAGGGACCTAATGAATGGAGAGGTGGCGATGGGCCTCAGTGGATAGAAACAGCAAAAGCAGATCATCCCTTAGATCAAGCATTTCTTAAAGCAGGCAGCCAAGCGGGTTACTCATTTACAAATGATCAAAATGGAGAAACGCACGAAGGATTTCATGTGGCACAAAGTTTTACTCGAAGTGGTAAGCGTTGTAGCGCTGCTCGAGCATATCTTTACCCCGCATGGAATAGGCCTAATTTAGAAGTTGTGACTAATTGTATGGTTAACCGCATAGAGTTCGATGGGCGTCGAGCTGTACGAGTATGTTTAGAGCGAGGTGAACACGTTATTAATTATGAGGCAAGTCGGGAAATCATACTCTGTTGCGGTGCTATTAACTCCCCACAGCTTTTAATGCTATCTGGGGTTGGTCGTTCTACACATCTTAGGGATCATGGTATAACATGTGTTGCCGATGTGCCTGCTGTTGGTGAAAATCTAGAAAACCATGTGATTGCAGCTGTAATGTATGGCTCTCCTTCTGGAGTTTCCCTTGCTGAACAGCTTAATGGGTGGCGAAAATATAGAGTTGGCCTTCAATGGTTATTATTTAAAAATGGGATTGGAGCCTCAACAATGTCAGAGACTGGTTGTTTTTTTAAAAGTTCAGACAGTGTTGAGTATGCAGATTTGCAACATGAATTTTATGCTTTAACTTCATTAATTAATGAAGATATTTCAAATTTTGGTGGTGGCTTTATGTTCTCAATGGGTTTGATGCGACCTTTAAGTAAAGGTACTATAAGGCTTAAGTCTTCTAACCCAAAAGCTCACCCAGAACTGAAATATAATTTCTTTTCTAATTCTCTAGATGAGAAGGCGATGATTGATGGACTTCATAAAACTAGAGAAATGGCCTCTCAGGCTGCATTTGACGGCTTGCGAACAGTTGAAACTTCACCGGGACCTTCTGTGAACTCTGATAAAGAGATAAGTTCTTGGTTGAGAGCAAATGCAACAACCGAGTATCATCCTTGTTCAACTTGTCGAATGGGAACTAATGAAAATTCAGTAACAGATACGAACGGTTTAGTTCATGAAACGGATGGTCTAAGAGTCGTTGATGCCTCAATAATGCCTGGTAATGTTACAGCAAATTTGAATGCACCAGTTTTAATGATTGCAGAAAAATTGGCTGATGCTATTAAGTTACTCAATTAAATTATAATCTTAGCGGACCTAATTTTAAGATTATTTAACAAAGGGTTTAGGAGTATTCTTTTATGATTAAAAATAACAGTACTGTTAGAGTTTCATGCCATTGTGGGTCAATTCAATTAGATGTTTTTCTAGCGACTGGATTAGAAGAGATAATACGTTGCAACTGCTCTATTTGTAGCAGAGGTAAGGGGTTTGCTATGGTTTGTGTCCCGTCTGAGGATCTAAAGATCGTAGAAGGAAATGAATCTATAACAGAATATATTTTTAATACTGCGACCTCGCCCCACAACTTCTGTATAGTTTGTGGGATACATACACATCATCAAAGTAGATCAAGGCCTGATAAAATTTGTATCAATGTTGCCTGCATAGATGAGGTTAATGTAAAAGACTATAATAACGTGATTGATTTTGACGGAATAAATCACCCTCGAGATTTATAGTTTTTTAAAAATTTAAAAGCTGTCAAACTTTTTCGTAGAGAATTAATTTTAGCCGGTTAAAGTATGGTTTTCTTATCGAAGTAACGTTACGATTACTTATGTTCGAGCAAGCCACTTGTTAACAGTATTAAGAAATAATTCTTCTTCTTCAATATATACCCAATGTCCACTGTTTTCAAAAATCACAAGTTCTGAGTTATATATTTTTTTATTTAAAATTTTGGATTGGCTTACTGGTGTGATCCAGTCATGTCGACCACATAGAATTAAAACTGGAACATTAATATTGGCCAGTTTCTCTCGCAAATCATATTTTGGCAATAACTCGGAAAATGAGTGTCGAAAAGCTGCTGCATTAGGTATCATATCTTTTGCTGCTTCTGAAAACTTATCTTCAAAAAGGTGGAAGTCCTTAAAATATAAGGGTGCTAAAATTGTTAATAATTCAATAAATTCGTCATCAGTTGCACAGTTCCCGCTCAGCATCTTATCTACAGCATCCATCAAATGCGGAGCGCGAGTTTCAGCAATTTTCCGAGCTTCTCCCAAACCTGTTCCAGATGGTGTTGTAGTTATTAAAATTAACCGTCGTAAATTTTTAGGATAGCGTAAAGCGTACTCCAATCCTGTGATTCCTCCGTAGGAGTGACCGATGACCGTTAAATTCTTATGATCTAAAGCGACCCGTAAATTTTCAGCATCAGCTGCCAAGTTTTCATGTGTAAGGGTTTCTATTGCTGGAAATGAAGAACGCCCATTACACCTATGATCGTAATAAATCAATTCCAGTTGATTGGAGAGTTTGTTAAATCCAGAGTTTAAAAAAGTAGTATGATCTGCCCCAAGGCCGCCATGCATGACTAAGGCAGGGTCTCCGAAGCCTTCAATATGGTAGTAAAGAGTCACATCATTAAGATTAATTTCCATATTAAAAATTCTCCTGTGATTAACTAGAGTAGTTTTTAGTTATGTCATTTCACTTTATTACAAAGCGTATTAATTATTTTTATAATATGTATATTAATGTTTTTAACAAACTTTTAAGTCTAAATATTTTATACAAGGCCGAGTTACCTCTTTAAGTTACTTTTCCTGAATATTAATGAACCCACCTGATTGACGCTTCCAAAACCCTTCATAGAGCCCTTTTTTAGACAATAAGTCTTGGTGTGACCCACTTTCAATAATAGAGCCATTATCCATAACAAATATTTTATCCATCTGAGAAATAGTAGAAAGACGATGTGCAATTGCAATAACAGTTTTACCTTCCATCATCCCGTACAGAGTCTTTTGTATCTCAGCTTCTACCTCACTGTCTAAGGCACTGGTAGCTTCATCCATCATTAGGATGGGTGCATTTTTTAAGATAGCTCTGGCCAAAGTGATGCGTTGTCGTTCCCCTCCAGAAAGCTTAACCCCTCGTTCTCCTACATGAGCGTCATACCCTGAACGACCCTCCATGTCTGTTAAATTTAAAATAAAATTATGTGCTTCTGCTTGTTTCGCAGCCTTAATCATTTCTTCATCACCGGAATTTCCTCGGCCATATATAATATTCTCACGTATTGATCTGTGGAGTAAAGAGCCTTCTTGTTGAACCATTCCAATTTGTTTTCGCAAGCTATCCTGCGTCACATTTGATAGGCTTTGGCCGTCTATAAGAATTTGCCCTGTCTCTATGTCGTAAAATCTAAGGAGTAACTTTAATAAGGTGGATTTTCCTGCCCCAGAACGACCAACTAATCCAACTTTTTCTCCTGGTTGTATTGTTAACGACACATTTTTAAGCCCACCACTTTTCTGGCCATAATGATGTGAAACACTCTGAATTTCAATTTTTCCATGGGAAATTTTTAATGGTTCTGCCTTTGGAGCATCCACCATTTCTATGGGATGTGAGATAGTTTCCATTCCTTCTGAAACCACTCCTAATTGACGAAAAAATGATGAAAGAGCCCACATAATCCAGCCTGTCATTGAATTTAGGCGTAAAGTAAGAGCAGAGGCAGCAACAACTACCCCGATACTTACTTCGCCAAGTGACCATAGAAGTAAAGCCCAACCAACTACGCCGACGATTAGTAAACCATTAAGGATTACTAAACCTATCTCCATAATAGTTGAAATTCGCATCTCAGTTTGAAAAGTGATCCTAGTAGCCTCAATCGCTTCTTTTGCATAGGTAAGTTCCTCATTCCCCTGTGCAAACATTTTTACTGAATGTATATTTGTATACGCGTCAACTACTCTACCAGTAACGGTGGAGCGTGCATCTGATGCTGCTCTTGAAGCGGGTCCGACACGTTGAACTGTCCACCGTGTAAGTAAAAAATATAGAAAAAACCAAATTAAAAGAGGTACTGAAAGTCTCCAATCTGCCTGAATTAGTAAGATCCATGCCCCTAAAAGGTAAGCTAACGAAAATGTTATAGCATCAAAGATTTGAAAGACAGCCTCACCAGCGGCAGGAGGTGTTTGCATAATTCTATTGGCTATCCTGCCTGCAAAGTCATTTTCAAACCAACCCACTGACTGACGCAAAACGTGTCTGTGTGCACGCCAACGGTAGAGTGTACCATAATTGGGAAGAATTGTATTATTCATCAAAGCAACATTGATTATATTAATAGTTGGACGTAAAAAAACTATAAAAACTGCCAATATAATTAAAAACTTACCATGCTGGATCCAAACTTGTGCTGGATTATCTGGCAAAATATCAATGACATATCCCATATAATAAATTAGGATTAATTCTACAAATGCTACGATAGTAGAGGTTATAGCAGCCCAGAAAAATACTTTTTTAAATGGTTGGGAATATTCCCACATAAAAGAAAAAAGCTTAGTTGGAGGTGTATCCGTTTGTGGATACTCAGAATAGGGGTCAACCAGATTTTCAAAAAAGCGAAACATAATACTCTCAAATTAGAAATAAAAACTATTTTAGGAACACCTAGTTGGGCTTAATTTAAAAAATAGAATGAAACAACTGATTTGTAACCGAAGTGTATTTATTTATAGATTCTCGTTTATGGCTATTTACTAAGAAACCACTGGAAGAAACAAAGATTGACAGAGGTCTTAGTTATTATTTAAACTCATTTTATAAGAGGTTGGATAGATAGGTTAATGCATTCTACTCTAGGAAATCCAATAACAAAAAAGAGGGCGTTTGGCTGTTACTATACTTAAATAATAATAAATTTATTTATGATACTAGCTTTAAAATTATTAAATGAAAGGAATATAAAATGGCAAATCTGTACTCAAAAAATTTCAGCAATGCGGATGAAGTTAAAGAACCTCCAAAAGCAAGAGTGGAGATCGTTAAGTTGGGTAATGTAAATGCTACTAAGTTAGTTGTTCAACCTGGCTGGGTTTGGTCTGAGTGTATTAAGCCCATAGTTGGTGGGCATAGCTGTCAGGCTGGACATATTGGAGTAGTTATATCTGGGCGTTTAGGTTGTTCGCATGATGATGGATCAAAAATAGAAGTTGGACCAGGTGATGCATATTACTTTGCACCAGGTCATGATGGTTGGGTGATTGGTGACGAGCAGTGCGTAATGTTTGAGTTTGTCGAAGGTGGTAAAGACTTTGGTCCTTGGACTTCAGCTAATTAAATAAAAATCTTTATTAACGTGGGGGGTCTGTGTGTAATTAGTATTCCGATCTCCCCGCTAATAGTCTAAAATTATTATAGATGGTAAATCTATTTTGTGAGATTCATTTTGTTAGACGTAAATAAAATTTATGCGTGCCAAAATAATCCACAGTAGGTCCTCTAATCTTTCACTGTTTATTGCGATTGGATATTTCTTTAAACTATCCTTTTTGTGTCATTAAGAATTAATTCAAAAATATTTTACTTTATCGGCATAATATTATTTGTTTTCTAATTCTTTAAAAACACAATTAGTTTAGTTAAATAAACTCTAATATGAATTTGACTTAGGTTTATTATACTTTCTTTTGCGAAATTATGACATTAGGTTTACCAACGCCTGAATTCGCTGTTACCGATACTTTTAATTTCTCTTTTTTGGTTTTTTGATCTCTTTATTACTGCGGTTATTATTGCCTTTTCCCATTGAAGTTTCCTCGCGTTGGCAGCGCCATTTTTGGACTGCGATTAATCCACTGGTCTCCTAAAAGAGGAGTCCTATGGCTTGATAATTATTTTAACCCGCTTGAATTTTTGACGGGATGAAGTCTTCACAAGCTAATGGTGCCAAACTTAGTATCATTTGTCGAAACAATTCTTTTAACTTGGGTGGTTTATAGTTAGTAGCAAGTGATGAATCATCTCATAAATAACGACTTAAATTGTAAGTTAAAGAATTTCTTTGGCTACGATAGTTTTAGGCCCGGCCAGTTAGAGATTATTCAACATTTATTGAACGGTGAAGATGTACTTGCTGTGATGCCTACGGGAGCGGGAAAATCACTCTGTTTTCAACTTCCAGCACTGATACAAAACTTCAAAACAATAATTATTTCACCATTGGTTGCTTTGATGAATGATCAAACAGCTGCGCTTCGTGATTTAGGAGTAGAAGTAGAACTTATTCATTCTGGTAGAGATTATGAGGAAAATGCACAATCATGGAGAAACTTTGCTACAGGAGATGTAAAAATTCTCTATATGAGTCCTGAAAGACTTATGCAGACGCGTATGCTGGCGGCTTTAGATTCTCTAGATATTGGAATGTTTGTAGTTGATGAGGCGCATTGTATTTCCAAATGGGGAGCTGGATTTCGACCAGATTATGAGGCTCTTTCAAGGTTGAGAGTGTTATTTCCAAAGACTATTTTGGCCGCATTTACGGCAACTGCAGACCAAGCTACCAGAGTAGATATTAATCAAAAGCTAAGCGGCGGTAGCGCAAGACAAATTTTGAAAGGATTTGGCAGAGATAATCTCTCACTTGCGATTTATCCCAAGAAAGAACTTAAGAAGAACCTAATTGAATATCTTAACCAAAAAGTTCACCAGAGTGGGATAGTTTACTGTCTGTCAAGAAATGAGACAGATGAGATTGCAGGGTACCTAAATAAGGAGGGATTTAATGCAATTTCCTATCATGCTGGAAAAACTACTGAATATAGAAACTCGGCTCAAGATAGATTTATGACAGAAGATGGTTTGATAATGGTGGCTACAATAGCTTTTGGGATGGGAATTGATAAATCTGATATTAGGTTCGTTATCCATGCAAGCTTACCCGGGAGTATTGAGGCTTATTATCAGGAAATTGGGAGGGCTGGTCGCGATGGTAAGCCTGCTGATACAGTTTTGTTTTTTGGACTTTCAGATTTAATTAAAAGACAAAGAATGATTTTTGAGGGAGAGGGAGCTGATCAATTTAAAGTTTTAGAATATAAAAGATTAGAAGCACTAACAGGCTATTGTGAAACTGTAAAATGTAGAAAAGTGGTGCTACTTTCATATTTTGATGAGGAAAGTGTGCCTTGTGGTAACTGCGATAACTGCGTGACACCCCCCATAGTTGAGGATCATACTACTCAAGCAATAATAATTCTCTCTGCAATTAAGCAAACTGGTGAGTTTTTTGGAACCAGTCATATCATTGATCTCGTTCGAGGATCTGAGACAGCAAAAATAAAAGAAAAAGGGCACAGTAGCCTGGAGTCCTTTGGAAAGGGGGCACGATACTCTAAGTCATTTTTTCAAGGTCTTATTCGTCAACTCATCTCTTCTGGTATTTTGAGAGTAAATTTAGAAAGATTTGGTGCGGTTCAGCTAATGCAAAATGCTGACAAAATTGTTGAAGGTCGAGAACAATTTTTTGCGCGTGCACATGTAGAACGAAGTTCTACAAAAACTATTAGTCCTAATACTGGAAGGGTGATTGAGGAAGGGCCTGAAGCAATCCTATTTCAATCATTAAAAGCTCTACGTTTGGAAATTGCCAGAGTAAAAGGTGTGCCAGCATACGTAGTTTTTTCCGATCGTACACTTCAAGATATGTCTGTCAAAAAACCGAAAACAAAGAGTGACTTTCTTTTAGTAACAGGGGTTGGAAATAAAAAAATGAGCGAGTATTATGATAGCTTTTCTGAGTTACTTAAATTATTTTAGATTAACAGTTGTTGTTTAGTTGTGGGAGTTCGTTTTCAGTGTTCAAAATACTTTCCCCCGGTAAGTTCATCTCTAGTTCTTGGAAAAATGGGGGAGGGATAACTCGTGAAATTGCGCGCTCGCACCCGGGTGATGACTGGGTTTGGAGAATTAGTATTGCAGAAGTTACAACTGACGGGCCTTTTTCAAAGTTTGATGGGATGTCACGTATTCTTACTGTTATAGAAGGTAAAGGTGTGGATTTAAAAAGTTCTGACGGTGTAATAGCCGCTCGGCTTTTAAAACCAGTATTTTTTTCGGGTGAAACGGATATTTTAAGCAACCTTGTGAATGGGGAAATCAAAGATCTAAATATAATTTTTGATCACACTAAGATAACGGCAGAAGTGAATCTTTTAAAGGGACCTATGATTAAAAATATAGGTGTTGGTGGGTTTGGGTTTTTAGCTCTGGGAGGACATATTTTTGCGGGATCCCAGTTACTTAAGGTTGGAGAGTTTGTTTTAGGATCTAACATCTCTTTAAATCTTAATACTGGAGGTTATGGATTGTGGGTTTCTTTATGTGAAAAGGTCCTACCCAAAGTCTAATCATCGATTGTAGTAATATTTGAGATATTTTTAAAAAATAGATATTTTATAAGATTTTTGAAATCTGACTTTTAGATAAAAAGAAATTATAGCCTCCTTTTGACACTAGCTTTCATTTTATCGAACGTTCGGCCGTCTGTTATAAGTAAACCAACACCGATTATAGTGAAACCATACCAAGCTTCGCTTGCCAACGCCTCTCCAAGAAATGTTGAACTTAATGTTACTGCTACTGGGGGTATCATAACTGTTACTAGCATTAGGTTCGCAGAGCCGGCCCTGGCCAGGATTTCAAAATATAAGAAGTAGGCAATTGCAGTCGATATAATCGCAACACCAATTACACTGCCCCAAACATGTAAAGAAAGAGATAACGAGGGTAAACCATCTACGTACAACGCAATTGGAAATAGTATAACTGTACCGCCCAAAAGCATTCCAAAAGCATTTACAAGGGGAGGGTAATTTGAAAGATATTTCTTCCCCCAAACACCTGCGAAAGAGTAAGAAAATGCTGCACCAAGTACAGCTAGTTGAGCTAAGTTTTGGATATTGAAATTAGAAAGTGCGTCAATTCCCATAATAACGGCAACACCAAGAAATCCAAGGAAGGCACCTAAGATTTTTCTAACTGTTAATGGTTCGTCTATCAGTAATATTCCTGCTACAACTGCGCCAAATACAGCTGTTGTTCCATTTAAAATTGATGCAAGCCCACTTCCGATACTTACCTGCGCCCAAAATATTAATGAAAATGGGATAGCATTATTTAATGCCCCCATAATTAAAAAGTTAAACCATGCACGCCCTGATAATGGGATTTTTAAACCTTTCCACAAAACAACAATAAATATGGGCGGTAATGCCCAAAAAACTCGGTGAAGTGCTACAGTTAGCGGTGGAATTTCAGTTATTGCTATTTCTGCAAAAAAAAATGATCCTCCCCATACGAAGGCTAAGCCAAGTAACAGAAGTCCAGAGGTTAGGTCAATTTTAGGTACAAGTTCACTGTTCATCCTTTACACTCTCATGTTTTATAAAATATATCGACCTGTTTCTTGCGAAATTTAGTAAGATAAAAATGCTATAGTAATGATAAGATCAACTTAGCAAGAAACGGGTGGTAAATAGACAGTTCACAGTATTTAGTGCAGAGTATTATTGCCGCTAAGCTGTGAAAAGACAAAAAGAAATTTTCCCTATGTTATTTATAGGATGCGTGTAATGGTATCTATTTTTGACTATACAACGACATAAGGATAGGAGGGTAAGTATATGATAAATCAAGCATTAATTGATTATCAGCGCATAGAGCGTGCTATTAATTATATTGGTGACAATTTTAAGGATAAACCTTCATTAGACGATATCGCCAAAAAGATAAATTTAAGCCCATATCATTTCCAACGATTGTTTTCTCGGTGGGCTGGGGTGAGTCCAAAAAAGTATATGCAATATGTTAGTCTGACTTACGCTAAGGAAGTTTTGCTAGAGAAAAACCAACCATTAATGACGGTTGCGTATGATATGGGGCTTTCTGGGACGAGCCGTTTACACGATTTATTCGTTAATATCGAAGGGATGACACCAGGTCAGTTCAAAAATTGTGGGGACAGTTTAAATATTAACTATAGTTACTCTGATACACTTTTTGGTAATATTATTGTTGCTTCAACAAGTGTTGGTGTTTGTCACGTTGCATTTGAGAATTGCAAAAATGTTAGTATTGAAAATCTTAAAAAGAAATTTTCAAAAGCTAACTTCTTTGAACGAACAGATAAACTTCAAAAAGATGCTTTAAAGGTGATCTCTCAAGAAAAGTTAGATGATTTCGGGGGAGTTAAAGTTCATTTGTTAGGTACTCCGTTTCAGTTGAAAGTCTGGGAAGCATTGTTAAAAATTCCGATGGGCTCTCTTACTACTTATGGTGATATTGCTGATATAATCGGTCAACCCAATGCCTCTCGAGCTGTCGGCACCGCAATCGGTAGAAATCCAATTGCATTTTTAATACCTTGTCACCGCGTTATTCAAAAAAGTGGTCAGATTGGTGGTTATATGTGGGGTGAGAATCGTAAGAGAGCTATTATAGCCTGGGAGGGATTAAAAACCGATGAGGAAGTGACATAAAAAAAATAAGAGTTTTTATTAAGTATCGAGTTTTTTAATCTTCATAATTTTCAAATTATGACCCATTAGTAAATTTTAAATAAGTGATATAACTTTTTATTATTTAATTTGAGAAAAAAGTTATTTTACTCTAATTTTTTCTATTCAAAAATAATGCATGAGATTCATCAGTTCCATCGTGAAAGGAACCAAACATCTTGTCCCAAGGAACTTCTAAATTGCCGTAGTTGCATTCAAAGTATCTATGGTGCATTTGATGATGAAAATTACCTAAAGATAATGCATTTTTGTCTTTAACAAGTAATGCATCAAAACCAGCATGCGAAGTTACAGCGGTAAGAGCTTGGTGTTGCATGTGAAAGAGAATGTGTATTGGGTGAGCTGCTATAATCCAATGAATAAGTATTGAGCTAAAGAATAATAGATGTTCAATTGGGTGCATAGAAAGGCCTGACCATGGTCCAACATTTGTATTTCTATGGTGTAGCGAATGAGCAATCCGGTATATTGGAGGCCAGTGTAACAATCGATGAACCCAATAAAAATGAAAAGAAATCCATAAGGGGGTCAAAAATAGTAAGGCAATCGACCAAATAGGATTGTCTAGCCACCCAAGAACAGGAGCATATCCGTTGGCCATCGCCCAAAACATTAGTATCTCGAATGCTGACCAGAAGAACACACCGCTGGTTAGTGTCCAAAACATGTTATCACGTACTTGGTTTCCAAATGTGAACATTCGACTGCTTTTTGTCATATCTCTCTGATCAAACTTTAGACGATCACCTTGAGTTCTTCGCATGTGTAAAGATAAATGGAGACAACCTGCTACCACACTAATAAGTATAATATTTCGAATGAATATTTTTAGAGTCCAGCCAAGCTCTAATGAAATGGTTTGTTCCAATGAAGGTTGAAAGTACTTCCAAGCTAAAAATGCCAGACCAACAATGATTAAATTTTCTCCAAATACAAACCAGCGAGCCGAAAACCACCGAATAATATTCAAGGGGTTTGGTGGCCAATGAAATATTGGAGACGTTTGAATTGGAGCTTCGGGGCGATAGTTCCACTGTTTGGCAAAACGGCTTTCGGGTTCTTTTGAATTAATATTACTCATATTTAACTTTCTTAGCCTGCTCGCCTCTCAATAGCTTAACTTTAAGAATTATTTAAATAAAGAAAAATTTTACAAAAACTAATTTACCCATAGAATAAAGTATTAAGATAATTATATATCGAGAAATGAATAAATATGAATCAAATGTAGATATGATAAGTATTTAAAAAAATTGTTTGTGGGAAAACAAAATATTAATATGTGATATCTTAAATTATTTTAAACAATAATTACTAATTAAAACTTTTTATAAATCAAAATATGACATTTTATATAGTCAGGCAAACCTAATGAGATTACGATTAATACTAGGCGATCAATTAAGCGAAACAGTTTCAAGTCTGCATAATGTCGACAAAATTAATGATATAGTATTAATTTGCGAAGTTCATTCGGAAGCAACATATGTAAAACATCATAAAAAGAAAATCGCTTTTCTTTTTTCTGCAATGCGTCATTTCGCAGAAGATTTATTAAATCAGGGTTATAATGTCCTTTATACAAAATATGATGATGAATCTAATACTGGATCCTTATTAGGTGAAGTGAAACGAGTGTTAAATATCCATAGAATTGAAAAAATAATTTTAACCAAACCAAATGAATACCGACTATTTTCTGAAATATTAAAATGGTCAGAGATACTAGGATTCCCTGTTGAAATTAAAGATGATGACAGATTTTTATGCGCAACTGAAGAATTCAACCTTTGGGCGAAAGAACGCAAACAGATTAGAATGGAATTTTTTTATCGTAATATGCGTCGTAAATATTCAATCCTAATGGATGGAGATCAGCCTATTGATGGGCAATGGAACTTTGATAATGACAATCGGAAACCACCTAAAGCTGACTTAGATATCCCTCAAACTTACTTAAGCGCACCAGATCTAATAACCAATGAGGTTTTAAAAGTAGTCGATAACAGTTTCCCAGATCACTTTGGGGATCTATATCCTTTTAATTTTGCTGTGACGCGTGAACAAGCTTTAGAAGCCTTAGAAGAGTTCATAAGTAGGCGATTGCAGAATTTTGGTACATATCAAGATGCGATGGTAGAAGGCGAGCCATGGATGTTTCATAGCCATATCAGCTTCTACCTAAATTCTGGTTTATTAAACCCTTTGGAATGTATCAAACAAGCAGAAGAAGCATACTACCGGGGTTTTGCACCAATTAATGCTGTTGAAGGTTTTATACGTCAAATTCTTGGGTGGCGAGAATTTGTCAGAGGTGTTTATTGGTTAAAAATGCCTGAATACAAATCAGTTAATTATTTAGAAGCAACACGAAAGCTTCCTTCATTTTATTGGACTGGAGAAACAGAAATGAATTGCTTGCATCAATGTGTAAGTGAGACACGTGAAAATGCATATGCACATCATATTCAACGTTTAATGGTTCTTGGTAATTTTGTTTTGCTCGCTGGCATTCATCCAGATCAAGTAAATGAGTGGTATTTATTAGTTTATGCAGATGCATATGAATGGGTTGAGCTTCCAAATGTAACTGGAATGATATTATTTGCAGATGGTGGAGTTGTGGGCTCAAAACCTTATGCTGCAAGTGGCGCTTATATCAACAAAATGTCCAACTACTGTAAGAAGTGTAAGTATAAAGTAAGTGAGAAAACCGGGCCTGACGCATGTCCCTTTAATTATCTATATTGGGATTTTATAATAAGAAATGAGAAAAAGCTTCGTTCGAACCCGCGTATGGGTCTAATATATAAAAACCTTGATCGTATGGATCATGAAAAATATATAACTATTAAATCTGATAGTGATCTTTTTTTTAACAAACTGGATAAAGATAAAAAAGTTTGAATTACCTAAAATTTTGTCAAATTTTAAAACTTTCGTACACGTCGGTTCAAAAATTGAAAATAGTTTGTGAGGACGTTATGTTCTGCTCTGAACGCAGTTGGGGTTTGTCCAAAAGTGGTAGATAAAATGAAAAAAGATATAAATATTGTGTGGTTTAAGCGTGATTTGCGAGTAAATGATCATGCTCCCTTATTGGCCGCATCAAAACTTAACATACCTATATTGCCACTATACGTGGTTGAGACTGATTATTGGAAGAAAAGTTTTAGTTCTCGACGTCACTGGCACTTTATTTATGACTGTTTGTGTGACCTCAACATTTCATTGACGAATTTAGGTCAGCCTCTAATAGTTAAAGTTGGAGATATTTGTGATATCATTGAAAGCATCCAAGCAGAGTACAATATTTGTGGGGTATACTCTCATGAAGAAACAGGAAACCTTTGGACGTTTAATAGAGATATACGTGTTAAAAAAATATGTACTGTAAATAATATCCCAACACATGAGTATCCATCAAATGGTATTGTTCGCAAATTGTCATCACGTAATAATTGGTCAGCAATTAGAAATCAAAGAATGTCAGATAAAATCATATCAAAACCTAATAATTTAATTTCTGTACCCAGTTATAAATCAGATGAAATACCTGGAAAGAATAGTTCTATATTTGGAGAGAAGTTAATTGGTGGAGTTCAACGTGGGGGACGTGCTGCTGCAAAAAATGATTTAAGTGGGTTTTTAAATACTAGATCACAAAAATATTTATATCACATTTCAGCGCCTGGACTTTCATCCATATATTGCTCTCGATTATCTGCTCATCTGGCATGGGGAAGTCTTTCTGTTAGGGAGGTATTTCAGTCAATTAAAAAAAGAAAGAAACAACTTAATTTAGAAGACAAAAAATACTTTTTAAGAAATCTTACAGCTTTTAACTCTAGGCTTGCCTGGCGCTGCCATTTTATACAAAAGCTTGAAGATCAACCAGAAATAGAAACGCGTTGTATGCATCCAGCTTTTGAAGGTTTGCGAGATGATGATCACGATGAAGCAAAGTATCAAGCCTGGGCAACTGGATGTACCGGATACCCATTTATTGACGCATGCATGCGAAATCTGATTGCGGAGGGATGGATAACATTTCGAATGCGCGCTATGCTTGTAAGCTTTGCAAGTTATCAACTTTGGTTAGATTGGCGAGTTACGGGCAATCATTTAGCCAGATTATTTACAGATTATGAGCCTGGAATTCATTACAGCCAGTTACAAATGCAATCTGGCGTTACTGGTATAAATGCGATGCGAGTCTACAATCCAATTAAGCAATCCATTGAGCATGACCAAAATGGTCATTATATCCGAAAATGGGTACCAGAATTAAAACAGCTTCCAAATGAATTTATACATGAGCCATGGAAATGGGATAAAAACTTAATAGACAACGTTTCTTTTACTTTGGGGAGTGACTACCCAAAACCAATTATTGAGCATGCAGCATCTGCAAAGGAAGCTAAAGAAAAAATAGCTATTGCGCGTAAAAGCTCTAATTATAGAATTATTTCTAAATCAGTTTATAATAAACATGGTAGTAGGAAAGCTACTGCCAAGAGGATAAAAAAGCCAAAAGGTAATTCCCAATTATCCTTATTTTGATTTTCACCTTTGTGTTTAGCTTTTTAACAATTGAGGTTTAGTGAATTTAAAATAAAACAAACTTGACCGACCGGACGGTTTATTGTACTAATATTTACAATAAATTCTCCTAAAAGAGGTTTGATATGTATGCGCAAGAAGTAAAGTCGACGGGAAGTAAGCCCAAATCATTAAATAGTATGAGTGCTAAAGAAAAAGCTTTTCAGGAGAAGATAGACCGCGGGCAAAGGATAGAACCTAAAGATTGGATGCCGGAAGGTTATCGACGGACATTGCTTCGTCAAATGGGACAACATGCTCATTCAGAAATTGTTGGACAACTGCCGGAAGGAAACTGGATTTCACGAGCTCCGACTTTGGAGAGAAAAACTATTTTATTGGCAAAAGTCCAAGACGAGGCCGGTCATGGTCTTTATTTGTATTCAGCTGCCGAAACTTTAGGAAAATCACGTGACGAGATGACAAAGGAATTACTGTCGGGTCGTGCAAAATATTCATCGATATTTAATTATCCAACGTTAAATTGGTCTGACATGGGTGCGGTAGGCTGGTTGGTTGATGGAGCTGCGATTATGAACCAAGTGCCCCTTCAGAGGACCTCATATGGGCCCTATGCTCGGGCAATGGTACGAATTTGTAAAGAGGAGAGTTTTCATCAAAGGCAGGGTTTTGATATAATGATGAAAATGTCATTTGGCTCAAAAAAACAGAAAGCCATGGCTCAAGATTCACTTAATCGTTTTTGGTATCCATCCTTAATGATGTTTGGTCCCTCGGATAGCGAGAGTGTGCACTCGGCTCAATCAATGGCGTGGAAGATTAAAATTAATTTTAATGATGAGTTAAGGCAAAAGTTCGTCGACCAAACAGCGCCACAAGCGGAATACTTAGGGTTAACAATTCCAGATGAAAAATTAAAATGGAATGAGAAAACGGAACAATATGATTATTCTGAGCCAAATTGGGAAGAGTTTTTTGAAGTTATATCTGGTAATGGGCCTTGCAATACTGAGAGATTAGCTGCTCGGAACAAGGCGTGGGATGATGGTGAGTGGTTCCGTGATGGTTTGCTGGCCAATTCAACTAAAAATCAGAATTCAAAAATTGCAGCAGAGTAAGGGTTACTATGGCAAATGAATTACCATTATGGGAAGTATTTATTCGTGGTCAGCACGGGACAGCACATCGTCACGTGGGATCCTTACACGCCACTGATGCTGAAATGGCGATGAATAATGCTCGAGATGTATATACACGACGGAACGAAGGTTTGAGCATTTGGGTGGTTCCTTCAAGTGAAATTGTAGCCTCTATTCCATCAAAAAAGGGGCCATTATTTGATCCCTCAAAAGACAAAATTTATAGACATCCAAGTTTTTATAATATTCCTGTAGAGGTAAAAAAAATATGAGTGACCCTCGAATTCATTTGGCACTGCGGATGGGAGATAACTCTCTTATATTGGCGCAGCAAAATTCAAAATGGTGTGGTCATGCTCCAGCACTAGAAGAAGATATCGCTTTGGCTAATGTGTCACTAGATTTAATGGGGCATGCACAAATGTGGTTAGGGTTTGCTGCAGAGGTTGAAGGTGAGGGCCGAAATGCTGATACGCTTGCTTTTTTTCGAGATACAGAAGAGTTTCGTAATTCATTATTAGTTGAACGGCCCAATGTAGACTTTGCTACAACGTTAATGCGGCAGTACCTTTTTGATGTTTGGCACTTAGAGCAACTTTCACTGCTCAGTAATAGTTCAGATACTTTAGTTGCTGAGATTTCTCAAAAAGCGCTTGTAGAAGTTAGATACCATCGTGAAAGATCTCAAAGTCTCGTTATTAGGCTTGGGGATGGCACAATAGAGAGCCATAACCGTATGCAGGTAGCACTTAATGCACTTTGGTCGTATTTTGGTAGTTTCTTTGAAAATTCAAAAACCGATGAATTGCTCTTTGATTTACAAATTTCTTCTATGCCTTCATCCCTTTACCCGAGTGTTTTAGAACAACTCAATCAGGACTGTGTGCTTTCTACTCTAAAAACCCCGGAGTCAGAGTTTTGGCAAAAAGGTGCTGTACAGGGACACCATACTGAGAATTTAGGCTATATTTTAGCTGAAATGCAATATTTACAACGAACTTACCCAAACTCGAAGTGGTGATCTGTGGAGGTTTTAACTGTTAAATCAATCGTTGAGTCGGTTCCTGACCCAGAAATTCCTGTTCTTACGCTTGGGGATTTAGGTGTTATACGAGGTGTGCACGAACGAGATGATGGGTTTGAGATACATGTAACGCCAACTTACTCTGGATGTCCTGCAACAAGGGTCATTAATGAAATGATTTCTGAGGCATTGTTAAGAGCGCATATTGAGAAATTTACTATTAAGAAAGTACTCTCTCCAGTTTGGAGCACTCAGTGGATTAGCGAGTCAGGAAAAGCCAAGTTAGAAGAGTACGGAATTGCGCCCCCCAATCCTGGTGCCAACGGACCAAAATCATGCCCTCAATGTAAATCTACTCGTGTCAGTGAAATAAGTGCATTTGGGTCTACCCCGTGTCAGGCTCTTTGGAGATGTCAGGAGTGTCTTGAGCCGTTTAATTATTTTAAATGTCTGTGAGTACAAGATGAATTCTTTTTATTCACTATCGATTGATAAAATTGAAAAAAATACTGCACAGTCTGTCGTCTTGACTTTAGGGTACGAGGCTAAACTTGCTAAGAAGTTCTCTTTTCGTGCTGGACAATATCTAACCGTGCGTCATCACTCAGAGGGCGAAGACCTTAGGCGCTGTTATTCAATATGCTCTATCGAAGGTGGACCATCTCTTCAGATTGGAATTAAAAAAGTTGAGGGGGGAGCTTTTTCTAGTTTTGCAAACGAAAAATTAAAAGTTGGAGACAGACTAGAGGTAATGCCACCTTCAGGAAAATTTACCCTTAAGTCGACTAGTGTTGCGAGACATGTTCTGGCGGTTGCGGCTGGAAGTGGGATCACGCCAATTATTAGTCATATTGAACGGATCCTATTAGAGGAATTAAATTCTAATGTGACGCTGATTTACGCGAACAAAACACCCTCTAGTATTATGTTTCGAGAACGAATTGAAGATCTTAAAAACCTCTATTTAAAACGTTTTTCAGTTGTTCATGTATTATCTTCGACACCTCAAGATATTGAACTATTCTCGGGAAGAATAAATGCAGATAAACTAAGAGGAATTGTTACTTCATGGGGACAAAATAAGTCGATAGATAATGTGTTACTGTGCGGTCCCGAAGATATGGTTCATAGCTTAAGAGATGAGTTCTTTGAATTGGGGGTGACTCATGAAAAAATTCTTTATGAACTTTTTTCAACTGAAAAGCGAAAGAACATGCAGCCAGTCAAGGGTAAGTTGACTACACTTAGTGAGGTTGCAGTAACAATTATCTTAGATGGAGTAACCCATAAACTTGAGATGAATGGTGGTGATACTATTTTATCAGCAGCCCTAGAGAATAGTTTGGATGCACCTTTCTCATGCCAAGGTGGGATCTGTTCCTCCTGTAGGTGTAAAATTATCGAGGGCAGTGGGGAGATGGAGGTCAATCATGCCTTAGAGGATTACGAGGTTCAAGATGGGTATGCACTGAGTTGTCAATTGCGTCCAACTACCAATAAAATAACAATTACCTATGATGAAGGTCATTAAGGAAATATTTTATAATAAAAATTTTTCTTCCACGGTTGCTAAGGTCTGTAGATAAAATAAAGAGTAATGCAAAGAAAAAATTAGGGGAAACTTATGTATAACGTTCAAAGCCTAGTGAAGGGTAGTTGGTTAGATCCTGACATTTCAGCCAGGCCGTTTTACGACGCCTCGACAGGAGAGCGGATTGGGAGTGTTGGTCATGAGAATCTTCCTTTTAAGGAAATGCTTGAATTTGGTCGTGAGAATGGTGGGCGCTCCCTTCGTGAGATGGGATTTCACGAACGCGCAAAGTTAATAAAAGCAGTCGCAGTTTATTTGGAACAAAATAAAAATGAATTGTATGATATTTCGTATCATACTGGAGCAACTAAATCTGATAGTATGACCGACATTGATGGTGGCATTACTACAATGCTTGTTTTTGCTTCAAAGGGACGAAGAGAAATGCCGGACGGCAAGATATACGTCGACGGTTCAGTAGAAGAACTCTCTAGGGATGGAACATTTAAAGGTATTCATATTGCCACTCCATTACTCGGGGTGGCAGTGCAAATAAATGCCTTTAACTTCCCTGTATGGGGAATGTTAGAAAAACTTGCACCTTCATGGTTAGCAGGGGTTCCAGTAATTGTTAAACCTGCTTCGCAGACTGCTTATCTAACTGAAGCTGTAGTTAAGTTGATTGACCAGAGTGGTATCGTACCAAAAGGGGCAATACAGATGATAGGCGGCGATGTTGGTGATTTATTTGATCATTTAACTGCGCAAGATGTAGTTAGTTTTACTGGATCTGAAGCAACGGCAAACAAAATACGCTCTAACCCTAATATCCTAAAAAACTCTATTCGGTTCGTAAGTGAACAAGATAGTTTAAATGGAACAATTTTAGGTTCTGATATAACTCACGAAGACCAAGATTTTGGGGTATTTATTAAAGAAGTTCTACGAGAACTGACTGTGAAATCTGGACAAAAATGTACTGCAATTAGACGTATTTTTGTTCCATTTAAAATGGTTGCTCCAGTTATCGCAGCCTTAGATCTAAAGCTCTCTAAGACTATTATAGGCGACCCTAGAAATGAAGATACGCGTATGGGCCCATTAGTATCCACTACTCAATACGACGATGTTCTAGAAAAGGTAAATATTTTAGCTCAAGAAGCTGAAGTCGTAATAGGGAAAATTCCGGAAATAGCACTAACAAAAACAGCTTTTTTTAACCCACTAGTATTTCATTGCAAAGATCCTGACCACTCTGAATATGTTCACAGTGTAGAGGCCTTCGGTCCAGTGGCTACAATTATGGGTTATAAAGATTTGGAGCATGTGGCGCGCTTGCTAAATAAGGGTGGAGGATCACTTGTCGCCTCAGTGTTCACAAATTCGGGAGAATTCGCACATGAAATATCTTATCAGTGCGGACCCTGGCATGGAAGATTATATTTTAATAATTTGAAGTCATCCAAGTCTGCAACTGGTCACGGAGCCCCATTGCCTCACATGATACATGGCGGGCCTGGAAGGGCTGGCGGAGGAGAGGAATTAGGCGGTATTCGCGGGGTTATGCAGTACATGCAGCGAACGGCTGTTCAAGGGCACCCTAGTTTACTCACAGCGATTAGTGGGAGTTATATATCAGGTGCCGAGAGGAGTATATCTCCGTCACATCCATTCAAACGAGTTTTTGAAGAATTAAAAATCAGTGAGATGATAACAACTAAAAAACGAAAAGTTACTTTAGAGGATATCGAGCTTTTTGCTAATTTCACTGGAGATTTATTTTATGCGCATATGGATGAAATAGCTGCAAAGGCAAATCCATTTTTTCCTGGTCGTGTGGCACACGGTTATCTCTTAATAGCATTTGCAGCAGGTCTTTTCGTAGAGCCAAACCCTGGACCTGTACTTGCAAATACTGGACTTGATAACCTTATATTTTTGAAACCTGTTTCTCCAGAGGATGAGATCTATGCAACATTAACGGTTATGAAAAAAACGCGTCGTACGAACGAATATGGTGAGGTAAGGTGGTTAGTTGAAATCAGTAATCAGAGTGATGAAAGAGTTGCACAGTATGAACTTTTGACCATGTGCTCCTATGGCACGAAATAAGTGTCTTGTGAAAGAGAATATTCATTATGAAAAAAAGTGAAACTATTATTGAGATTAAGAACGGTCCATTGCTTGAGATACATCTCAATAGACCTGATCAATTAAATGCATTTAATGAAGAGATGAGTAGGGCGTTTATTAGTTCTTTAGAGCAAGCAAGGGACGATGAGGGTACTCGCGCTATTTTGCTGACTGGTCGAGGTCGTGGTTTCTGTTCTGGACAAGACTTAGGAAACCGAAACCCTGACACCATGAGTGAGACGCCTGACTTGGAAAAGACTATCTCAGAGCTTTATAACCCCTTGGTAAGATTAATAAGGGAAATGCCAAAGCCTGTCATTTGTGCTGTTAATGGTGTGGCGGCAGGTGCGGGAGTAAATATTGCAATTGCATGTGATATTGTCATAGCAAATGACAAGGCTAAGTTTATACAAAGTTTCTCAAAAGTCGGTTTAATTCCTGATGCAGGAGGAAGTTGGATGTTGCCTAGATTAATAGGAGAAGCTCGTGCCAAGGCACTATCAATGACAGCTTACCCCTTGCCAGCAAGGCAGGCAGTTGAATGGGGCATGATCTGGAAGGCTGTTGCAGAAAGTGAACTTTTAGACGAAGCGAGGCAGTTGGGAGTTGATTTGGCAAATGGACCCACGATTGGACTTGGGCTTACTAAAATAGTCATTCAAAATTCTATAAATCAAAGTTACAATTCTCATTTGGTTCAAGAGGCTAAATTTCAGGGAATTTGTGGTCGTAGTAATGATTACAAAGAAGGCGTTCGAGCATTTTTAGGAAAGCGAAAACCAAATTTCGGAGGAAACTAAAATGGATTCACAAGAAATTGCAGAAAAATCATCGGAAATCATGTGGGAAAGTGATGCTGCGTCCAAGTGGTTTGGTATGAAAATCGAGAGTGTTGCACCGGGATATGCGCAATTAACTCTGCCTGTTGAAAAACAACACTGCAATGGCCATGGTAATTGTCATGGAGCAGTAAGTTTTGCGCTTGCCGACAGTGCCTTTGCGTTCGCGTGTAACAGTTATAACGAAAGATGTGTCGCCCAACATAACATGATTACTTACCTAAGACCTATTCTGTCTGGCGATGTTTTGAATGCTGAAGCGCGTGAAGTTAGCAGAAGTCGGAATTCAGGGATATACGACGTATGCGTTACGAACCAAGAAGGTAAAGTGTGTGTTGAAATGCGTGGATTCTCCCGTAGAGTAGAGGGAAGTTTATTTTAGTTTAAACTGTCAATGAGGAAACAATGAAAGATTTAACAGCTGATCCTAAGACCCTTGACCCCATTGAGCTCGCTTCTCGAGATGAGATATCATCATTACAGCTCCAGAGGATGAAGTGGTCAGTGCGACACGCCTACAATAATGTTCCTTTTTACAAACAGAAATTTGACTCCGTTGGTGTACATCCTGATCATTTGGTTGGATTAGAAGATATTAAAAAATTTCCACTGACAACCAAACAAGATTTAAGAGATAACTATCCATTTGGAATGTTTGCCGTCCCTAGGAGTGAGGTCTCGCGTGTTCATGCTAGCTCGGGGACCACCGGAAAGCCGACAGTAGTTGGATACACTAAAAATGATTTGGACGTATGGGCAAAAGTTATGGCTAGATCAATGCGAGCCTCTGGTACAAAAAAAGGTGATTTAGTTCATATTGCTTATGGTTATGGTCTTTTTACTGGTGGGCTCGGGGCTCACTATGGAGCTGAAGAACTGGGGTGTACAGTAGTTCCAGTTTCAGGTGGAATGACTGCGAGGCAAGTGACTTTAATCGAGGATTTTAAACCAAGTACAATTATGGTCACTCCATCTTATGTTTTAAATATATTAGATGAGTTTAGAAAAAGAGGCTTAGATCCAAGAGAGTGTTCTTTAGATGTAGGTATCTTTGGTGCTGAGCCGTGGACAAATGCTATGCGACGCGAAATAGAGGATGCTTTTGATATGCACGCGGTAGACATTTATGGGCTGTCAGAAGTAATGGGGCCAGGTGTCGCCAATGAGTGTGTAGAAACGAAAGATGGATTACATATTTGGGAAGACCATTTTTATCCAGAAGTTGTTGATCCAAGTAGTGGAAATAGCTTACCTGATGGTCAGAGTGGTGAATTATTATTTACCTCATTAACAAAAGAAGCCTTTCCGTTAATTCGATACCGAACTCGCGATCTAACTACGTTGCGCCCTGGCACCGCACGATCTATGCGCCGTATGGATAAAGTCACTGGAAGATCAGATGACATGATTATTCTACGCGGTGTTAACGTGTTTCCAACCCAGATCGAAGAACAAATTCTCTCGTTAAATGGATTGGCGCCGCATTTTCAACTAGAGTTAACTAAATCAGGTAGGCTGGATGAGATGACAGTTCATGTGGAGAAGTTGGAGGGGTACAATGAGGCGGATCTTGGACTATTACTAACTTCAAAAATAAAAGATATTATTGGTGTAACTGCAAAAGTTGAAGTTAAAAAAATTGGAGAAATTCCTCGATCAGAAGGTAAGGCTGTGCGAATAGTGGACAACCGAGTTAAAAGGTAAAAAACGTGGCCCGTACAATAGCAAAAGATCATGGTGACAAGAGGCATGCAATCTTAACAGCCTCTAGTAAAGTCTTCACAGACGTCGGCTTTGATAGGGCTTCAATGGCTCAGGTTGCCAAGGCGTGTAGTTTTTCAAAGGCAGCACTTTATCACTATTTCCCTAGTAAAAATGCATTATTATTTGCAATTCTCGAGCGGCATCTATCTCAACTTACTGAGCATATTTTGAAACTTGAGCGTCTAAACCGGTCAGCCGAAGAATTTTTGGCCCATATCGTTGAAGAAATACTACTCCAATATCAGGGTAACGACCCAGTGCATGAGTTACAAATACATGCTTTAGGGCAGTTAGACAAAAATGAACAACACATATTAAGAAGTCATATGAGGGAACTAGTGTCTTACGTCTCCGAAGTTATAAGCGAGGCCCGCCCTAGTCTTACTTCTCAGGGACCGAAAAATCTAAGAATGGCGACAATGTCACTTTTTGGTATGTTAAACTGGTATTATACTTGGAATGGAAGACGTGGCACTGAGGGTAGACGTGAATATGCCCGTTTTGCTGTTCAAATCTTTTTAAAAGGTGTTTAAAAAAAATTAATATATAAAAAATTGAGAGATAAAATTTAATTGTTTATCACCTTTCTGGTAAGGCTTACTAACCTGGCCTGTTTACGACAATTTAAGAAAGGCTGGAGTAATATAAGTCGCGTTTAGGCAATTAGATTTTTTGCTTAGCTTATACCTTAAATTTTATGGCTCACGTTAGGAACTATATACAACCGGCACCTCGGCGTCTATACGCTATGTTGTTAATGATTACGAGTTCTATAGTAATTAGTTTTGGTGGCTTAATTATAAGGAACATAGAAACAGCAGATACCTGGCAGATTAACTTTTATCGATCGATAGCATTTGGACTAGCAATAGGTTTGGTATTATTATTTCGTTATGGAAAATCTACACCAACTCAGTTTTTTGGCATAGGATGGTTTGGCGTGTTTGCAGCTTTCCTATTAGCTTTTGCAGGTATAGCTTTTTTGCAAGCAATTACGAATACAACAGTCGCGGCCACCCTTTTTACACTTAGTTCAATCCCCTTTCTAACTGCAACACTAGCATGGTTTTTTCTAACTGAGCGGATAAAAAAAGCGACATTTTTTGCGATGATTGTTGCGGCATTTGGTATATTAATAATGATGGTTGAGGGTTTTGCTTTCGGTACGGCATTTGGAAACTTGATGGCATTTTTATGTGCATTAGGGTTTTCTGGGTACGCCACTATTATTCGTAAAAATCGCTCTGTTGACATGTTGCCAACGTTCGTAGTCTCGAGTGTGATAGTGATGGCAATCGTAGCAACAGTAAGCTCGGGGGATATGCGAATACCAATTTATGATATGTTGTTATGTTTTGCTCTTGGTGGAGTAGTGGCTGGGTTTAGTAATGCGTTATTTATAATTTCATCTCGGCATTTACTTGCGGCCGAATTAACTTTTTTTATGTTGTTAGAGTTTTCGCTAGGACCAATCTGGGTTTGGATTTTTATAAATGAAATCCCCACACAGTGGACAATATTAGGTGGAGTAATAGTTATGTCTGCTGTTTTGTATAATACTTTTTCTGAATTACGACGAAAAAAAGACAGAATCTTATGAAACTTTTGGGCTGGATCAACTTAATATTGGAACAGTCTTTAGTAATACTAATAGTCTTCCAAGCTTTAACCTTCAGTACAAGATAAAGTTCTAGATAGAATTTATAGTGAATAGGCTAGTAAGTATATTTAAAATATATTTCGTATTGACCTTACTAGTGCTTGCGATAAATTGATTTTAAGTGAGGTACTGTCTTAGTAAGTACGCTTTAGCGTTTAAAAATAGTTAGCATAGGAGAGTAAAGTGGCAAGAGTTCGTGATGTTGAAATTGAGGAAGTACCAGACGATGTTCAGCCCATATATAAACGCTATGTAGAAGAATATGGTCCATTTGCAAATCAAGCTAAAGTATTTGCGCACCGTCCTATCGCATTAAAGTATATAATGGGAATGTTACTAGAAATGGCGGATAACCCAATACTTGAGAGGCGACACTTAGAAATTGCTATTGTCGCTGTGTCTGCAATAAATAGCTGTGAATACTGCGTTGCCCATCACGGCCCTAAACTGGAGGCTTCAGGTCTACCCCGTGACACAGTGGACAATATATTAAATCAAAATTGTCCTGGGTTAAGCCCATTAGAGTTACTAGTGCGAGACTATGCTGTTCAAGTAACCAGAGATCATAACAGAGTTCGAGACACTCAGTTCAATGAACTAAGAGAACACTTCACTGAAGAGCAGATGGTTGAGCTAACCTTTCGAATAACTTTGTGCACATTCTTTAATAAATTTAATGATGTCATGCAGTTAGAGATGGAAGAAGAGGCATCCCAGTACCACTCAGGTAAGTAATATTTAATTTAAATCGAATATAAATACATAATTTTAGGAGTATACTATGAAAATCTTTATGGCCTCATTTGGGACTGAGACAAACGTATTCGCGCCTATGCCAACAGGCTGGGAAGATTTTGAGGAATGTTATTTTTATAGGCATGATACGCTGTCTCAGCCTTCAAAATTGTTCAACTCACCTATGCATCTTTGGAATAAACGGGCTAAAGAAGATGGTCATGAGGTTATTTGCTCATTGTCCACATTTGCAATGCCTGCCGGTATTACGGTTCGGCATGTTTATGAAGAACTCAGAGATATGGTCCTCGAGGATTTAAGGGCCGCAGGGCCAGTAGATATAGTCCTTTTGTCCCAACACGGCGCGATGATTGCGCAAGGTTATGACGACTGTGAGGGTGACCTTATGGCAGAAATTAGGAAAATTGTTGGCGACAAAGTAATCGTTGGTACTGAATTAGATCTCCACGGTCACCTAACAGATAAAATGATGGATAGCGCAAATTTATTAGTATTCTTCAAGCATTACCCACATGACGATATCGATGAGAGAGCTGATGAATTATATGATTTAGCCATATCGTCTGCAGAAAAGAAAATTACGCCTGTAATGCGTTTTTGGGATTGTAAGATGATTGCATTTTACCGAACTCCAATTGAACCCATGGCAAGTTTCGTGGTGGAGATGAAAGAAAGAGAAAAGGAGCCTGGTGTTCTCTCATTATCTCTATGTCACGGGTTTCCAACTGGGGACATGCCTGACGTTGGCACAAGAATGATGGCTATTACAGATAATGATCCAGATCTTGCCAGTAGTTTAGCTGAGGAGTTTGGACAAAAGATTTGGGAGTTACGGGAGGATTTCAGGGTTGACTTCCCCTCAATAGATACAGCCCTTACTTATTCACATGAAAGCAATAAACATCCAATAGTATTAGCGGATATATCTGATAATGCGGGAGGTGGCGCACCATCTGACTCAACTGTTATGCTTAGGGCCGTGCTAGAAAAAGATATGAATGACGTTGCTGTGGGTATTTTTTGGGATCCAGGTGTTGTTAGAATTTGCAAGGCTGCAGGAAAAGGTGCCGTATTAGATCTCTGTTTGGGTGGAAAACATGGGCCAGTTTCTGGTTTGCCTTTAAATATAACAGCAGAAATCATGAATATTACAAGCAACCAAGAGCAAGCTATGGGCGATGGTGATGTGATGATGCCACTTGGCAACTTGATTTGGCTAAAGATGGAAAATAATATCAATATACTCGTCAATGATATACGTAACCAGGCTCTCAGCCGTCTTCCATTTCTAGAGATAGGGATAGAGTTAGAAAAGTTAGGTACGATTATTGTCAAATCATCTAACCACTTCTTTAATAGTTTTGATGTAGTTGCCGAAGAAATAATTCACGTCTCAGGGCCGGGGGCGATGAGTTTTGATAGTGCTACTATCCCCTATAAGAAACGTGATGGAAATTACTGGCCAAAAGTTGAAAATCCGCATAATTAGCATAAATTAGTCGGGTATTTGAAATTTTATATATAAGTTATATATCTTTAATTTTATATTATGTTATAAGCTAATTGAGTACAAAAATGGGCCAGCAAAGATGAAGAGGGTAAGGTAAATGAGCCAATATGATTTAGTATTAAAAGGCGGTCACGTTGTTGACCCGTCTCAAGGTATTGATAAAGTCCAAGATATTGCATTCACAGATGGAAAAGTTGCCAAGATTAGCGACGATATATCTGGAAGTGATGGAAATGACGTTAGGGACGTCAGTAAATCGTTTGTTGTCCCTGGCTTGATAGATCTACATACACACGTCTATTGGGGTGGCACTTCTTTAGGTATTGATGCAGACGATTTTTGCAGGCACAACGGCGTCACAACCGCAGTCGATACCGGATCAGCAGGCCCTGGTAACTTTGCTGGGTTTCGCAAGCATGTCATCGATAAGTCAGACGCAAGAATTCTAGCATATCTGCACGTGTCTCACGCTGGTGTATATGCCTTTTCAGATAGGGTGATGGTAGGTGAGAGTAAAAACCTTGACTTGATGGATCCAATTACGGCAATCGAAGTAGTAAATGAAAATAGAGACGTAATTGTCGGAATTAAAGTAAGGCTTGGCAGGATTGCGTCAGGGGTTCACGGCACTATTCCCTACGAGTATGCATTACAAGTTGCAGAGGAAACAGGATTACCAATTATGGTCCACATTGATGAGCCTCCACCCTCATATGCTCACATTATTTCTAGACTTCGGAAAGGAGATATCCTGACACACTGCTTTAGACCGTTCCCAAATACACCAATTATGGCTAATGGGAAGGTTCTACCAGAAGTTCTCAAAGCTCGAGAAAGAGGTGTAGTATTTGATATTGGCCACGGTAAGGGTTCGTTCTCTTTTAAAGTAGCAAGATTAATGCTTGAGAATAACTTCCAGCCAGATGTTATTTCTTCGGATGTTCATAAGTTGTGTATTAATGGGCCTGCGTTTGATCAACTTACCACATTATCGAAGTTTTTAATCTTAGGTGTTCCCTTTTATAATGTGATTGAACAGTCAACTGTGAACGCTGCAAAGGCTCTTAATAGGCCAGAACTTGGGACTTTCAAAGTTGGCTCTGTTGGGGATGTTACACTTTTAAGAATTGATAGTGGTGCGTATAACTATATTGACGTTAAGGGTGAGACAGTTGTCGGTGATAAGAAAATCGAGCTCGACGGTGTCGTATTAAACGGGAGGTGGTGGCACTCAGCCTAAACTATAATGAAGAGCTAAGCTTTTTTAAGTGTTCAACTTGAACCTTTCCCATTGCATTCCTTGGTAGTTCATTAAGAAGTAATATTTCTTTTGGACGCTTAAAGCTAGCAACCTTGTCCTTAAATATATTTAAAATATCACCTGGTTTTTTACTTGCGTCATTGAGCACGACTATAGCAATTGGTATTTCACCCCATTTTGCATCATGGCGGCCTACAACAGCACATTCCTTAACCTCCGCAGCATTATTTAAGACGCGTTCAAGTTCGGCTGGATATATGTTTTCACCCCCCGAAATTATGACATGCTTCAATCTGTCGGTGAACCAATAAAGACTGTCCTTATCTTTAATTGCAAGATCGCCTGTTTTAAACCATCCGTCATGAATTGCTTTTTCTGTCTCATCTGGGTTGTTCCAGTAGTATGAAAAGTTATTAGGTGCCTTTACCCAGATTTCTCCAGTTACATTTAGGGGAGCTTCGGACCCGTCGCTTAACATGAGCTTTATTTCTGTATTTAAACCAGATCTTCCGATTGATCCTTCTGTATCGAAAGCTTCATCTGGTTTTTGGTAAATAGTCACTGGACCTGTTTCTGTGGCACCGTAGATTTGTATCATTGGAATACCTCGGCTGTGACTATCTTTTATAAAACTAAGTGGAACATCGGTAGAGCCGATTGCTATTACCCTGAGGTCAGGGAACACTTTGTTATCCCAGTTAATTTTTTTAGAAATTGCCGAAATTATAGTTGGCACACAAACCATTGTCGTAATCCCCGCATTCCTTAATTTTCCAATTGCTACATCAGGATCAAATATGGGTAATAAGGTTACGTGGGCACCAACATAAAAAGCAGGAAACATTTGAATATTAATACCACCCACGTGAAAAAGCGGTAGTAGGTTTAAGATATGATCATTATCTGTCATATTATGGGCATTTACACTAATTATAGCGTTAGAGAGGATTGCATTTTGAGTTAAGACTGCTCCCTTTGGGAACCCGGTTGTTCCAGATGTATAAACAATGAGTAACGGGTCATTTAGGCTACTTATATAGTTTATATTAAATTGCTTTTGCTCTTCATTTTTTAACTCTTCTCGAAATAACTCCGTACCAACTGTCTCACAGTTCAAAGCTCTAAGAATTGACGGCATGTTTTCCTGATATCGATCTTCGTAAAAGACTACTATCGGACTGCAGTCCTTAATAATCTCATTTAATTCACCAGAACTTAACCTCCAGTTCAAGGGCACCACTATTAAGCCAAGCTTTGCACAGGCAAAGAAAAGTGCCACCTCTAAAGTGCTGTTGGTGCCGTAATAGGCAATTCTGTCGCCATGCTTAAGATTAAAGTCTAAACATAACTTTGCTGTTACTTTTGTAATAAAATTACTAAACTCTAAATACGTCCAGTGCTCGTCATTAAAACTTAAGGCTAGTTTTTTAGGTTGCTGTGCAGCGTGCTCCGTAAACCAGTTGTCCAGTGTCGAAAAACTTTCACTCAAGACTTACTCATCTCGCTCTCCAGACTCGTAAAGTGTCGCTTTTCCTAACATGTCAAGGCACAGCTCACTCGTCCAAGGTAACATCAATGAGCCGCACCTACTGTCTCTGTAGAGACGTTCTAAGTGTAAACTCTTTAACATCGACTGCCCACCACATGTTCTAATTGCCAATTGAGCGATTTTATTTGAGTTTTCCATTACCGTGTACTGTGCCGCCCAAGCTCGCAATAAACTTTCTCGTGAAGGGTAGGGGCCTGCCTCAGTAATTGCTTGGAACCAAATACCTTTTGTCTGCTCTAATATTATGCGCATTTCGGCAACCGCAATTTGTTTGGTGGGATGCATTCTTCGTTTTACGGGGGGAGTCCCTGGCATTTCACCTCGAAGGTATTTGATAGTAAAGTCATAGGCTGCCTGCGATATTCCCATATAGGCTGGCGTCAGGGTCATGAACATATGAGGCCATCTCTTAGCAGCCTTGTGGTACACGCCTGAGGGCATAAGTTTTGCATTATCTGGAACGAAAACATCCTTAAAGATTAAGTTTCTCGAAACAGTTCCCCTCATACCAAGTGGATCCCACTCGCCCTCTACCGAGACACCTTCAGAGTTAGCTGGAATTGCTAAATAAGTCGTATTCATTCTATCTTGAGTTCCAGCAACTTCTGATATTTCGGTGCAAAGTGTTCCATAGTAATTTGCATGGCCAGAAAGTGACGCAAAAATTTTCTTTCCATTTACAATCCAACCATTGTCTACTTTTAACGCTATGGTTTGGAAGGTACTAGAGCCCGCAGCAGCTGAGCCGCCCTCAGAAAAAGGTTGCGCATAAATAGCACCTTCATTTAAAATTCTTTTATAGTGAATTTCTCTCGAGACATTATGCTTCTCTCTATCAGCTCCATCAATATCAAGAGTATCAATTAAATGGCCGCTCCAAAGGCATGATGAGACATGCATGTTGAATGTAAGTGCTGTAGCACCGCAATACCTACCAATTTCTGCAGCGGTAAGCATATATGTCTTAAAATCTGCACCGTGGCCTCCACTAGGTTCAGGGATACAGACACCTATTAAGCCACTCTCAAAGAGATCCTTATAGTTTTCCGTTGGAAATGTTGCCGTCCGGTCGTAGTGAGCAGCTCTTAAGGAAAATTTCTCTTGACCAAGTTTCCTGGCAAGCCTTGTCAGTTTAATTTGCTTACTGTTTAAACCCCAAGCTTTTTCTTCAAATATTGGATGATCTTCTGACATTATTGTAAACCCTGATAAAAATTACTTAAGATTTTATTGGTGCTTTTACCATCTTCAAGATTTGTAAGATGGCCTGCACCAGGTATTTGATGATACTCCGCATATGGAATTACCTCAGCCATTTTTTTCATTGTCTTAGGTGGGGCATTTGTATCTTCCTCACCCGCTATTAAACAGCAGGGTACTTTAAGTGTCTTTATGTCATTTCTTCGGTTAAATGTCACCAAACACTGAATAATATCACGATACGTACTCGAAGAGACAGCCGACATCGAATTTATTGCTTCTTGCTTTACTGTGTCTGTAGCGCTTGAGCCCATAATATCAGGAATAAACTTCACAGCGAGTTCTTTAAGTGTCATTCCCATATCTAATGGTTTCAATCGAGCCTTTATAAAATCATCTTGGAAGGTCTTATCTTTTCCTCCAAATGCCGATGTGGTAGCAATTAATGTTAAGGATTTTACACAATTTGGGTTTCTGATGGTAGTTTCTAAAGCGATCATTCCCCCAATAGATTGCCCACACAGATGTACTTTTGATATATGTAGTGCCTCCATAAACTCGACAAGTTTATCAGCAAAATTTTTAAAACTTAAGTTGGATAGGCTCTTAGAGTTACCGTAACCAGGTAGATTTAACGAGATAACTCTATGAGATCCGCTGAGCTTCTCAAGTTGTGGTTTAAAACTGTCAGAATTGCCACCTATCCCATGAAGAAAAATAATTGGGATTTCAGAATTTCCATAATCTTGATAGGTTATTCCACAGACTTCTTTCATTCCACAAGGGCCCCATCAACCACAACCTTTTTCTCATCAATACTGATGGTGCACCCCATCATTGGCAGATCAAAGTGACCATCTGTAAATCTATTAGCAAATTCATTTGCTCCGGTAGAATAAAGAAAATTCCCGGCTAAAGACCTTAATTCTGTACCGTTTAAGTCTTTCTTATCGTACATAGTTAGTGACTCGTAGCGAGATAGTTTGTTCAGTCCCCAACCCACGTGACTAGTAGCATAACAATTCTTGTCTCCAAAAGATGAAAGGTAGTTTGACATTAGTTTCGCATCTGACCCTGTGCCATCAATGGAAACAACATAGTCACTTTCTATCATTAGTTTCACCTCAGATTCAAAGTATTTCTTAAAAGTAAGGTTAATGTCACCAGGCTGTAGAACTAATGTTCCATTTACACTTCCTGCTGCTGGAAAGGACACGACTAATCCTCCAGGCCAATGGGCTAATGTCCCAGGTTTATCTGTAAATCCCCAGACACCAACCGTATTGTTTCCTTTCATGTCGACACTTAAGTTGGTTCCTCGGCTACTAGTAACCCTCATTTCTTTTGATTTCCGGCAAAGCCTAGATGCTTCTAAAGTTTTCTGTTTTAGATCTTCAGTTGGCATTAGTCTTGTTAAAATATCTGGGTGTTCATTGGATATAGTCATAATTCTGGTGCCAGATTTAAGAATTTTATGCGTCTGAGCAGAGTGCATAAGTCCCTCAAGAGTTAAATCAACAACAAAGTCAGCATCGCATAAGGCAGTCACTGCTTTATCTTGTTCATTTAGGGCTAAAGAGGCGCCACTAGACCTGATTATCGCCTCTGAGATTATTCTGGGACTTGTTACCTTAATTGAGTAAAAGGGTACGCCCATTCTACTCAATGCTAGTTCTGCAAGATTGCAATTAAGTTCTCTGCTTTGTGTTTCTGATAAGATTATAGCTGTTTCAGATGGGTTTAACTTGCAAGATTTAAAGATACTTTCAAAACTATCTATCCAATGCAATTCTATACGATCACTTAACATATTTATTCCTTCAGAACTTTTTGCACGCACTATCAGTATATAATTATAACCATACAACAATATAGTAAATTAAAGGTAAATTATTTTTAAAAAAATTTAAATTATATCTTTTTTGAAAACAAATTTATTTTAGATAAAACCTTATTTAGTGTTAAGACCTCTTTGCTCTAAGATTGCACTCACCCCAGGCATAGCGCCGCGAAACTTTATATATAAATCTTCTGCAGGGCTTGATCCACCTGATGAATAAATACAGTCATGAAGTAATCTTGCCGTTGTCGTGTCAAACGGATCTCCAACCTCAGTAAAGGCCATAAATGCGTCAGAATCCATAACCTCTGACCACATATATGAATAGTACCCCGAAGAGTAACCATCACCAGAGAAAATATGAGAAAAGTTTGGAGTTGCGTGTCTCATTCCTATCGCTTCGGGCATATTAAGTTCTTTTAAAACTCTGTCTTGTAATTTTATAGGATCAATTTCACTTCTCTGTTCGTGGAAGGTCAAATCCACTAAAGCAGATGATATGTATTCGACTGTTGAAAACCCCTGGTCAGCATTTCGTGCCTTGAGGAGTTTTTGGACTAGGGAAGGTGGCATTGGTTCCCCTGTCTCAAAGTGTAAAGCAAACATGTTTAAGACCTCAGGAACTTCGAGCCAATGTTCAAATAACTGGCTGGGTAACTCCACGAAATCGCGAGATACTGAAGTACATGAAATAAATGGGTATGTAACATCCGAAAGCATGACATGCAGAGCGTGGCCAAATTCGTGAAAAAGGGTTGCAGCATCTTGAAAGCTTAAAAGACATGCTTGATTAACTTTTGGTTTTGTGAAGTTACAGACATTTATTGCTACGGGATGTTCTAAGCCATCAAACTTTGATTGACCTCTCAGAGATGAGCACCAAGCTCCAGATCTTTTGGACGATCGCGCGTAGTAATCCCCAATAAAGATCGCGACATGCTTTCCAGACCTGGTGACCTCCCAAGCTTTTACATCTGGGTGGTAAAGATCCAATTTGATTGGTTTAAACTCAAGATTGAATAATTTATTTGCACAGTGAAAACTTGCGTCAATCATTTTTTCTAGCTGGAAGTACGGCTTTATTTCAGTTTCGTCCAAGGAGTACTCAGTTTGCTTATATTTTTCAGCATAATACCGCCAATCCCAAGCTTCAAGTGCTTCAGTATTTCCATCTTTAAGCATAATTTTTTGTAAATTTTTTGCGTCAATGTTAGCTTTCTTTTTTGCTGGCTCCCATACAGCCATTAAAAGATCACGGACCCTTTTTGGATTTTTAGCCATCTGATTTTCAAGCTTAAAGTCAGCAAAAGAATTATATCCTAGTATATTAGCCCGCTCAGTTCTTAATGTGAGCGTTTCTTTTGCAATATTGATATTATCGGTGTCACCACCGTTCATCCCCCGACTACTCCAGGCTAGGTATGCTTTTTCTCTAAGTTTTCGATTTGAAGAAAATTGAAGGAATGGTTCAAGTATGGATCGGCTTAACGTAAGTGCATACCCCTTAACGTCACGGTCTAATGCCGCTTGGGACATTGAGTTTATTACGAACTCTGGCAACCCCTCCAGATCACTCTCATCTAAACTAAGACACCAGCTACTTTCATCTGAAAGAAGGTTTTGAGAAAATTTAGTTCCTAACTCAGCAAGATTTTGCATTATGTCAGTATACCGTTTTTTCTGTTTTTCGCTTAAGACTGCGCCAGCACGCTTAAACATCTCATAGTAAAGCTCACTTACTCTGATTTGCTCTTTAGTTAAATTAGATTCATTCCGTTTTTCATAAACTAAAGAGACACGTTCCCACAGTTTATTATTTGTTAAAACCTTTGAGTTAAAAGCTGCAAGCATTGGAGATATTTTTGTTTGAATACTATTTCTTTTTGGATTGCTGTCTGTCCCTACTAAATTAAAAAAAATTCTTGAAACTTGATCAAGTTCTCTATCACCTCTTTCCATTTCCTCTATAGTATTTTCAAAGGTCGGGGCCTCTAGATTATTTGAAATTTTTGTAAAATTAGTTTCGGCATTTTCCATGGCTTGCGTAAAAGCCTCTTCAAAATCGGCATCATTAATCATTGAGAACAGCGGAACTCCGTACGAAGAGTCCCAAGGGGCCAATAGAGTATTTTTCATTTAATTTCTCCACTACATACTAATGTTAGATTTTTAAAAGGGGAATTAATTCTAAGTGTTGTTATCAAGGACAGCGGACAATGACTAGTAAGAAGAGTAGAATTTTGTAGTCAAGTTTAGTTGGTCGGAGTATTAACGAAAATACTAGGTTACTTCATTAGGTTTAATTTGTAGGGCAAGCAGTCAGTTGGCGATTATTAAATATTTAAATTACTTTTTTAGGGTGTGTTAATTGAAGAGTTTATTACCATTAGTCATTAGTCTTTCATTGTTTCCGTATGGTTGTTTTGCCACAGAATTTTCATTTGGTTGCTGGAGAGGGGTAGAGAAAATGGTTGGGGTTTGGGATGACTCAAACAAAACAATTTTACTATATGGCAATAAATTCTCATTAATACGTGCCAGTAAAGACATGGTTCAATTTAACTTAGTAAGCAGTACTGAGCATGTTGAAATCCTAATAAAGGCCGATGGAAGTTATAGTGAGAAACATGGCGACCTACCGTGGAAAACTTTCAAAGAGGTAGATTGTATCTTGAATTTCAAAAATCTTTAATTTTTATTTAACTATTACTTTTAATGATGTAGCAAAATGAAAATTTATCTATAAGTTTACTCTTACAAATTAATTGACATTATACTTTTAGAACAACATTTCCAATAATTGTTTTTGCTTCTACCATCTCGTGAGCAGTGGAAATCTCACTTATTGGTAAAACTTTTCCTATAGCAACTTTAAACTTTCCAGCCTCACATAACTCTTGAAGATCCCTTTGGCATTGCTTTTCCGCTTCTAAGGGTAAATTGAAGCTTTGTATTAAGTTAATTTGACCGCCTTTTGCGGCTAATTTATAATATGGAAGGGTTGGATTAGGTACTGTTGTTGATGAGTATGCAGCAATTATACCATTGGGTTTAAGTAGATCTATGTCGGTTTCTATATTGCCTCCAAATTCAATCTCGATAATACGGTCGACGCCCAAACCTTTGGTGATATCCATAATTTCTTTTTTAAAGCTAAGATCATGGCGGTTAACCACGTGATGAGCACCAGCATCTAATGCATGTGACATCCGTTCTTTTGATCCTGCTGTCGCAATAACTGTGGCACCAAACTGAGAAGCTAACTGGACAGCAAAATTCCCAACTACACCACCCGCGCCTTGAACCAGAATTAACTTATTATCAATAGGTCCATCTGCAAAAACAGCTCTGTGTGAAGTTCTTAATGGCACCCCTAAGCATGCACCTTCCTCAAATGTAACATTATCTGGCAATTTGGACACTTGGGTTGCTGGTACCGCGATAAATTCTGCCGCAGTTCCAAAAGCCCTTCCAGGTCCTGCATAACCACCTTGTGCATTCCAAACCCATACATCGCTTCCAATTAAGTCTGTAGACATATTTTTTCCAACCTTTACAATTTTTCCTGCTCCGTCTGAATGGGGAATAATCAATGGAAATGGTAAGTTTTTATTTTGCCATCCGGCACGACGTTTTACATCTGATGGATTTATTCCAGATGCTTTAACTGAGATCAGTACTTCATTGGCGGTAGGCTTTGGAGTTTCTAAATCACCGTTAATTAAGACGTCTCTCGCTGTACCCGTTTTTTTATAATATGCAGCTTTCATTAAGTTCTCTCCTTAAATGCTTTAATCAATAGAGCTACCACTGATGCCACACCGCATATCCCAACTGAGTAAAATGCATATTTGTAGCCATAAGATAATGCTATGAGGCCAAACCCGAGAGGAGCCAGCATATACGTTATGAATGTAAAAAAAGTAGACGCTGATGTGGCCTCACTAACGTCATGGTTATGAGCTACGTTAGTAACTTCTGTCATAAATAACCCATTCCAGCTAGCAATAGACACTCCAATCAACGCCATCGCTGGGAATAAGAAAAATGGAGAAAAATCATTATTTAAAATTGTTAGAATATAAATTCCAAATGGTCCCATTAAGCCTAATACTATCAAGACAGAGCGTGGTGAAAAAAATCGATCAGCTAATACGCCAACAGAAATTCGACCCGCAAAACTAGCAACTTGCATGGTAGCGTAAAGTCCGCCAACGAGAACCAAAGGCATCTTTAATTCGGTCATTAAATATGTAGTCAGAAAGGTAAAAACCCCACCCTGGATTGACGCATAGCCTATACTGACAAACGTAATTAGTGGTAAACCAGGAATTTTATTTAAGACTTTAAAAGGACTTAGTAGGTTTAAGGGATTAAATAAATTAAAAAATTTGAACTTAACCCTCTCTTTTGAATCGTTAATCTTCCCTTTTACTATTGTAAGAAACAATCCGGTTGCTACCGCTGGCAACACAATTACTAGGAGAGCAATTTCCCAACCATATAAACTTGCAATGCTACCTCCAGCCAGTCCAGCTAACGCTCCACCTACTGGAACACCTGCCATGCGAATAGAAAAAAGTGTTCCCCATAATCTTTTGGGCGTATGAGCAGCTAAAATCTGACTTCCTGCGGGTGCTGTAATAGCATATCCAAAACCCATTATTACGGCCGCGGCAAATATAAGAAAAGGCTGATGAAAGAATAGTAACATGGCGCCAAACGGAGCTAAGAAACAACCAAATATTAAGGCTCTAACTGGACCAAAACTAGGTAAAATAACATTATTTGCAGAAAAAAACCAAACAGACCCAAGTCCACTTAAGCCTCCGATTATACCAACTGTTTCAGGGGATAAACCTGCTTCTGAGATATAAAGTGGTGCTAGAACTAATTTTCCGTGGTTTATTATGGCTAGTGCCATTTGTGGAAATAAAACACACAGAAATGGCAGCCATACTTTACCCATTTAGTTTAAATCCTATAGCTCTCTAACATACTGGAGTAATTATCCAGGTGCGTGTTCGTGACAATATCTAGCTATATCTGCATGTGTAGCAAGCCATACGTCCGGATGAGAGCTAATGTGCTGTAAGAGTTCCTCTAAGACCTGAATTCTGGATCTATGACCTATAAAGTGAGGATGCATAGTTAAAAGAAATAACCCATTGTCAGCATAAGCACCATCAAACTCACGTTTGAATACTTCGAGCACACCAGATGGAGGAGTGTAAGGCCTAAGTCCTGTAAAACGATCCATTGCCCAGTAAGGGGCATCGTCTCGTATCCATTCAACAGGTAACTCAACTACTCCGGTAGGTTCACCGTTCTCTAAAATCTCGTATGGATCATCATCAGCCATAAGAGAGCTATCATAGATAAGGCCCATTTCACGAGTAATTTCCATCGTATGTTGCGAGAAATCCCAAGAGGGTGTTCGAATGCCAACTGGCCGCACACCTGTTATTTCCTCTAACTTATCGGCAGAACGCATTTGTAGCTCTCGTTCATCCTCGGGCGCTAATGCACTGTTAAGTTCGTGGATCCAGGAGTGAATGGCTACTTCGTGACCCTCTGCAATAACCCGCTTTTGTTCATCCGGATAAAGCATTGCAATTACAGCTGGAACAAAAAATGTTGCTTGAGCATGATATTTTTTCAGGACATCTAATACTCTTGGCACCCCAACACGATTACCGTACTCACCTTGACTTAATTTTCCTGGTGAGTGATGGCCCCACCTTAGAGTTTGGGTTTCATGGTCAGAGTCAAAAGAAAGTGCAACAGCTACTTTGGCCCCATTTGGCCATTGAGCAGGCTTCATACTTTTTCCAGCACGGATTTTGTTAACGACACCTCTCCATTTTTCTTCCGGCCACCGCCAGCTTTCTGGTTGTTCTGGGATTATGTGCCCTGTGTCCTTACTCATGGGGATCTCCTCTGGGTGATTGGTTATATTTATGGTTTGGAGGTACTATGTATTATAGCATGCTACAGAGTGCTCTCCATCTGTATTAATTAAGGGTGGTGGCGATTGTAAGCATTGATCTGTTTTTTTCGGGCATCGTGTTCTAAAGCTACACCCTGATGGAAGATTACTTGGGTCTGGTGGCTCACCTTCAAGCCAAAAGTTTTCTGTTACCTTTTTACCGCCAATGACAGGAATAGCTGATAATAATGACTGAGTGTAGGGATGCCTTGGATCAGAAAAAAGCTTCTCCGTTTCATTGATTTCAACAATTTTTCCAAGATACATAACAGCTACACGATCACAAATCATCCGCACAACTGATAAATCATGGCTAATAAATATATAGGTAAGATTAAACTGCTTTTGAAGATCAAGAAATAAATTCAAGATTGTTGCTTGCACAGATACATCCAGCCCTGAAGTTGGCTCATCCAGTACTATAAGGCTAGGATGTAGAGTTAAAATCCTGGCAAGGCCTATTCGGCGCTGTTGACCTCCAGATATTTCGTGTGGGTAGAGATCGAGGTGTGCTTCTGGAAGATTGACAGCTTTTAAAATTGCTTTTACGCGCTCCTCACGCTCATCTTTTGTAAGAGTTGTGTGAATCTCCAGCGGTTCATGTAATGATTTCCCAATTTTCCACCTTGGATCAAGTGAAGCGCCAGGATCTTGGTATGTATATTGGAGCCTACGTCTTAATTGTCTAGATTCAGAGGGATTAAGATGACCAATTTCACTCCCCTCAAAGTTAACTGTTCCTTCTGTTAGCTTATGTATTCCCATAATGGTTTTACCAAGGGTTGATTTTCCACATCCAGATTCCCCGACAACCCCTACGATTTCTCCCTTATTAACTGTTAGAGAGACATTATCTAGAGCTTTCAACCAGCCAGTTTGTCGGTTCCATGAGTTGTTTATTGGAAACCATTTGGAAAAATTCTTTACACCTAAAATAGGCTCCCCTGTTGGAATTTCTACTCCACCTAAATTATCATTTATATTATTTGACGACATTTTTTGTTTCCTTAGCCGATGCTGATTTGCTATTAAAGCATCTTAGCATATGTCCTTTTTTTGGCCACGTAACCTCTGGTCTCAGTTTAGCACATTCACTCTTAGCCACCTCACAACGAGGGTGAAAACGACATCCTGATGGTGGATTTATTAGTGCAGGGATTTGACCAGGTATTCCCTTTAAATCTTGAGAGTTATTTGGTAAACTTTGTAAGAGTTTTTGTGTATAAGGATGACGTGGCTGAGAGAAAAAATCTTTTGAAATAGCTGTTTCCACCTCTTGCCCTGCGTACATCACAGTTATCCTATCACATATCTCGTAGGCAGCACCTAAATCATGTGTGGTAAACAAGACTGAGACACCTCTATCTACAGCTACGCTCCGAAGTAACTTTAAGATTTGCGCTTGAATGGTTACATCAAGGGCTGTCGTAGGTTCATCAGCTATAATCATCCTTGGTTCGGGCAGTAGCGCCATTGCTATCATAAGGCGTTGTCTTTGACCTCCTGACACTTCGTGAGGATATTTTCGTAAAATTCCCTCTGGGTCAGGAAGTTGTACAGTATGGAGAAGATCAATAATCCGTTTTCTATCTGTTATTTTCCGTGATTTTTTGTACCTCGTGAAGTATTTTCCTTTAACACTGTCAGGTGATTTCCACTTCATTAAATCCATCATTTGAGCGCCAATAGTAAATACTGGGTTAAATGATGTAAGGGGATCTTGAGGTATAAAAGTTATAAGTTTACCGCGAATATTATCGGCAAGGTCTTTTGGTGAGAGTTTAAGCAATTCATTATTATCAAAACTTATTTTTCCAGAAGAAATCCTAGCTGAATTTTTTGGTAATACACCCAAAATAGCTCTAGCCAAGGTTGTTTTTCCACATCCTGACTCACCTACCAGACCGACAATTTCTCCAGACATTATTTCAAAATTCACTTTATCTAAGACTTTTGCTAAACCCTGCTCTGTGTCAAATCCGACCTCCAAGCCCTTAACCGACAATAATGTGTTATCCACCTTTACTCCTCCGAGTCCGAGGATCAAGTATGTCACGCAATCCATCTCCAAGCAGGTTGAACCCCATAACAACAAGGAAGATCGCTATCCCAGGTGCTGCGGCATACCACCATGCTTCAGGTAGAAACTCTCGGCTCTCAGCAATTGTTCTTCCCCACTCTGGACTTGGAGGAGGGGGGCCTAATCCTAAAAAGCCAAGTGCTGCAGCTGTTAAAATAGTGCCTCCCATACCGATAGTTGTTCGTACGATAATAGAAGACGAAATATTAGGAAGAACGTGTAAAATCATTACCCTACTTGGAGATGCACCAAGTGCGATTGATGCTTCAACATAAGGCTCATTTAAAGCGGATCGTGTTTCTGCATAAACTAGCCTTGTCCAAAACGGCCAATATGTTGCAGAAAGTGCTAAAATAACATTTTGAATGGATGGCCCCAGTGTTTGAGCAATAGCGATTGCTAGAATAATCTGCGGAACTGCAAGAAAGATATCTGATACACGCATTAATGCGTCGGAAACCCAATTCCGATAATAACCTGCTAGCAAGCCTATTGGCACACCGATGATTACAGACACACTAATAGCAATTAATGCAATCGCTATTGTGATGCGCGCTCCATATAAAAGCCTTGAATATATGTCAGATCCCATTCTATCAGTTCCAAAAAAATGTTCTGAACTTGGTCCCTGTAACCTTTCTGGTGGATGAAATTCAGTAATGTCTGCGGGGTGGGTTGCAAGAATTGGTGCAAAAATTGCAACCAAAATCAAACCTAAGATAAGAAAAACTCCTATCGCCGCTGTACGGTCTTGGAATATTTTTTTAATTAAAAATTGGACTGTTTCAAACATTAAAGCTCACTCCTAGGGTCCATTACACCTTGAAGAACATCTACCAATAGATTGATAAGAATAAACATAGTGCCAGTAATTAATGTGAATCCCATAATTGCGTTATAATCTGAGTTCATTATTGATTGAACAGCATAAAGACCAAGACCTGGCCAGTCAAAAACAGCTTCAACCACCACGGTACCAGCAAGTAAAAGGCCAAATATAAGTCCTATTTGTGTGACTGTACCAATTAACGCATTCCTAAGGATGTACTTCCAAATAATAATTCGCTCTGGGAAACCCATAGCCTGCTCATATAAAACGTAGTTCGAGTTAATTGCATCGAGTACGCCGGCTCGCGTAAATCTCATTATAGTTGCCATCGCAGGGAAAGCTAGAGTTGCAACTGGCAAGACTAGATGACTAAATGCGCTCCCAAAAGATTCCCAGTCTCCCACTAGCAAACTGTCTATTAGAAAAAATCCAGTAATATGATCTGGGCCCCAACCATCAATTCTTCCTTGAAGTGGAGTCCATTGAAGTTCCATTGCAAAGAATAGTTGAAATAATATAGCTAACCAAAAACTAGCAATTGCAAGACCAGATACCGTTATTAATCGAAGAATATGGTCTGCAATGGAATTTCTGTAAACCGCTGCGATTACGCCCAACGGGACACCTAGTAGAGCAGAAATTAAAACAGAAACAAAAGTCAGCTCTAATGTAGCAGGTAATCGCCCCAACAAATCATCTGAAATTGGCCGTTGAGTGTATAGACTAATTCCTAAGTCGCCTTGAAATGTGCCCAGCACATAGTTTATAAATTGAATATAAAGCGGTTTGTCAAAACCATATTGTGCTCTTAGCTCTGCAATTTGTTCATTTGTTGCATTATCTCCAGCTAGAAACGCTACTGGGTCAGCGGGAATAATATGGCTAATGGTGAAAACTAACAATAATAGACCAAATACCGTCGGAAAGAACCAAACTATCCTATTAAATATTAAGTATAAAATTCGCATAATTTTGTCTAATCTGTAAATAATTTTATTAATTTTTTAGTATAAATTTTAAGTTTGTGTAAGGAGCAGCCAACTATCAGCTGCTCCTAGGGAGTATTTAGTCTTCGAAGTAAACCCAACGCATTTCTTGGGCGTTTCCGATGGGTGAAAAGCGAACACCTTTAACATTTTTGTTATAAGGTCCGAACCAAACAGTATTATAAACAAAAATACCGCCAGCATCATCCATCACCATCTTCGCTGCTTTTTTATAGTTTACAGCTCTTTTGGCTTGATCTGGTTCAACACGCGCTTCATTTAGTAGCGCATCTACTTCAGGATTACAGTACCATGAATTATTTCTGGCACCGATTTGATCACAAGAGTAAAGCTCACCAATCCAATTATTTGGATCTGCATAATATGTGGATTTCCAAATAAATAGTGAGTCGTACATTTGCTGTTCGTCTCTCATTTTCTTAGAAACTACTGACCATGGCTCTTCAACAATTCTGGTTTTTAGACCAAGTTTTGTTAGGCTGTTTTGGAATAAAGCTGCAGCTTGTCCAGTTTGCCCGTAGCCAGCTAATGCACCAAGAACGAATTCAGGAATAGGCTTCTTTACCTTTGCAAGGTATTCACGCGCCTTATCCATATCGTAAGTGTAGCCTTTTTCATCTGTAGGATTTCCCCAGATATTATTAGGCATAGGAGCAGGGTTTCGTGCTACAGAACCACCTAATATGTCATTTATAAATGAATCGTAGTCAAAGGCATATGAAAGAGCCTTCCGGAAATTAATGTCCTGCATTATTTCTCGATTGTGATTTAAAATAACATAAAAAATGCGCATAGATTCTTCTACTTGTACATTTACATTATCAGAGGCGTCTAAGCGCTTAACTTGATCTTGTGGAAGATAGCCGTCTGTTCCATGAAAATCGCCATTCATTAACCCGAGTACTCGAGAATTAATCTCGATTACGGTTCTAAATTCGATTTCATCAAGATACTTGTCACCCCAACCCTTAAAGTGATTTTTAAAGCGTTTTGCTGAGAAGCCTATTGCTGGATCATATCTGTCAAGCTCAAAAGAACCAGACCCTGCGTCATTTTGAGAAAGCCATTTAGCACCTAAGTCTCCATCAACCTCATGTGATTGTACGAGAGATGAGTTTAAAATATGGATTGCAGGTACTGTTGCTAGAAAAATAGAGGACGCTTCTACGAGGTTAAACTGCACTGTGTGCTTATCGATAGCTTTTGTAGATCCTGGTAAAACTGATTTAGTAAAAAGTGAGTAAGCACCCTTTTTTAGAGCCAGTATACGTTCAATCGAATATACAACATCGCTTGCTTCTACTGGTGATCCATCATGAAAAGTAGCACCTTTATTTAAATGAAAAGTGTATGAAGTTCCATCTTCCGAAATATCATAACTGTCAGCTAACCATGGAGATAGCTTTGGTGGATTGTCTAACCATCGCAGCAACCCGTCATAGAGATTAATACGATAAGCAACACGGCCAACGTCGTATAACGCGTGTGGGTCCATAGTATCATAAGGTGAAGAGTTCGCAAAAATAAACTTATTTTTTGCCTCCAAACCCGTTGGAGTGATCATTGCACCCCCTAGTATTAAAGCCATAACAAGAGTCAGGCTTTTTATAATATTAAGCTTAAACATTATGTTTTTCCTTTCTTTAGTGTTAAATTTAGTTAACGATTCCACTGAAATCCATCAATGGTAATATCTTGCCCGGTAATGAAGTTAGGCTCAGATAAGGCGAGAAAACTTACTAGCTCCGCAACATCTGTAGGGGTCCCGACACGTTTTAGAGCAATACCTTTTACTAATTCAGGTTCGCGTTCTGCGATAACAGCATTCTTAGTGATTTCAGTCTTTATTAGACCTGGGCATACCGCATTTACTAGTATGTCTGGACCTAATTCCTTGGCTAATGCTCTCGTCATTCCAAGTATCCCTGCTTTTGCAGAAGTATAAGAGAACTTTGATACTGCGGCGGTTACCCCGCCACTGTGTGCATTCAGCGATGACATTGATACAATTCTTCCCCATTTTGCTTTAAGCATATAGGGTGCGACTGCTTGAATATAGTTGAAACAGCTTTTTAGGTTAATGTTCAAAGTTGTGTCGTATTCATCTTCAGTAATCTCTAAAATGCCCTTTGGATTTGCCTTTCCTGCGTTATTAACGAGGACATCAATTCTACCAAATTTTAAAAATGCATCAGAAGCTATTTCTTTTGCTCTCTTATGATCCGAGACATTCGCAACAAAGGTTATGCAGGAAACTCCTAATGCCTCAATTTCTTTTTTAGTACTTGCCATTTCTTTTTCGAGGAGATCGACCAAAACAATGGATGACCCTAGACTTGCCAATTTAAGTGCGCATCCTCTACCTATCCCTCTAGCACCACCGGTTACTAATGAAACTCTATTTGCTGATATCGACATTACTAAGAATTGTCCCCATTTATTTTTTTAAAATATATTTTGTATATATAAAACTTGACAAATAAATTGAATATAAGTCAATAGTTAATTTTTAATTGTGAATTTTAGTTCACATATATGAACACTGAAGGTAAAATGACAAATAATGGTGTTAAATCAGCTGTACGCACTCTTAGAATTTTGGAATTCTTTGAGTCTGCAACGGTACCAGTCTCACTAGGTGACCTCAGTTCGAATCTATGTCTACCTAAGAGCTCTGCGCACAACTTGGTGTATACCTTGATCGAGGAGGGGTACTTAGAAAAAGTGTCTCATAACTCTTTTGAATTAAATCCAAATATAAAGAGGTCGGTTGGTTGGGTTGGCGGCATGGACGGAGTGATCAGGCGTGCTGCGGCAAAGGAGATGGATCGTCTTCTAGTTCTTTTTGAAGAAAGCGTAGTACTAGGGGTTCCAAATGATGAATACAATGTAAAAATTACAGAGTTTCGGCAATCTTCTCAATTAATGAGTTATTCACTTTTAAAATCCCCTATTATTCCCGGTTGGTGTACCTCACTTGGGCATGCAATTCTTTCCTTTCTACCTGAAGACGAAAGCTATAAATACATTGATAATGTCTCCAAAGTTTCGCTAACTCCAAAGACCTTAACTTCAACAATTGCAATAATGGATCGTTTGCGAGTTTGTCGTCATAGGGGGTATTCATTGAGTATTGATGAAAGATTTGAAGGAGCAAGTGGAGTAGCTGTTCCAATTCTTGATGAGTCCGGTTTGCCAAGAGCTGCACTTAATTTGGTGATGTTAACCCCACGTTTTTTTAAGCGTAAAGATATTATCATTCAAGAAGTTAAGAAATCAGTAAAAACGATAGAAAATGTATTATTTAAAAAACATGACAACAATAATATTAGACAGCTTAGTGTAAGGTAATAAAATGGCATATAGAATAGCAGTAGATATCGGTGGAACGTTCACGGATTTTTGTGTTTTCAATGAAGAGAACTCGTCTTTAAGTACACATAAAGTTCTTTCAACCCCCAACAACCCAGGATCAGAAATAGTTTTGGGTGTGACTGAACTTGAGGAAAAGGGAGTGTTAGTTCCCACAGAGGTTTCTTGGTTTAGTCATGGAACAACTGTTGGAATTAATACGGTTATTCAAAGGTCAGGTGCAGAACTTGCTTTATTTGTTACAAGTGGTTTTGAAGACGTTTTGGAAGTTGCAAGACTTAAAGTCCCAGACCCTTACAATATATTTTCTAGGAGAGCTGACCCTTTAGTTCCCAGAGAAAGAGTTTTTGGAATTTGTCAACGAACGTTAAAAGATGGAAGTGTTGATTCTGAATTAAATGAAGAAACAGTAAAGAAAGCTATTAAATCTGCTAAAGATATGGGTAGTGATACAATAGTAATAGCTTTACTGCATAGCTATGCCAACAATAAGGATGAGCGACGTATTAGAGAAATAATAAACTCAATCGAACCAGAGATGGCAGTTACTTTATCATCTGACGTTTGGCCAGTTATAAGAGAATACGAGCGCACAGTCACAACAACCGTAGCAGGCTATGTACAGCGTCGTGTTGCTAACTATTTAACAGCATTTCAAAACGCCCTTAAAACAGCTGGAATTCCAGCGATCCCGATGATTGGTAAGTCAAATGGGGGAGTTATGACCGCGGAGCTCGGGAAAGCTGATCCAATTTCTATGTTATTATCCGGAACAGCGACCGGTGTGATTGGTGCGGCAGAGATTGCAAAAAAAGTTGGTGTTAATAGTATCCTAAGTTTCGATGTAGGAGGCACTAGTGCTGATGTTGCTGTTATAAGTAACGGTGAACCAGCTTACAGTAGTGGTGAGATGGTTGGTGATTTTCCAATATACGTACCTACCGTTTCTGTTACGTCCATTGGAGAAGGTGGAGGCTCAATTGCATGGGTTGACGATTTCGGAGTCTTAAAAGTTGGTCCTGAAAGTGCGGGTTCAAACCCCGGACCTGCTTGTTATGGGCAAGGAGGAAAAAAACCAACAATTACTGATGCTTTCTCTGTGTTGGGTTTGTTGGGTGAAGGAAAACTAGGTTATGGTAAAGTCGAGCTGAACATATCAGCAGCAAGGGATGCATTACAGCCGTTAGCTGAAGCTTTATCCATGGATATTGAGAAAACAGCTCAAAGTATTATTGATGTTTCTGTATCTGGAATGTTTTTGGAAACGACTAAATTATTATCAAGATTTGGTGCAGATCCTCGAAGCTTCAGCTTATTGCCCTTTGGTGGAGCAGGTCCAATGATTGGATGTTTTCTTGCCAAAGAGTTGGGGTTAAGAGAAGTCATTGTGCCTCCGACACCAGGAGTTTTGTCTGCCTATGGTGGATTAATTGCGGACATACGAAATGACTTTATTAGAACTGTAATGATTGATTTGGATCAAGTTGGTCTTTTAAAACTTCGTGAGACAGCGAAATTTTTGGAAAAGGAGGCAACTAATTGGTTGCGTAAAGAGCAAGGTTTTGATGGTGACTCAAAGCTTGATTGGTCGGCTGATATGCGTTATCGTGGCCAGTCATATGAAATAGAAACTGCTTTCGAAAAAGATGATTTAAGCTCATCAAACATTGAGGGATTAGCTAAACTATTTCATGATGCACATCACTCTATTTATGAGCATTCCGATCCAAGTGCTGAAATTCAAATAGTTAATCTTAGGCTAGTTATTTCTGGTGAAGTGCCAAAACCGAAGTTTCTGACGCACCCTGAACATAAACAGCTCGCAAAACCCTTGATGTCGCACACTATTTACTTAGGTGGAGCTGAATTTAAAGCATCTTTATTTGAAAGAGACACGTTGGAACCAGGTCATTATTTTACTGGCCCAGCAATTATAAGTCAAAATGATACGACAACAGTAGTCTTACCTGATTTTGACGTAAAAGTTGATCAATTTAAGAACTTGATTATTAGTAAAAGGACAACAAGCAATGGCGATTGATAAAATTACCCTGGAAATATTGAAAAATCATACCAGAGCAGCTGCAGAAAGTATGGCATTTACTCTTTATCGCACAGCTCATTCAACATTTGTTAAAGAAACTGAGGATTTTACAACTGGATTGACTACTCCTACAGGAGAAACTTTTGCCACCCCAACAGAATTGGGAGCGACTTGGTTTGTGGGCCTTAACTATTCCGGTGCCATAAAGTTAATAGACGATTATAAGCCAGGTGATATATGCATGACGAATGACCCATATTCTGGGTTTGTTTGTACTCATCCCCCGGACATGCATATCTGGAAGCCGATATTCCATAAAGAAGAACTCGTGGCGTTTTCTGTTGGCCATATTCATAATACTGACGTGGGTGGAGCTGTCCCAGCTTCTTTATCACGCTCTCTCTCTGAGGTTCATCAGGAAGGGGTTCGCATGCCTCCAATGAAAATTTTAGAAGAGGGTAAATTAAATCAAAAAATGCTAGACGTTTTCCTTACTAATGTTCGAGCACCAGAACAGAATTGGGGTGACTTAAAGGCTCAAATTGCTGCATGTAATACTGGAGAACGTAAAGTTCATGAGATGATTGATCGTTTTGGAGTTGATACATTTAGAAATGGTGTTGGTGACTTATTAGATTATGCCGAACAGCAAGCCAGAGCAATTATTTCTGATTTACCAGATGGAGAGTATGATTTCTCAGAATATATCGATGAGGATTCTGTTAACGGTTGGCCCTGTAGGCTTCGGTTGTTGTTAATTATAAAAGGCGACGAGTTAATTCTTGACTTTACTGGCTCAGATCCTCAGCTAGAGAGTTCTATGAATATGCCCACTGGAGGAGATCCAAGGCATGTTTTGATGATGGTTGGAGTGGTATATGTTCTATATTCTCTAGACCCACGTTTATACCTAAATTCAGGAATTACGCGAGCATGTAAATGTATATTACCGTCTGGTACTATAGTGAACCCAACTTTTCCTGCTGCGGTAGGTATGCGTACATTGTCGTGCAATAGACTACATGGTTTGACCTTTGGTGCCTTTGCAAAAGCTATACCAGATCGACTAATGGGAGCGCCCGCTAGTGGAGGGCCAATTCTAAATGTTAATACTACGGACACTCTCACTGGACGGAGAATTATGGCGGCTGTTAATCCAATGACAGGGGGATCAGGTGGCACAAAACTTGCTGATGGAACAGACGGTTCAGGAGCCAACTCTGGATTCCTTAAAAACTCACCTGTTGAGGTAAATGAAGTCGAGGCAGGTATAAAAGTCCACAGCTACGGATTGAGTAAGGACTCTGCTGGACCTGGCGAACATAGAGGTGGTCTTGGAACTGATTTTATTTTTGAGGCACTTTCTCCAAATACAAAAGTAACTGCGAGGAATCGGGATAGAACTCGTTTTTCTGGGTGGGGTATTTCTGAAGGAAAGGCTGGTGGCGCCTCAAAATTTATACGAAACCCTAATACAGATAAAGAATTTAATCTGCGAAATACTGATATTTTATCCCTCGATCCAGGAGATAAAATCCATGTAACTTGTGGTGGAGCTGGTGGATGGGGGAATGCCTTAAATCGAGATCCCGAAAGTGTTTTACTTGATGTGAAACGAAACTGGGTTTCAGTTAACAAAGCGCGATTAGATTATGGAGTTGTTATTGTTTCTGGAGAATACAATTTACCAATTGTAGATGTTAATGAGACTAAAAAACTAAGGAGTACTATGAGGATCTCAGAAACACCAAACCAATCATTTTATAGTCTCTGTGACTCTCGAATTGAATATGAGAAAGTTTGGACCAAGACAAATTATGATGTTTTAACAAAATGTCTGGCGAATTTGCCAGTTACATGGAGGTTCTATGCAAAACACCGAATTTTTGCAGAAATTGAAAAATGGGACCCTTTGGACTCAAAACGATTGAATGGTGTTGCAATCAAAGCAACTTACAACAAAATGTTAAAGGAGTTTCCAGATTTAGAAAGAAAAAAAAGCACATAGTTTTTAGTTGGAATTTAATGGAGATAATCAAATGAAAATTAATTTTGAGGGATCCACAGTACTAGTAACTGGCGGTGTTAGAGGGATTGGGCGTTCGATTGTTAGAGAATTCGCTACAAATGGCGCCACAGTGTGGGCGTTGGATATTGAAGAGGGTTTACTTGGTGAAATAACCAAAGGATTACCAGACAAAATTTCGTCAAGAATTTCTTGTGTTCACTGTGACATAACCAATCCTATTGCTGTAAAAAAAGTAGTCTCAGATATTGAAGCTGTATCGATCTCAGGATCAGTAGATGTTGCAGTTCACTCCGCTGGAGGAGTACGTTCAAGGGTCAAAACGCCAATTGAGGATGTTACAGATGAGGATTGGCGTATAATTCAATCTGTTAACTTAGACGGTAGTTTTAACATTGCTAGAGCTGTAGTACCAGGAATGAAAAAGGCTGGAAAAGGTAGGATTATTGTTATTTCCAGTCGAGCTGGGATTGGTGTTTCGTTAACAGGAATACAAAGTTATGGAACTGCAAAAGCGGCTCAGATTGGTTTAGTTAAACAGCTTGCAGCTGAACTTGGTCAATTTGGAATTACTGTTAATTCAGTTGCGCCTGGCTTTATGCCTACAAGCCCGGACTACATAAAACAGTGGAACTCTTATGGAAAATCTGGACAAGAAGCATTAGTAAAATCTATTGCAATGCGAAGAGTTGGAAAACCTGAGGATATTGCGAATGCCACAATGTTTTTTGCTTCAGACTTAGCTGAGTGGGTTACAGGTCAAACTTTAGCGGTTACAGGGGGGCCTTAGTTTGGGGGGTAAAGACTTTTCGATAGCAATTGATATCGGTGGTACTTTTACCGATTCAGTGATTGCAAACAAAAAGGGTAACGTTTTTAAGGTTGCTAAAACAGCATCCACTCCTAGCAATCCTTCACAAGGTTTTATCAAGAGTGTCACTAATGTTTTAAAGTTGGCAGATGTTAATCCAAGCTCAGTGGAAGTTGTTTTACACGGGTCAACTGTCGTTACAAATGCAATATTGGAAAATAAAGGTGCAAAAACTGCACTAATTACAACGAAGGGGTTTCGACACGTTTTAGAAATTGGAAGAGCAGAAATTCCAAGAGAGTCAAACCTTTATGGATGGATTAAACCAAATCGCCCTATAAAACCACGTGATATCTTTGAAGTCTCAGAGAGGATCCGTTATGATGGAACTATATTTTTACCATTAGATATCAGTAACTTAAATGATATAGTTAAAGTTTTAAAAGAAGAAAATTATGATGCTGTTGCGATTTCACTCATACATTCATACGCAAACCCTACCCATGAGAAGCAGTTAGGAAGAGAGTTAAGTAAGCTATTACCAAATATTGAAATTTCGCTTTCCTTTGAGGTTCTTCCTATCTTTAGGGAGTATGAGAGAGCAATGGCAACGGTTATAAATGCATCTGTCCAACCGATTGTTAGCTCTTATATGAAGGAGTTAACATCTGAACTAGCGTGCTTAAAGATTAACGCACCTTTATTTATTATGAAATCAAATGGAGGTATTTTTACGCCAAAGGAAGCTGCTAAATATGGAGTTCATATGGCGTTATCTGGACCTGCTGCAGGTATGAGTGGTGCTGCATATACAGGTTCAATAGCAGGGTACAAAAACCTGATTACGATTGATATGGGCGGGACTAGTGCAGATGTAGCTTTGGTTAAAGGTGGCATGTTGCAAACAAGCACTGGAGCTCGAATTAATCATCAACCTTTAGCCCTACCTATAATCGACATTCATACAATTGGAGCAGGAGGTGGATCTATTGCATCTGTTGCCAAAAATGGTGCTATTTTAGTTGGACCAGAAAGTGCAGGAGCCACACCGGGTCCAGCTGCATACAATCTGGGTGGCACTCATCCAACAGTAACAGACGCTAATTTAATACTAGGCAGAATTCCACCCCACCTCTTAGGTGGAACTGTGCTTTTAGACAAAAATGCTGCTTACAAAGCGATTGATGAGTTTGTAGCTAAACCACTGGGCACAAACGTAATTGAGGCTAGCTTAGGAATAATTAAAATTGTTAATGAAACTATGCACGGCGCGTTAAAACTTATGTCTGTTGAGCGTGGATTAGACCCAGCGGACTTTATATTGACAGCCTTTGGTGGAGCAGGCCCAGTACACGGTGGCGATTTGATGAGATTGCTTTCTGCTAGTGGTTTATTGATCCCAAGGTATCCAGGGATCTTATGTGCAAATGGACTACTTACGACTGATCTGAAATATGATTTTGCATTAACAAAGCTTCAAAGAGCTAACAAATATGATTACAATGCAATGAACTTAGTCTTTGAAGACTTAGAAAAAAGTGCTCAACTTCGCCTATCGGAAGATCGTGTTTCATTAGATCGAAGAGTAATAAATCGTGCAGTTGATTTAAGATATGCAGGGCAGGGAACAGAACTAACTGTTAGCTTTCCTCAAGGTTTGGTTACTAAAGAAACCACTCAGGTAGCAGTAAAAAAGTTTCATGACTTACATAAGCAATTGTACACGTTTTCAGATGACAACTCTCCAGTTGAGATCATAAATTTACGAGTTCAAGCCTTAGGGAAATCAGACCATATTGGCCCACCATTAATTATGAAGTCAGAGAGCATTGAGCCAAAAAGGAAATCGGTCAGACGAGTTGTAATAGATCAAACTGGGTATGAAGATGTAAGTGTGTTTGATAGGGAATCTCTTTTAAATGGTCATGAAATTTTGGGGCCTGCAATAATTGATCAACTGGACTCAACGACTTTGATACTTAGAAATCAGAAACTTAAAGTAGATAAGTTTGGAAACTTACTAATTAGGGAGTGTGCAAATGAGTAAGTTGGGTACCCAAACACCAACTGTAAAGGCAAGTGACAGGATAGTCTTCGAGCTTATAAAAGGAGGGCTAACAGCAGCACGAAGGGAGATGGAAGCTGTTATAACTCGCACCTCTATGTCACCTTTTATAAGAGAGAAGAAAGATTTCTTCACAGCGATTCTTAATCGTGATGGTGAATTAGTAGTTTCTACGAGCTTAACATTGGCCGGCAACCTATTAGACTCTGTGCTTAAAGTTTATCCGATTGATACTATGATTGATGGGGATGTTTACTGGTACAATGATCCATATTTCACAAATGGAGCTGTAAGTCACCTACCAGATATGGTTTTCATTACACCAGTTTTTTCTGATGAGAGACTTGTAGCTTTTGTTGAGTGTTGGGGTCATTTATGGGACATTGGTGGCGCGGTTCCAGGATCTATAAGCCCAACAGCAACCTCTGTATTCCAAGAGGGAATAATGATCCCACCAGTAAGAATTATTCGAAATGGGATCCGAAATGAAGAAGTCTTTCGAATTTTTATTCAAAATACAAGATTTCCAGATTTGTTAGAGGGAGATTTAAACAGTATAATGGCAGCCTGTGATCTTGGTAAGCACAGGGTTGAAGCAATTATTAAACGACATGGGTCGACTGCTTTAGAACAAGCTTTTGAGGAAATTATTCAACAGACACAATTCGCAATCGAATCAGAGATTTCAAACAGAATCCCTGAAGGAGAATGGTTTTTCAGAGACCGTATTGATAGTGATGCAGTTACGGCTGATAGTTATTTCATAGATTTAGCAATGACTCATAAAAGTGGTCATCTTAGTTTAGATTTTTCTCAAACAGAGAAACAAGCAACAGGTCCGATTAATTTTGTGATGCACGACAGCGTCCCTAAATTTATGCTTGGTTTATTCTTAACACAACTCGACCCAAACGTTGGAATGAATGCTGGTTTTCAGCGCGCAATAAGTAATGTGAAGACGCGTCCTGGAAGTCTTTTAAGCCCTACTTCTCCTGCACCACTGGGATTGAGATCGCATTCAATGTTTCGCGTTAACTCTTGTTTGTTTGGAGCGTTGGCTCAAGCTACCGGTGGTAAATCTTCTGCTGCCTCACCTGTTTATGTCTTGTATTACCTGCGAGGAAAGTCTTCTATCGGGGGAGAAGAACTTTGCATTGAGGGACTGTCAGTTGGATACGGTGCGCGAAGTTTTGCAGATGGCTTAGACGCAGTCTATTATGTGGCGCAAGAGAATTATCCGATTGAGTTTGCTGAAATGGAGTTTGGGGTAGAGATCGAAAGCTTCTCTTTCCATAAGGACTCTGGTGGGCCTGGTCAGTTTCGTGGGGGATGCGGAATAGTGCGGGACGTGAGAGTCTTACTTGATGAAATGACCCTAGGAATTAGGATTGATAACTGCAAATATCCAGCATTTGGCGTCAACGGAGGCTTATCTGGTGGGGAGGGTAAAGTTATAATAAACCCAGATACTTCAAAATCTGATGAATTGAAGCCCCTTAGTGATGGTAATAAATTAAAGTATGGTGATCTTGTTCGAATTATCACACCTGGTGGCGGGGGTTGGGGATCCCCTTTTGATCGGAAAGCATCAGACGTTTTAAATGACGTCCTGGATGGTAAAGTCTCACCAAAAAGTGCCATAGAAGATTATGGTGTTGTTCTTACAAAAGATCAAAGACAGGTTAACGTGCTCGAAACTGCAAAGAAAAGAAAGGCTGCTTCTAAATCAAAAAAAATGTTCCATCGAAGAGATTTTTATGATGCCACTGAAGATCGCGAAGATACTTATAAAACCTAATCTGGGATCTCAGACCATTCAGAACCATTAATTTCTACTTCAGTATATTTTTTTAATCTCTCGAAGTGAGCTTTTTTATCGTCCTTGAAAAGGTCAGCTGCAATACTTTTTGCTAACCTTTGAGCACCTTCTGAACTATGTGGAATGTCATTAGCTAAGTTCCCTAATGACAATTGAGCTGAATGATTAAAACATCGTATATTGCCTAATTTTGTGTTTTTTGAGGGGTCGATTGATTTTAGTTGAAAGTTCTTACCTAGATAAGGAAAACTTAATAATTCGTTAGTCGCGGGATTTTCATTTGACACCCCTTTGACGACATCCCGCCATAACAAGATATCTTTTGAAAGTTTTTTCAACTCTGGTACTTCATTTAGATCGATTACGAAGCCTGTCCCCAAAATGACGAAATCGGCACAAGTATCTGTCTTAACTTTTCCAGTCGAGATTGTTAATTTTAAATTTGATTTTGTTTCTCTAGCACTTTCTATTTCACTTCCGAGCATTAGCTTTATATCTAATTTACTAACTCTTTCTACGGTATGCTTTGGAGGAGCTATCCGCTGATTTTGAATGTGAGTTATCCAGTCCAGTTTTTCTGTATCGCGTAGTGAATAAAAGCCTTCTGCAAACCCAGGATATACTGTTTGCTTCATTTTGTTTAGTAATGGCATTTTTGGTGATCTTGCTATGACGGTAACAGAAGCTCCAGCTTCAGCCGCACAAGCAGCATTATCAAGTGCAGATGCTGCAACTCCAATTACGACAACACTCTTACCTTTGAATGATGAGAAGTTAATTTTTGAAGATGAGTGAAAAACTTTTTTTGATTCTAATTTCTTTAGTAGTTTTGGCACCCTCGGCTGTGCCAATCCCTCTCTACCATTTGCGAGGACTATATAGCGAGTATATATTCTATTAGCAGAAGTTTTAGCATTATTTTTCCGTGAGTGATGAGTATTAATTAAGTCAACACTGTAATAGTTAATAAGGTTAGAATTTGTATTTTCTTTATTAGCTCCAATTTCAATGTTAGTAACCTTGGTGTTATGTTCAATCTTAGATTCAGTTACCTTTTCGAACCATCTAAGGTAAGCTGCCCAGTCCTTACGTTTTATGAATCCCACATCCTCCCATCTATATTCGCTATTTACGGCTTCCCACCAGGCTCTGTAAGTTAGATTTGGAATATTGAGACTTGGTCCAGTTAAGTGTTTTGGTGATCGTAAATATTCCATCCTAGCAAACGTTAACCATGGACCAGTCTGCCCTAATGGTTGTTGATCAACTTGTCTGATATTTTGAATACCCTGTGCACGTAGGGCAAATGACGCTGCTAAACCATTCATACCACCACCAATTACAAGAACGTCGATTAAAGGTAGTTTGTCTGGTCCTAGAGTGGTTGGGACCCAGTTTTTGATTGGATAGTTTAATTTTTCAAAATCTTTTTTTACTAACTTTTCATGATTCTTAATATTGCTTTTGTTATCAATTCCCAATTTTTTGTCTCCAAGATTACAGCAAAATAATATAATGGCTATTTAAGCTTTGCCATAGCCATTTAAATATTTTATTCAGCTATTAATTTACTTTCTTTTAGTTTAACAGGAAAATATACACGAAATATATATATAAGGATTTTTTTATGTCAGTAGGTCTTTTTGATAAAATCACGGTGGGTAGTTTAACACTGGAAAATCGGGTAAATGTTGCTCCGATGTGTCAGTACTCAGCAGTTTCAGGAACAATGAACGATTGGCATTTAGTAAATTTAGGACAAATTGCAATTGGTGGGCCAGGCCTGATTACAATTGAAGCGACCGCTGTGGAAGCGGCGGGTAGAATAACCCATGGGTGTACTGGTCTTTATTCAGATGAAAACGAAAAAGAAATGCAGAGGGTCATAAAGTTTTGCAAAAGTGTAGGCCATAGTAAAGTTGCAATTCAACTTGGGCACGCAGGAAGAAAAGCTTCTTCTCAACGACCCTGGGAAGGGGGAAACTCCTTAAACAAAGAGGATAGCTGGTTAACCTATAGTTCCTCACCAAATGCATTTTCTGAAGGGTGGCATACTCCAGTAGAATTAGATGATCTAGGCTTAAAACGGGTAAAAGATAAGTTTGTTGAAGCAACACTTAGATCTGTGAGGATGGGGGTAGATGCTGTTGAATTACATTGTGCACATGGATATCTACTGCATCAATTTTTATCTCCTATATGTAATGAAAGAACAGACTCATATGGAGGATCCTTTGATAATCGTATTAGGTATCCATTAGAAATTTTGGAAGCCGTAAAAGAGGTTTTACCAAATGAAATCCCACTTATTATGAGAGTGTCAGCCACGGACTGGGTAGATGGAGGTTGGGACCTTGATCAAACCACTGAATTTAGTAAGTTATTAATCCAGAGTGGTTGCGACTCTATTCATGTTTCAAGCGGAGGAATTTCTACTAAACAAAAAATACCTCTTGGGAACGCATATCAAACTAGCATGGCAGCTCATATTCGAAAAGAAACTGGTGCGCAAGTTATTGCTGTTGGTATGATTACTGAACCGATTCAGGCTGATTCCATAATTAGAACTGGTCAAGCTGATATGGTTGCACTTGCAAGGGAGTTCCTTAGAGATCCACGCTGGACTTGGAAGGCAGCAAAAGCTCTCAATGCTTCTTCCTCCATACCACCTCAGTATCAAAGGGCCGAACGTTTTTCTTAATACTTGGAAATGTTTTTCACATTAGTGTTTTCTTCACCCATATGCCAATAAACCTCAGTTACAGTTCTTATACCTTCACGCATTAATGGCTTAATTATGTGTTCATTCGGTGCATGTTGGCAGCATCCTGCATAGCTTAACGGCAACCACACAATTGGAATCTTTAAATCGTATTGGATTACTTCAGTCATATTAGACCCAGCTGAATTTGGAAGTATTCCGCATTTTAAGTTAGTAGACTTTGACACTATGGATCGGACCCATTGCGCAAATAAGTTATCTGGGTCTGTTCTAGTAGCTTCAAAAGAAATGCTGTTACACTCTAATGGTTTACAAATCTTTACCTGTTCAAAGTTATTGTTATCTAGATGCTCTCGAATAATAGGTATTATATCGTTCAGTTTTGTTCCCATAACAAAACGTACTTGGCATGCCGCTATGGCTTTTGGTGGTACGGCATTTACTGGACTAAGTGCACTTCCAGCACTAAAGCTTAATACTTCAAAAGTATTACTAGCTGTTACTTTTTCAATAATTGTCCTGTTTATTGGGCCCCAATCTTTATTAATTATAGGAGAATTTGGACCTCCATCCCTCGAAATACCTTTTAGAGCATTTCTGACCGATTTAGGAATATTTTTTTGAATAAGAGGATCTACTTTTAGCACACCTTTGCCATCAATAATACTTGCTATTGCATTAGCTAAAACTATAGCGGGGTTAGCTAATAATCCACCCCAATTCCCCGAGTGATGACCACCTTGCCTTAAATCACAACTTAAATCAAAATTTATAACACCTCGGTTTCCAAGCGTTATGTTTGGACGATCGTATTCGGTTCTGGGCCCATCTGAGGCAAAAAAAACATCCGCATAAAATTTTTCTAAATTTTTCTGAACTAGAGTTCTAAAACCAAGTGACCCATTCTCTTCTCCCATTTCAATTATAAAACGGTGGTTAAAGCCTAACTTTCCACGAGTATTAAGAATGGCCTTAATGGCACTGATATGTGCAAGGTGTTGGCCTTTATTATCCGCTGTTCCACGCCCATAGATTTTGTCACCCTCAAAGCTTAACTCCCAAGGGCTTCTATTGTTATTCCATTGAGAATCTTGTCCATGGATAACATCTCCATGGCCATAGCCTAAAACAGTGAGAGCAGATTCTTCGTTACGTTCTGCTAACAATATTGGACCAAGCCCTGTGATTGGATTTTTAAATACCTCCAATGAGTAGCCTAACTCTTTAAATAAAGGGCCTACGCCTTCAGAAAGATAATCATATAAGATTGAACTACTTTCAGGTATTTGGCTTTCAGTTTTAAAAGACACTAATTTTGAAAGTTTTGTAAAATATCCATCTGGTGACTCATAGTCGTTGGTTGCTGCAAGTAATGCGTCTTCTAAATTAGCTTTACAACTAGTCACACTTTTGGCTTCCCAAGATCCCAGTAGAGCCCAGCCATAAGGCTAAGTGCTTGCCTACATACTGGGAGGATAATGTGTTCGTCTGGGGCGTGTTGTGAGCACCCTGAGTACGAATGAGGCACCCAAATTGCTGGAAGGCCTAATAAGTCAGTAAAGAGATCGTTGCAGATCGATCCGCCCATCTGCGGAATGATGGCTGGGTCAGCTCCACAGGTCTCTTTTAATGACTGTCGAACTACTGAAACCCAGGGATTAGAGATTTCGGTTCTACTTGCCAAAAAACCTCCCTGGTTTTCTAGAGGAGGTTGTTCTATTTTGACATTAGAGAAGCCCATTTCATCTAAGTGGCGCCTAAGGGAAGGAAGTATTTGGTCTAGTTTTGTTCCAGCAATATACCTAAGTTGGCAGTGTGCACGAGAATTTGGTGCTATTGCATTTATAGGGTTTTGAGGGTTTCCAGCTGTCATTGCTAAAACGGTAAAAGAGTTCCAGGCAAAGACATTCTCAGCAGAGCTAAACGAAGGTTCTCCCCAGTTAGAGTCAGGGATTGGGCCATCTTTCCCAGCATCAAGTCTTATATCTCTAAGAAGATCTCGAACTTCAGTAGACGGCATTTCTGGTCGCCATTCACGAATTTTAAGTTCTCCTGTCGAGGTCGTTATACACGATATCGCTTGAGATAATATAATTCCTGGGTCTGGAAGTGCACCGCCCCAATTTCCTGAATGATGTCCTCCTTCTCGCAAGTTACAAGTGAGATCAAAATTTATTGCACCTCTTGCGCCCAGTGAAATAGTTGGCCAATCTTGACGCACTCTGGGTCCATCTGAGGCAATAAATACATCGGCAGAAAATGCAGAAAGATCAGATGATATAACTTCCCGTAAACCTTTAGAACCATTTTCTTCAGAGGTTTCTATTATAAATTTTGCGTTAAACCCTAAATTACCTCTAATAGATAAAAGTGAACGAAGAGCAGACATATTTATCCAGTGTTGGCTTTTGTTATCAGCTGTTCCACGACCATAAAGAAGATCACCAACTTGTGTTGCTTTCCAAGGTCCACTTCCCTTTGTCCAAGATTCATCAAAGCCTAATATTACATCACCATGTCCATACCCTAAAACTGTTGGTAAGTCTGGATCTTCTATCCGCGTTGCTAGTAAAATAGGGCCAGCATTTGGAATAGGGTTTTCATAAATTTTTGTCTTAAACCCCATTGCTTCAAAGGCAGGTATCATGGAAGAGTTTAAATATCTTAAACAGTGCTTAATACCTGTTTTAACCTGACTTTCAGTCGGTATTTCAATTAACTTACTAAGATCCTTTTTAAAGCTACCATTGTCAAAGTAATCTAGGGAGTGTTTTATTGTTTCTTCTCTTGTCATTTTTTTCCATTTTCATTTAAATTTACAGATAGTGAGTTTCGTGAACGTAAATTACCATTTTTTAAATCAGTAGTTCTTTGTATTTCTATATCAAAGCTTGCATAAATTAGTTAGATTAATCAATATATTATTAATATATTTAAATAGTGAGGTTAAGTGTGGATAAAATTGATCAAAATATTCTTGATGGTTTGAGATCTTGGGTTGAATGTGAAAGCCCAACTTCAGACGCTGAAGCAGTGAACCGTATGATGACACTAGCTGAGACTGATTGGAGCGGTATTGGCTTTGATGTCGTACGGATTCCAGGCAGGGATGGATTTGGAGATCATCTATCCATAAAATCGAACTGGGGTAAGGAGAGCAGTTTAAGTAACACAGGGATATTAATTTTAACTCACCTGGATACTGTTCATCCGCATGGTAGCTTTGGTGATAATAAATTTGTTATAGATGGCGATAGGGTGACTGGACCTGGAATTCTCGATATGAAGGGGGGAGCGTACATAGCTTACCAAGCACTAAAATCAATCGTGAATAGTACAGATAAACCGTCACTCCCTATTCATATTCTTTGTACCTCAGATGAAGAAGTGGGAAGTCCAACTTCAAGATCTTTAATCGAGGATGCTGGAAAATCAGCAAAGTATATACTTGTAACCGAGCCTGCTAGAGATGGAGGAAAAATTGTTATAAGCCGACGGGGTGTTGGCCGTTACAAAATTATAACTCGTGGGGTAGCAGCCCATGCTGGAGTCAATCACAAGGATGGAAGTAGTGCTATTCGAGAAATGGCAGGTCAGATTCTAAGAATTGAAGATATGACAGATTATGAGCAAGGAGTTACACTCAATGTTGGTAAAATTAGTGGCGGCACAGCGGATAACACCATTTCAGATTATTGTGAAGCTACGGTAGATTTAAGAGTAGAGAGTACACAATTAGCAAATGAAATTGATGGTAAGTTAAGGGATTTAAAACCTATTCAAGAAAACACACAGGTTTTAATTGAAGGTAATATGAATAGACCTCCTTTTTCTCAAACAAAAGAAAGTCGAGATTTGTTTGATAAGGCGAGTGCAATTGCTGCTGAAGTTGGCTTTGATTTGGTTGGAATGCATACAGGGGGAGGGAGTGATGGTAGCTTTCTTGCTGAAAAAATACCTACTTTAGATGGGCTTGGTGTCGATGGCGTTGGTCCTCATACACTAACTGAGTATTTAAAGATTTCGTCTCTTCAGCCCAGAATGAATTTATTACGAAAATTAATCTTAAATCTTACTTAGTTAAAAATATTTTATAAAACGATTAAAAGTTTGGAAAAAATCATGACAAAAGGAATGGTAGTAGCTCCCCAGCCTGAAGCTGTAGAAGCTGGGCTTGAGACTCTGAAAAGTGGTGGCAATGTGATCGATGCCGCCATAAGTGCTGCCTTTGTACAAACCGCTGTTGACCCTCAAATGTGTGGAATTGCGGGCTTTGGATCAATGCAAATTTATATGCCAGACCATGGTGGACATACTGCTATCGACTTTCATGGACGCGCACCATTTGCTGCAACTGAAGGAATGTGGGAACATTTAATAGAAAAGGAGTGTGAAGATGGGTTTGGTTATGTATTAAAAGGTCGGCTTAATGAGTTTGGTTACAAATCATTAACAACACCTTTAACTTTAAAAGCCTTACACTTAGCACAACAAAAATTTGGTAAAAAGTCTCTAGGTGAAAATATGCAATCTGCTATTAACTATTGTTTAGATGGTTTTTTAGTTAGACCAAAGCTACATGCTTTTTGGAATGCTCCTGAACAAGCAGGTCGAATGGCTAGGATTTCTGTAATTAATGAATTCCCTGCAACATCAAAAATTTACTTAACAAGTTCTGGAAATATTCCTGCTATCGGAGATGTTATAAAAAACCCAGATATGGGTAAACTTTATAAGCGTATAGCGAATGAGGGAATAGAAGTTTTTTATACTGGAGAGATAGCCAAATTAATTTCTGAAGATATGCAAAAGAATGGTGGCCTCTTAACTCAAGAGGACTTAACTAAATGTAAGATTGTAACATCTTCTCCTCTTTGTGGAAGTTATAATGGCTTCGATGTCACGACTAATCAGTTACCTGGTGGTGGTTTAATGATTTTAGAAATGCTGAATATTTTAGAAAATTTTGATTTAAAAAAAATGGGGCATAATTCTGCTGAATATATAGCAACTGTCTCTGAAGCTATGAAACTGGCAACAATTGATAAAGATAGACTTATGGGGGATCCAGATTTTATCTCTGTACCAATTAAAGAATTATCTAGTAAAGAGTATGCTAAAGGAAAAGCTCGATTAATTCTTAGTGGGCATAAAGCCGATGTTGTGAGGGAAACTGGAGAAATTTTAGAGAGCAAAGATACTACCCACTTAGTTGTAGCTGATAGTGATGGCAATGTTGTTAATCTTACACATTCTCTTGGATCTAGCTCTGGAGTTATTACTGAAGGGTTAGGTTTTATGTATAATAATTGTATGATGGTGTTTGATCCTCGGAGGGGTAGGAGAGGGTCATTAGTTCCCGGTAAGGCGCGTTTTACAGCGATGTGCCCCACTATGCTTTTGAAAGATGGCTGTGTTAAACTTGCACTTGGCGCTCCAGGGGGAACGACAATTACAATGGGGGTATTACAAGGTATTTTAAATGTTGTAGATTTTGGAATGTCAGCCAGTGAAGCCGTATCTGCACCTCGATTTTGTGTCACTTCGAATAGAATTGAACTTTCCAATAGGATATTTCGGTCAGTAGAACGTCAATTACAAACTTCTGGTTATCCAACTTATAGGAATCCAGCGAGTTACATCAACCCTAGAGTTCACGCCATAAGAGTAGGGGAAACGGGCATGGATGGTGGAGCAGATCCAGTAGGAGATGGTATGTGGGGTGAGATAGAGTTTTAATCTAGCTTTTGTCCTTTATTTTTTTTTCATAATCAGATTTCAGTTTTTTTCGATTTAACTTTCCATTCCCTGAAAGTGGAAAACTATGGACTCGGACAAATAATCTAGGCTGTTTATAGCGCGCTAAATTATTGCAAGAGATTTCTTTAAACACCCTCTCATCTATATAACTATTTGACTTGTAAAATATTGCAGTTATCGATGTGTTAGCCTTTATAGTCACTTCAATAGCTGCTACATATTCTATGCCCTCAATTAAGCTGAAAAGGTTCTCTAATTCAATTGGGGAAACTCTATACCCACCAGCATTAATAATATCGTCAGCTCGTCCTAAAAAGGTAATTTCCCCAAGCTTTGACATTTTCACTGTGTCATTAGTAACGAGCCAATCTCCACCAAGCTTTTTTTCTCCAACGTAGTTTATCAAGCATCCTGGATCACTAGTGGCTATGGCCAACCGTCCTGATTGGTTAAATGGCACTGGTGCTAATAACTCATTTAAAACTGCAACTTTTCGTCCGCGTTGAGGTTTTCCAATACTGTTTTTACCTTTGGAGTTAATCGCTCCTGGAACTTCCGAAATAAAGGTAGAGCACTCAGACATACCAAAAGCTTCATAAATTCTAGAGTTAGTTTTTTTGTACCAGTCATTTTTTATATTTTTAGGTAATTTTTCACCCGCAGATAAACAATGCCGTAATAGTTTTGTCTTTTCGAGCTTAGAGTATTTTATAATTTGCCTATATGTACTTGGTGACGAGGCAAAAATTGTAATTTTATTATTCTCAATTAATTTATTAAATTTAGCCGGATTAAAGGTATCTTTAAATATTATTGACGTTGCTCCCAAGGTCCATGGATCGAGGAGCCCTGTGCCAAGCGTATAAGTCCAGTTAAATGCGCCCGAATGTAATACCCGATCCTCTGACCCCATGTCATACCAGTCTTTAAACATCATTTGCCGTGCCCATATGGCACGATGTGCGTGAGCCACTCCTTTTGGATCTCCAGATGTTCCTGAAGTAAAAACTATATAAGCCAATCTGTCTGGACTTCCCAGTTCAGCAGGGAGTTTATCAATGTAGTTTTCAGGCCTAAGCTCCTGTTCAAAAAGTATTTTTATTGTTGTATCTGGTAATGATATTTTGTCACCAGCTATAATTAACTTTGGATTTATAATTTTATATATTCTATTTATTTCATTTTTTGTTAACTGAGCAGATGTAGGAACTGGGACAATGCCAGCCCAGATACATCCTAAAAAAGTAATTGGAAAATTTACTGTATTCCCTAACCTTAGAAGAACTTTATCATTTTTTTTAAGACCGATAGATTGAAGCATTGCAGCAGTACCTATTATCGCATTTGATAACTCTAGGTATGTCCAAGTACTTAAACCCTGAGATGTAACTAACTCTAAAGCATTTTTAGTGCTATGCTTATTGGAATGAGAAAGTACGTATTGAGTAAGATTAAAATTTGACGGGCAGGGTGGGTGGATCCCCGATTGAAACACTGACGTCATTTATTTGTCCAAAAAATATTTTTTGTGAAGATTATCAATGTCTACTCTTTTAATTTTTAAAGATATTATTGTTAAGTTACATTGCCGTCCAACCGCCATCAATACTAATTGCTGATCCAGTAATTTGGTCTGCATCTTTTGAACAGAGGAACTGGACTAAACCACTAATTTGTTCTGAGGTTACAAATTTTTTAGAGGGTTGCCGCTGCATAAGAACATTATTTACGAGCTCTTTTTCAGTCATCAAATATTGTTTCATTAAGTTGGGTATTTGTTTTTCTAAAAGTGGTGTCTCAGTAAACCCAGGACAAATTGCGTTTACAGTTATCGGCTCTTCTGCAGTTTCTAGTGCAGCCACTTTAGAAAGTCCAATTACACCGTGTTTTGCAGCTACGTACGCCGCTTTTTGTGGTGATGCGACTAAACCATGCGCAGATGATATATTTATTATACGGCCCCATTTCGCTTTTCTCATCATGGGTAAAGCAATCGCTGTTGTATGGAAAACCGCACTTAGCATTATCGCTATCATATCATCCCATTTTTCGGATGGTAGAGCCTCTATCGTACTAACATGTTGAATTCCTGCATTATTCACAAGTATGTCAATATGCTTAGTTTGTGCTACAAGACTTCGTGCTTGCGACGCAATTCTTAGGTCAGCACAAATATATTTTGCAGAAACTGAATAATTTTTAGAAAGATCATCTGCTAATTTATGATCTTCTGGGGTTTCCGTGAAGGAATTCAAGAATATATTGACTCCTTTAATAGCAAGTTTACTTGCTATTGAGTAGCCTATTCCAGAAGTGGAGCCTGTAATTAGTGCAGTTTTTCCTGACAATTCCATTATGTTAGATTACTCTAAAAGCTAAATTAGGTAAACTTAGAAATTTAGAGAAATATCCCTATGAATTGCACTACATTTTGCTAAGTAAAGTCCCTGTTTTCGAGTTAATTTAGATTGTTTTCTTGCTCCAATGCTCTCAGCAATACCACTTAAGTACTCTTTTAAATCTTTATGAGTATTAGTCTTTAATGCTACTCTCCAAGATTTATTAGTAGCAAATATCTTCAGAGTTTTTTCATACTCCTTTAATGCTTTTTCAAGTTTAACCTTACCTGGCTTAAGCTGTCTGGCTACCTTTCCTAGAGAGGATTTTATGGAGGATGCTCCTTTAACTCTTCCAAACTTTTTAGCTAATTTTTTAACTTCTAATAAAGAGTCTCCATCAGTATCGTTGTTGATCAAGACCCTAAGGGATACAAGTTCTGACTCAAGGCCTAAAAGCTTATCATTTTCCTCAATTATCAGGACTAGTTCAGACACTGGTTCATAAGATTTGTCAGCGGCTCTTCGATACTTCATTCTAGCGCTGTTTTCAGCTTTAGTGAGTTTACTAAAAGTTTTGTATGTAGTCTTCCATTCGTCAGGGATTTCAGACTTAAGGTGTACGATTTCTTTTTCCAAAGATTTCATTTTAGCAATTACTTGCTCTCTTTTTTCAATATCATCTTCAGATTTCAAATATGCCAAAGAACTTTTTAGCTCTTTTGACTCATTTTCTGCGCTCCTGATAGAGCTTTCAATACCACGAACAACAGTTAATAATGGTCGATAACTAGATGTATTATCTGTGACTAATTTTTCTGCAACAAATATTTGATCCAATTGGGCAAGGGCGGTCTCTGCGGAGTTAAATGCCCCTGTTAGATTTGATGAAATTTTCTTTGGTAGAAATGTTAAATCTAACGCTTTAGCTTTAGCTATGGTGCCTACTATTTGATCTTTGTTTTTATTTACTTCGACGTAAGAATATTCTTCTAAACAAATTTGAAGTTTTGGGTTTCTTGGTGGTGGAGAGGAGTCTCCTAAAAGGCTCATTCTATTTGGTAAATAATTTACAAGCTGAGGGTAGTATCCAACAATTCCTAGTGCAATTAATTGTAAACAGATAAATGCGATTACTCCTTTATATATATCGACAGTTCTGACAGATGATGGAGCCACTCCCCTAAGGTAAAATAGTGCAAAACCAAATGGTGGAGTTAGAAAGGAGGTCTGAATATTTAGTCCGATCATTACCCCTAACCATACTGCAGTTATATTAGCAGATGGATCTGCAAGAAGTATGGGTGCTACGATTGGTACTACGACAACAGCAATTTCGATAAAGTCTAAAAAGAAACCTAGAACGAAGATAACGGCCATAACTATAACGAACTTCGCCCAAAAACCGCCTGGTAGTGAATTTAGGAAATCCCTAACAAGGTCCTCACCGCCAAAGGCTCTAAACGCAGCTGTTAACATTGCTGCACCGAGTAGAATAATAAATACCAGTGATGTTGTTTTCGCTGTTTCAATCATTACCTCATGAAGCGTATTGTTCAGTTTTAGTACTCTAAGTCCACTCCAAACCAGTGAGGTAATTAGACCCAATGTCGCTAATAGACCCAACCAGATACCTGTACTATTGCCGCCATTCACGATAATAGCTTTAACATTCATGGTGTAATTTGATAAACAAAAAGCAATCAAAAGTATTGATAGCATTGCAAGAATTGCAGGGTAATATCTTGCCTTAGTCCCTTCTATTAAACGATAACCCGCCATTATTAGTGCACCAGAGGCGCCGATTGCACCTGCTTGGTTTACTGTGGCTATTCCAGTAATAATCGATCCAAGAACTAAGAAAATAAGTCCTAGTGGAGGAACTATAGTTAGTACACAACCACCCCAAAAATTTAGATCCATTACACCTTTATATCTCACTGCAGGTGCTGCCTTTGGAAAGAAAGTTGCAAAAACTAAAATAAATAGCATATATACGGCGACTAAAACAATTCCAGGAACCAGAGCCCCTAAAAACATTTCTCCAGCACTTGTAGATCCAACATCAAACATACTAGGCATCGAGAGCTCACCGGTTGCCTCTTTGTGAAGCAGTTTACGAGCTGTACCAGCTTGATCAGCGGCTGATGCTAGTTGATCTGCCAGTATAATAAGAACAATAGATGGTGGTATTATTTGACCTAAAGTTCCAGATGCTGCAATTGTGCCAGATGCAAGTGGTTTGGAATAATTGTTTCTTAGCATAGCAGGTAAAGATATGAGGCCCATAGCCACAACAGTAGCTCCAACTATTCCAGTGGTTGCAGCTAAAAGTGCGCCCACAAATACAACTGATATTCCAAGTCCACCAGGGACAGGGCCAAAGAGGTTAGCCATAGTTACTAAAAGATCTTCAGCAATTTTAGATTTTTGAAGCATTATGCCCATAAAAATAAATAGTGGGATTGCTATCAAGGTATCTCTTTCAACTTCCCAATAGACTCCTCTAAGGTTTGTCACACCTGAGGATAGCCACTGAGATGGTCCTCCTTGATGAAAGTAGGCAGATGGATCCCCTGAAAAAATTAGACCAGATACTCCGGCAAGAATAATTGTTATTATAGCGGCGCCAGGTAAAGCAAAAGCCACAGGGTAACCAGAGCCGAGTGCTGTAGCCATTATTATTACAAGTACTGCTAGAAAAAATAATTCCATTGATTTTTCCTTAGTGTGAAATAGGGGCGACTTCTCGCTTACCTGGCTCATTTCTAATATCGGCTACGGATTCTAAAAAAGAACTTACGAATTGTATTTGCATTGTGATAGCAAAAATCAATAAGAACGCCGCCATTTGGTATTTTGTATACATACCTGCAGTTCCAGTTTGTGTGACTTCAAAATTCATTACTGGGGAATTAACAATCGCTTGCTTGGACCAGAGACAAATTAAAAATATTGTTATAGCTGTCATCATCCCAAGAAATACCGAACCGTAAGCATTCACTTTTCCTTTTTTTCTGGAGTTGAATCCAGAGTATAGAATATCAACTCTAACATGCCCTTCTTGAAGTAGCGTGTAGGCTGAAGCAAATAAGAAGAGTGCGGCGTACCAGTACCTCACTAAATCTCCCATAAGAGATTGCTCATAAGAGAAAACAAATCTTGAGATAACAATCAGAAGTTCTGCTCCAACAATCATTAATGCAAGCCAAAAAAATCCTAAAGTACGTGAGAATAATGCAATAATGAAACCCAAAATTATAAGAGGGATATGGATCATTGTTCCTATAAAACTAGAACGTAGTAGTGCCGAAGCTATAGTCTCATTAAATAATACTGGCAGTAAACTTTCTACTCTTAACCAAGCAATGGATGCATCCACAACCCCGACAAATAATACTGAGAAAAAGCAGGCACGAATAAAGTAAGTATTGAAGTTTGTAATTTGAATTGCGTCACTACGTAAAGTTCTATTTGGTGTTCTATTTACCCAGTAAATTATACTTAGAAAGCTAATAACATAAACTAGGGGCTGTATTAAGTTTTTAATAGATGGGTCTGAGAAGAACTCTCGCCCTGAAGGAACTCCAAATCCTAATAATAAAATATTATTTACAAGAAAAGCTACTAAAAATGCTAAAGTCAACCAGCCGATAGTTCGGACTAGTATAGCCGGCTGGCCATCTAATGTAATTTGAGAGGTAGGGTTTGATGAAACCATCAAGTTACTCCAGAAGAAAAAACAGTCAAATCTACTTTATTATTTTTTAAGGGAGCCACAATTAAATGCAGCCCCCCAATTTTTTGAATTAAAGGATTTTAAGTTAAGCCCAAAACTCTATTACGTTGGCTGGAAAATTCGATTTCAGCAATCGCACGGAAACCACCAATATCCATAAGAGCAGCTTGGTAAGAATCGTTAACTCTTGCAGCTAGATCTGAGTGTTGACGAGTTTCCTCAAAAACTTCAGCAGCGGCATCACCAAAAGCATCCCAAACGTCATCATTGAAGGAACGAAGTTTTGTTCCATGGTCATCAACTAACTTTCTAAGATAAGTTCCATTGTTTGCCATCGCTTCTTCTGGCTGAGCAGCATTTTCTTCCATACATGCGGCTTCAATTACAGCTCTTTCGTGATCAGTAAGATTATTCCAGAAATCTAGGTTCATTCCAAATCCAAGACCACCACCTGGTTCGTGCATTCCACCTGTGTAGTAATACTGGGCAGCTTCATAAAACTTCATGAAGTAGTCATTGTATGGGCCCACCCACTCGGTAGCATCAATAGATCCAGAAACAAGGTTTTCATAGATTTGCCCACCTGGAAGTGATACAGTTGAAACACCTAGTTTTGAAAGAACAGTTCCTCCAAGTCCAGGAATTCTCATTTTTAGACCTTGTAAATCCTCAGGAGAATTAATTTCTTTATTAAACCAACCGCCACACTGAGCGCCTGTGCCGCCACAAGTAAGAGCTTTCAAGTTGAATCCCGCTGCAAGCTCATCCCATAACTCTTGACCACCTTTGAATTTGATCCATGCGTTCCACTCAGGAGTAGTCATCCCGAAAGGTACTGATGTGAAGTAGTTGTATGCAGCATGCTTTCCACCCCAATAATACTCAGCAGCAATATATGCGTGTGAATTTCCTGCGGCAACTTCATCAAAGCTATCAAAAGCCCCAACTTTTTCTCCTGCAGCAAAATACTCTGTTTTAAGAGCTCCACCTGAAATTGCATCAATGCGAGCACAAAGACGTTGCGCTGAAATACCTAGTCCTGGAAAATCCCTAGGCCAAGTAGATACAACTGTGATGGTTTTAACACCTTGAGCGACTGCCGGTGCTGCTAATACAGCTCCAGTACCAGCTAATGCGGCTCCTGTAATAAATTTACGACGTTCCATAATATCATTCCTCCTTAGTTTCTTTTGACAGCTATTGATCAGTTTTTAATCAAGCCTAACCGATGATGGTCTCAACTAATGAGATTTGCAACCTCAAATTTGTTAAATTGAATCAATATATGAGATTTATTACCTAAACACTGTTAATTAGAGTCAACATATGAGAATATAATAGCCATAATTTAGCTAAAACTATAAGAGTATCAATTAATGAGAGTTTCAAATTTAAATTTGTTAATTGGTATCATAAAGTGAGAATTTATACTCAACTTTTGTAACATTTTACTTAAAATAAAATATATTTAAATTAAATAATTCAATAAAGTTATTTTTTGATATCTTTGATTTCGTAAAATCACCTGTAACAATATATGATAATTTATCTAGTGATCAGTTATTATTTTTGAAGTGAATGAAATTATTTTTAGTTAATAATGAAATAAACTCATTACTTTTAAAATACTTACATTTAGAGAATATAAAAAAACCTTCGATTCTCAAAAAAAAACGCCAGCCGAAGCTGGCGCTGAGTTATTGAGGCAGGTTTCATACAGGCAGAAACCTATCGAGCAGTAAGCCGGTTATAAAGAAATTAAGAAGTAAGTCAAAGTTAAAAGTTTTAATATTATAAATTTTTAGTTAACTAGTATTATTACAACAACTTATGAGGTCCAAGTAATGAAAACTAAATATAATATAATAACAGTTTTAACACTTCTTTATTTTAGTTTTTTTTGTTCTTTAAAAGCTATCGCTGAAAGCCAGCATGGAATATCTATGTATGGAAAGCCTGCTTTACCACAAGATTTTGTATCCCTTCCTTACGTAAACATAAATGCTCCAAAAGGAGGAATTTATGTTACGGGGGAAGTAGGAAGCTTTGATTCTCTTAATCCTCACATCAGAAAGGGAAGGGTACCTTGGCAACTTCGTTTTTTAGCCTACGAAAGCCTTATGGGTAGAAGTTGGGACGAACCTTTTACTCTTTATGGTTTACTTGCCGAATCGATCGAAGTTGATCCCAAAGGTCTATGGGTGGAGTTTACCATTAGAAAAGGTGCTAAGTTTTCTGATGGATCGTCGGTTACCGCTGATGATGTATTGTGGTCGTACGAAACACTTGGAACAATTGGGCACCCTCGCTACGCCAATACTTGGAAAAAAATCAGCAAATATGAGAAAATTTCAAACCAAAAGGTTAAATTTATATTTAATGAACCTGACAGAGAGTTAGCTCTAATAATGGGCTTAAGGCCGATATTGAAAAAGGCGCAATGGCAAGAGCATAGTTTTAAAGAAAGTGGGTTGAATGTGGTACCCATCTCGACAGCGCCTTACGTAGTTAGCGATTTTGAGGCTGGGAAATTCATAAGTCTTTCACGAAATAAAAATTATTGGGGCAGGGATCTTCCGTTTCGTCGAGGCACTAACAATGTTGATGAGATTAGATTAGAATTTTTTGCAGATGGTAATGCCCTTAAAGAAGCGTTCAAGATTGGAAAATTAAGCTCTTTACGTGAATCTAATGGTGCAAAATGGGATCAACAATACGATTTCCCTAAGATAAAAAATGGAGAAATTACAAAGTCAATAATCCCACATAAGAGGCCATCAGGAATATCAGGTTTTGTGATGAATACCAGAAAACCCTTATTTAAAGACTGGCGTGTGCGAGAAGCATTGATTCAAGCTTTTAATTTTGAGTTTATAAATAAAAAATTAAATAACGGAAAAATGCCAAGAGTTACTTCTTATTTTTCAAATTCAGTGCTGGGTAAAGAGAAGGGGCCAGCTGTTGGAAAAGTTAAAGAATTTTTACTACCATTTTCAAGTGAGTTATTACCTGGAGCACTGGAGGGCTATGATCTACCGATTTCAAATGGTTCCGAACGAAATAGAACTGGCATAATCAAAGCCTCTAACCTACTTGAGGAGGCAGGTTACAGAGTGGTTGATGGAATTCTGAAAGATAGTAACGGCAAACCATTCTCATTTGAGATTCTTCTTAGACAGGGTAGCTCTGAACTAAAAGCTATTACTAATATCTATTCAGAGGCGCTAAAGCGATTGGGAATATCTCCTTCAGTGACAATTATTGACAGCGCTCAATATAAAGAGCGTACTAACGTATATGACTTTGATATGACGTACTATAGGCGAGGTTTGTCATTAAGTCCTGGAAATGAACAACTTTTATATTGGGGATCAAATGGTGTTAGTAACCCAGGTTCCAGAAATTGGATGGGTATCAATTCTATGGCAGCAGAGGAGATGGTAAGACTTATGTTAAACTCTCCGGACAGAGAAGACTATATATCAGCGGTAAGGGCGTTAGATCGAATATTAATTTCAGGAAGGTATGTAGTGCCAATTTGGTACTCACCCTATTCAATGCTTGCCCATGATTCAAACTTAAAATACCCAGATAATCTGCCAGCTTATGGCGATTGGATAAATTTTTTACCAGATGTTTGGTGGTTTGAAAGTTAAAAATTTAAAATTAGGAGGGTACTTATCAATTAACACTTTGATAAATTATCGTTAAGATAGTGTAAACGCTTAGACATTAAGATATTGTCGCCACTGTCTTGAGAACCTAGAAAAGGAATTGATGGTCTACGATCAACTTCACGATAGTTACTTTTCTCATAAAAACACAGGCAACAGTATTTTGATCTTCAACCTGCAAAGCTATTTTATCAATACCCGTACTTTTTGCTACTTCTTCTACTTTTTTTAATAAATGCTTCGCATAACCCTTACCTCTAAATTCTGGTAAAATAGAAATCGCTCGTAAAAGCCAACACCCACTTGCGCATTTCTCTAGCTCAGTTTTTGTGAAGAAACACCACACTCACGGTTCTTTATTGCTAAGACAACAATCATTTAAACACACTAATAATAACTCTCAAACGTCTTTCCAGATCCTCATCCGCAACACACTCATCTTAACAAAGAAGTAATATAATTACTTTTTCTCTTTAGGGTAAACTAAACCTGCGGAAATAACTAATTTTGCTGCCTCTTCGATAGTCATATCTAAGTATGTGATGTCTGACTTGGGAATAAATAATAAAAAACCTGAAGTTGGATTTGGGGTGGTTGGTATAAATACGGAAACCAGTTGATTTTTTTTATTTGGATTTTTTTCTGCTATTTCACCCTTAGAATCTGAAGCTACAAATGCAATTGCCCAAATTCCTTTACGTGGATATTCAATCAAACAAGCTTTATCAAACGAACTATCTCTGGAGGACAGCACGGTTTCTGCAATCTGCTTTATGCCGCCATAAACAGATCTTACAATAGGAGTTCTGTCTACTAAATTTTCACCAATTCTGAGAAAAGTTCTTCCAAGAATTCCCTTACCTACCCAGCCAACAATAACAGTAAAAACTAAGAAAAATATAACTCCTAGGCCTTTGAGGTTTATACCTATATATTCTGCGAAATGATAATTATATGGTATCAAAGGTAATACCCAGCCATCAATCCAGCCAATAATGGAGTTAATTATCCACATGGTGAATCCAATTGGTGCGATGACTATTAAACCAGCAAGAAAATTTCCTCGAATTTTGGCAAGAACCCGGAAACTATAGCTATTATTGAGATTTTTATCTCTTATGGCCATTTTATACCTAACTGCTAATAATTGAACAGAGTAACAGAACGTTTTTTAATGCTTCTGAGACTTAATGACAAGGTTAAGAATTATATGACATTTTTATGGTTCCATTAAGTTAATCGCTATTTTGGCTGCTAACCTTGCATTATTGATGATTAAAGCTTTATTTGCTTCTAAAGATTTCCCATTTGTAATTTCAAAAATTCGATTAAGTAAAAAAGGTGTCACATCTTTGCCTTTAATTTTTAACTCTTGGCTCTCTGATATAGATTGGGCCACAACTTTTGATATCTCTGACCAGGGTATCTCTTCTGAACTAGGTATGGGGTTTGCAATTAATTGACCTCCAGAAAGCCCTAACTCTTGTCGAATTTTAAAAGCATCAGCAATTTGTGTAGTACTGTTCATTCTTGATGGTGATTTTATGTTTAAAGATTTAGACCAAAAACCTGGTAAGTTATTTTGCCCATAAGTGATTACTGGAACTCCGAGAGTCTCCAATATCTCTAAAGTTTTTGGTATATCTAAAATCGCCTTTGGTCCCGCACAAACTACATTTACAGGCGTTTTTGATAGTTCATAAAGATCCGCTGAAATATCAAAATCGATTTCTGATCCACGATGAGCTCCACCGATCCCTCCGGTTGCAAACACCTTAATTTGCACATGGTTCGCGAGTATCATGGTTGCTGCAACAGTTGTTGACCCTGTTTGTCTTTTTGCAAGACAAGTCGCCAAATCTGACCTTGATAGTTTTTCAGCAGTTTTAACCTGACTTAAGGTCTCTAATTGATTAGATTCAAGTCCAATATGAATACTTCCTTCAATAACTGCAATTGTTGCGGGAGTAGCTCCATTATCCCTTACTGTTTTTTCTACAATTTTTGCCGTTTCTAAATTTTTAGGGTAGGGCATTCCGTGGGTTATTATCGTGCTCTCCAGTGCTACTATAGGTAGACCTAAACTTCTTGCTTTTTTGACTTCCACTGAAAATTTAATTGGTTTCATTCGTTCGATCCTCAGAAATAAATTTACTTGTCTGCTCAATGGCATATTTGAATGCTACAAAGTTATCTTCACCTTTTAGAACTTTTGCTATATGCGATGCCATGAGAACGTCTCCAGCACCAGTCAGTCTCTTAACTTTTACTCTCGGTGGCTGAAGCTCAATAATTTCACTTTTTGACGCTAAACAAGCAGCGTTTGGACCATCTGTTATTAAAATAGTTTTTAACCCATTTGAAAGTAGTGCGGTTGCAGCCTCCTTAGATGTATCAAACTGCATCTCTGAAATTAAATTTGCTTCCTTTAAATTTAAATATATATTTGCGCCTGGATGGTCTAAAAAAATTTTTAATCGAGTTACCTTGCTGGGAGAAGCTGGGGCCAATCTAAAGTCAGATACCTTAAATCGTTCGTTGTGGCGAAGAATCTTTAATACTGCCGGAGATAAATTACTATCTACCGCTATAGGGCCTTTCCAGTCTTTGTAATCGCCCACTAAAAGCGGATCTAATACCGCATCCTTTGCACTTTTTAACAAAGTCGTATCTGCTACAGCAAGCGCAACACCAGTTTTATCTTCAATAGCCATATAATAATCAGTTTTTGAGCCTGGTTTAATAATAATACTTTTGCAGATTATGCCTGCTTGCTCACATACCTTGATTAGTTCTTTGCCAGCTGAGTCATCTCCTAAAGCAGAAAGTATCGAAGGTATTATCCCGTGGCTTCTTAGTCTTGTTGCTAAGTTCATGGTTACACCACCAGGTAATTTCTCTATGTGTCCTTCTATATCATCAGAACGCGTTAATTTTTTTGAAGATCGACCTATAATATCCCAAAGAATTGAGCCAATACAGACTATTTGTGTTGCTTGTGTCATAACACTTTATTGATATCTAATACCGTAAGTTGCAAGATCGAAACTAATTTTTATGAATGTTATTAAAAAGAATACTTGTACAGGTCTAACCTTTTATCTATACGGCGGTAAATTCACAGGCGGAGTTCGGGCTAAAGAGGGAGAAATCCTCTGATGTCCACCGGTTGAGAGAAATCTCTAACACCCCGCCGAGGCACAAACCGGAAAGGAAACTTTACTATGGCTACTCCAGATTTTTCATTACGACAACTTCTTGAGGCTGGTGTCCACTTTGGTCACCAAACTAAGCGTTGGAACCCGAAGATGGAACGTTACTTATATGGGTCGAAAAATGGAATTCATATAATTGACTTAACTCAAACTGTTCCCATGCTTGATAAGGCGTTAGAGGTTGTTAGAGATGTTGCCGCAAAAGGCGGTAGTGTACTGTTCGTTGGCACCAAGCGACAAGCTCAAAAGCCCATTGCCGAAGCTGCAGAAAAGTCTGCTCAATACTTTATGAACCATAGATGGCTTGGCGGAACTCTAACTAACTGGAAAACAGTTTCTAATTCAATAGCTCGCTTAAAGAAAATCGACAGTGCAATGGAGCTTGGAACTGAGGGATTAACAAAAAAAGAACGTTTAGGTATGGAGCGAGACCAATCGAAGCTCCAAGCATCTTTGGGCGGAATTCGCGAAATGGGGAAAGTACCAGATATACTTTTTGTCATTGATGTTAATAAGGAGGACTTAGCTGTTGCTGAAGCCAACAAGCTTGGAATTCCTGTTGTTGCAGTAGTTGACTCTAACTCTTCTCCAGATGGGATAGATTATCCTATTCCGGGTAATGATGATGCTTCGAGAGCAATTGCTTTTTATTGCGACTTGGTCGCTAGAGCAGCCCTGGATGGTATGACAGCACAAATGGGTGCAGCTGGGATCGATATTGGAGAAGCTGAAGAAGCGCCGATAGAGGAAGCTTTAGTTGAAGAGAAAGATAGTAAAACTTCTAATGTTAAGAAAATTGAAACTGTGTCTGACGCAGCTCTGTTTGTTGAAGAACCAGTGGATGACTCCGATATGTTATTAAATACTCCTCAAGAAGTTACTGCAGATGCAGAAGCAACTGATCCTGAACATAAGGATTCAGAAAAATCGGATAAGCCTGATGTCTCTGAAGTAGAGAGTAAGAGTTCCTAAAGTAAGTGACTTAAGCCGGTTTTTATATAGTTAATTTATTATCTACAGGGCCTTTAAAAAGTTAACTTAAGGGAACTGTACTAGTTAAGGAGAAAAATATTATGTCTATAACAGCAGCATTGGTAAAAGAACTTCGGGATGTAAGTGGCGCTGGCATGATGGATGCTAAAAAAGCTCTTACAGAGAATAACGGTGATATGGATGCGGCGATTGATTGGTTGCGTACTAAAGGATTAGCTACAGCAGCAAAAAAATCGAACCGTACAGCAGCAGAGGGTTTGGTCGCTGTAGATGTTTCGGACGGAACAGGCGTCGTGATCGAAGTAAACTCAGAAACTGATTTTGTAGCAAAAAATCAAGACTTTCAAAATATGGTTGGTAGCTTTGCCAAGTGTGCATTAAGCGTGTCTGATATAGATAGCTTAAACGGTACGTTAATTGCAGATAAAAAGGTAAGTGAAATCCTTACAGACAAAATAGCTACTGTTGGAGAGAACATGTCTTTGCGTAGGATGGCAAAACTTTCAGGAGATACAGTTGCATCTTACATACATAATTCTGTTGCGCCAGGAATGGGCAAAATAGGAGTTTTAGTGGCTTTAAAAGGTGATAATTCAGATTTTGCTAAACAGGTTGCTATGCATGTAGCAGCTACTAACCCGGCGTCTTTAAGTGAAAATGACTTGAGTTCTGACATATTATCACGCGAAAAGTCTATTTTGACCGAACAAGCACGTGAAAGCGGCAAACCAGAGCAAGTTATTGAAAAAATGATCGAAGGAAGATTAAAAAAGTTTTTAGCAGATGTTACATTACTTGGCCAAAATTTTGTTATTAATCCCGATCTTACTGTAGGAAAAGCTGCAGCCGAAGTCGGAGTTGAGATTCTGGGCTTTTTACGTTTTGAAGTTGGTGAGGGCATTGAAAAGAAGCAGGAAAATTTTGCAGAGGAAGTAGCTGCTCAATTGAAAGCTTAATCACTACATTCAGGAATTCCGGTAATGCGCTGTTATTATTAACTTAAATTATGTTAACTAAAAGACAATATTATAATTAGTTAACATAATATATATTATCAGACAACCAGATTAAGAGAGCTAAGGTGAATGATCAAGCCTTTAGCGTACTCCCTACTTGCTTAACTTAAATTGCTATCCGTTAATTATGCCTCCATCTACGTTAATAAGCTGGCCTGTAATATAGCTAGAATCAGGTGAAAGAAGAAAGGCAACAACTCCCGCGACTTCTTCTGGTAACCCAAACCTTCCAAGTGGAATGCTGCCCAATAGTTCATCGCCTCGACTTTCAATTATCTTAGCTGGCATGGCTGTATTAATAATGCCAGGCGCTAAGGCATTTACAAGTATACCTTTCTCACCAAACCTACGCGAGAGAGCCCTTGTTAAGCCTACGAGAGCACCTTTCGCCATTGAATAAGAAATATGATCAGGCGAACCTCTATTAAAGGCGAGGGAAGATATAAAAACTATCCTACCACCCTTCCCTAATCTAGATTCCATTATATTTCCTAGGTCAAAAGCATTGGTAGCATTGTTTTGAATTGCACGGTTATAGACTTCTTTATTATCTCTATTTAACTCATGAGGTTCAAAAACGCCTGCTAAATGAACCAAAGCTTTTAAGTTTGAAAGTCTATCAGGGATAGCTCGTTCACATTCTTCTCGACTGCTTAGGTTACTTTCAGTAAAGCTGGTTGAGCAGGAAATGTTACTAGCCAACACACTAAGCTCTTTCTCATTTTGATCTATTAAATGTAAATCATAACCACATTTCGCTAATTTTTGAACTACGGCTATTCCTATACCACCTGTAGCACCCGTTATAATCACCGTAGGTTTTTGCATTAAAAGACCCTTCTGATTTCAGCTGTGTATTATAAAAATATTATTTTATTGTTTTATGTATTAAATTTATCCAATTTTTAAAACAAATTTTATTGATTAAATCACTTCCATAACCCGCTGTTTTCATTGCATTAACTAAATTCGGTAGCCCCGTACAATCCCCTATACTTTCAGGAATTTGAGCCCCATCAAAGTCTGACCCCAAGGCAACTCCGTTTTCACCCAACCTTTCTATTAGCTTGTCTAAGTGAGAAATCATTTGACTTAAGGGTGTGTTTGCATTTTTTTTACCGTCTGACCTTAAAAAACCTGTTGCAAAGTTAAGTCCGACCACACCCTCTGTCTCTGCTATGGCGTCCAGTTGCTTATCTGTTAAATTTCTTGGTGATGGAGTGATACTATGGGAATTTGAATGCGTTGCTACTAATGGTTTTGATGTAATTTTTGCCACATCCCAAAAGCCCGCCTCATTTAGGTGAGACAAATCCAATATAATCCCTTTAGAGTTACATGCCTTAACTAGCTCTTTTCCAGGTCCTTTGAGACCCGGACCTATATCTGGAGATCCTGGAAAATTAAAAGGTACACCATGCGCAAATATATTTGATCTAGACCAGACAGGGCCAATGGATCTCAAACCTTTACCGTAAAGTAAATCTAGTTGATTTAAGTCTTTATCAATACACTCAGCTCCTTCTATATGAATTAACATTTTAAGTTTTTCATGTATGTTCTTCGTATAGTTATCTTGATCCAGATCAGATTTATTTAGAATTAACTCTACTTTTTCATCAGAGCCCAAAATAATTTTATTAATAATATCAATCATTTCTGTGGTAACTCTTAATGCATAGCTCTGTTCTATTTCTTTCGAATCTATAAAGCCATCACTTCTTTTTGAATTACCCATGTTGGGATCTGGAACAAACATCGCAAAGAAACCTCCACTTAGGCCGCCTTTTTGTGCTCTAGTTAAATCTATATGACCCTCATTACCAATTCCCATAGCAGTGTTCATTTTAGTATTTATTACTGACTGGCCACCCTCAAGAAATAGTTTTGCTTCATAATCTTGCTCAATCCAAAGCCTTAAAAGAAGATCATTATGTCCGTCAAAAACATGTTGCATATTGTTTAAACCTTTTAACCAAAGTATCGTTGATAAATTAATTCCATCGTTTTCATAGTTTACTATTAGGGTTAAAAGGTGGATTAACAATCCCAAATAAACAATCTTAATAATGCTTTTAAGGATATTATATGAAAATAGATAAGATTGAAGATGTTACAAAAGAGAACATAATAGCTCGTGCTTCTGATTTATCTAAATTTGTTCTTAGGACACCAACTATTCAGTTATCCTCAGAAAGGTTGAAAACTTATTTGTCTGGTGCCGAAATTTATCTAAAACTTGAATGCATGCAACATACAGGTACGTTTAAAGCTCGAGGAGCAATTTCTGTTGCATTGCAAATACCAACTGACGAAGTGAAATTTGGTATAACAGCCGCAAGTGCAGGAAACCATGCTATAGCTTCATCTTGGGCCGCTAGACAAATCGATACAACAGCTAAGGTTGTCATGGCCAATACAGCTAATCCTTATAGAGTGGAGCAAGCCAAGCGTTATGGAGGAGAAATTATCCTCAAGGAACCTGGTAAAGCGCTTTTTGACGAAGCGGAAAGATTAGTAGAAAAAGAAATGCGGACATTTATTCATCCCTTTGAAGGGATAAATACCACCCTAGGTGCTTCTGGCGTGGGGCTTGAGCTTATGGATGATATAAAAAATCTAGATGCTGTAGTGGTCTCAGTTGGAGGTGGAGGCCTGATTAGCGGAGTATCTGCTGCAGTTAAAGCAATTAACTCTAAGTGTAAGGTTTACGGTGTAGAACCGATAGGCGCAGATTCAATGAGTAAAAGTATAACGGCTGGAAAACCTATTACCTTAAGTTCAACTGATACAATCGCGGATAGTTTGTCGCCTCCGATGGCCCTACCCTTTGGATTTCAACTCTGTAAAAAAAATGTAGATAAAATTGTTTTAGTAAGCGATCATGAAATTTGTTCGGGAATGACATTATTAATGGAAGAGGGTAAGCTGGCCGTTGAGCCTGCGGCAGGAGCAGTTATGGCAGGAATTATTTTTCGTCTTAGAGAGCAACTTATGGGAAAAAAAATAGGGTTAATTGTCTGCGGCAGTAATATCGACGCCAAAACTTATAATGAATTTAATAAAAGAGGCTCAAAGCATTTAGCAAATTTTAATTTGTAATCTCAGGAGCCAGTTTTTAAAGCGTATCCCCCATCTCTTACCGTTCTTATTATATCCTTCTGCGTGGGATTACCTTTTTTAAGCGCTTTTCGAAGTCTGCTTATATGAACGTCAATTGTGCGATCTTCTACGTAAACAGTATTACCCCAAACTAAGTCGAGCAACTGCTCTCTGGAATAAACTATTCCGGGTCTCTCCATTAAGATTGATAAAATTTTATACTCTTTTGGGCCCAAATAAATAAGGTTACCTTCGATTCTAACCTCTCGATACACCTTTGATATTGTTATTCCATTATATTCTATTTCTTCTTCAACAAGAGATGGTCTGACCCTTCTTAAAAGGGCTTTAGTACGCGCTACTAGCTCTTTTGGAGAAAACGGTTTAACGACATAGTCGTCAGCCCCTCTATCTAAACCAAATATCTTATTCTCTTCTTCGCCCTTCGCGCTCAATATTATAATTGGTATCTTTTTGGTTTCAGTTCTACTTTTAATAATATTACATGCGTCGATCCCGGATATATTCGGCATCATCCAATCTAAAATTATTAAATCAGGTAATACTTCTTCCGCAAGATCAACTGCTTCACGTCCATCTCTTGCTTTGAAAAGTTTAAACTCAGAACTCAAAAATGCAGCTGAAAGTAACTCTAATTGATTGGGCTCATCATCAGCAACTAGTATTTTAATCATCATTCATTTTCCTAAATGCTTAAACCTCAGAGGTCTTTGTTAGTATGTCGGACTTAGGTCGATCGTCCTCTAACATTTTGCCATGAACTTGAAAATAAACCTGTTCTGCTATTCCAGTCGCATGATCTCCAATACGTTCAATATTTTTTGCAATAAAAAGTAGATGCGCGCCACTGGAAACCTGACTGGGATTACGTGTCATGGCTGCTAAGACTTCATTATAAAACGCCGTATACATGTAATCGATTTCCAAGTCTCTATCTCGAAGTTTTACTGCTCTCTCAGCGTCTTCATCGAGATATGCTTTTAAAACTTCTGACAGCATATTTTCAGCTAAACTCCCCATACGACCGATATTTACACCTGGAATAGAGTCATTTCCCTGGGTCAATAAGATCTTTGAACGTTTGGCTATATTCTTGGCGTAGTCTCCTACCCTTTCTAGGGTAGAAGAAATTTTTATAGCCGAGATCACCCTCCGTAAATCAGATATTACAGGAGACCTAAGACTAATGAGCTCAAAAGCACTATCATTAATTTCAACTTCTAAATCATCTAATTCTTGATCTTTACTAATAATTGCATCTAAAAATTTTGAATCTAAAGTTGCCAAGCCATCGATCGCTTTAGTAAACTGAGAAATTGCTAAATCCCCTAGATTCCTAATTTTCTTATTTAATTTATTTAAATCATCATCAAATGCTGAAACAATATGTTTAGATTCCATGTTTACCCCTAACCTATTTTACCAGAAATATAAGCTTCTGTTTGAGAGTTTTTTGGTCTCGTAAATACCTCGCTAGTATTCCCCACTTCGACTAGTCGACCAAGATGAAAATATGCTGTTCTTTGAGATACTCTTGCCGCCTGTTGCATCGAATGTGTAACTATAACGATAGAGAACTCTGTTTTTAATTCATTGATCAACTCCTCTATTTTGGCGGTTGCTATTGGGTCCAAAGCAGAACACGGTTCATCCATCAATATCACTTCAGGTCCAACAGCAATTGCCCTTGCGATGCACAATCTTTGCTGCTGCCCTCCTGACAACCCTGTTCCAGACTCATGGAGTCGCTCTCTAACTTCTTGCCACAGTCCGGCACGAGTTAACGAGTGCTCCACTATATCATTTAAATGCGTTTTGTTATCCGCCAGCCCATGAATTCGTGGGCCATATGCAACATTATCAAATATTGACTTGGGAAATGGGTTTGGCTTTTGAAAAACCATCCCTACTTTTGCTCTTAGAGGAACCACATCCATCGAGGGATCATAAATGTCTTTATCATCAAGAAGAATTTCCCCTTGTATACGACAAATGTCTATAGTGTCATTCATTCTATTAAAACAACGTAAGAATGTGGATTTACCACACCCAGAAGGGCCAATCAAAGACGTTACTTCTCTTTTCCCAATATCCAAAGATACATTATCAATTGCTTTATTATCACCGTAAAAAACGTTAACATTTCTCGCACGCATTCTTGGATCTTTCAATAAAGCCGCTTTTAAAGAATCATCTATCGTATCAGTTTTATTCAAGGTATCCATCTTTTACAGCCTACTCCATTTTGCCGTTATATTTTACCAACGACGTTCCAATCTCTTTCTCATTATAATCGCAACAGCATTCATAAAAAATAAAAATACTAATAAAACTATTGTTGCTGCACTTGTCTTTTGAATAAACATCCTCTCGGCAAAATCTGCCCACATAAATATCTGAACAGGCAAAACGGTCCCTGGATCTTTAACACTTCCAGGGATATCAACAATAAATGCCACCATTCCAATCATAAGTAATGGCGCTGTTTCCCCGAGTGCTCTGGCCATCCCTATAATTGTACCCGTTAACATCCCTGGCATCGCGAGTGGAACAACATGATGGAATATGGTTTGTATCTTTGATGCTCCGATCCCAAGTGCCGCATCTCTAACACTAGGAGGGACAGCTCCAATAGATACTCGAGAAGAAATAATTATTGTCGGCAACGTCATCAAGGCAAGCACCATGCCGCCCACCAAAGGAACAGACCTTGGCAACCCAAATAATCCGATAAATACAGCCAACCCGAGTATACCAAAAACTACTGATGGAACTGCCGCTAAATTGTTAATATTAATTTCAATAAATGCAGTAATTTTATTTTTCTTAGCTATTTCCTCTAAGTAGATTGCTGCTGCCACACCGAGTGGGAAGGATATTAAAAAACAAATAAACAAGGTCATTAAGGACCCGATAACAGCGCCTTTTATACCAGCCAGCTCCGCATCTCTGGAAGCACTCCCAAAAAAGAAATACTCACTCAAGCGATAACTAATTAAGTCCTTTTTAGAAAAAATATCAATGTAACTAAGTTGTAAATCATTCAAACGACGATCAGCTTCTGGCACAGTACGATCTATATAACCCCTAAGAAAACTATCGACATCATCATCAACTGGAAATTTTATTTTTGCCGTAGTTCCTAATAAATCAGGATTTCTAAAAACCATTTTTCTTATCTTTTCGCCGGCACCTTTAGATATTAATTTTTTTACAGCTTTTTTTTGCTTTCGACCTTGGGGGTCTAAAATCACATATAAGGCTTCATTTACAAGTTTATCAGAATCACCACTATAAAGTGATTCCACCGATAGGTTATTTTGCGGATCCAACCGGTCTTTATCTAAATTTATTTCTAAAGTTATATAGTATTGGAAAAAACCAGGTATTCCTTTTGAGCCAATAGAAACAAGTAAGAACAATAAAAAACCTACCGCGGTTGCAACGGCCAATCTTCCGTAAAGCTTTAAACGCTTATCCTTATTTCTACGCCTAACTAACCCATCAAGAACAATATCCGCATTATCACGTGTATAAATTTTAGAGGTTATTAATTTACTCATATTGCTCTCTATATTTGTTCACAACTTGTAATGCCACTAAATTCAAAATAAGTGTAATAATAATTAGGGTTAACGCTAACGCAAATGCTGATAATGTTTTTGCAGATTCAAATTCTTGGTCTCCTACAAGTATTGTAACTATTTGCGCCGTAACGGTTGTAACAGCGTCAAAGGGATTAATAGATAAATTTGCTGCAAGACCCGCAGCCATCACCACAATCATTGTTTCACCAATTGCTCTAGAGACCGCCAACAACACACTAGCTACTACACCAGGTAAAGCAGCAGGCAAAACTACCTGAAGAACCACCTCACCTTTTGTTGACCCCAAACCGTAAGCAGCATCGCGAAGACTCTGAGGAACAGCGTTAATAACATCATCTGATAAAGACGATACAAATGGAATGATCATTATGCCCATGACAAAACCAGCAGCCAACGCAGACTCTGAAGCAACATCCAAGCCTAAAGTAAAGCCAGCAGAGCGTAATAAAGGTGCTACAGTCAGTGCTGCGAAAAAACCATAAACTACAGTGGGTACTCCCGCTAAAACTTCAAGAACAGGTTTTAAGATAGAGCGTTCCCTTTTATTTGCGTATTCAGAAAGATAAATAGCGCTGAAAAGGCCGATAGGTACTGCTATAACCAATGCTATTAAGGATATAAGGAAGGTACCAACAAAAAGAGGAAGTGACCCATATTCTGCTAGCCCCTCTTGTCCTGAACCAGCTCTCTCTGCCCCTTCGAATTGAGGGTTCCAAGATGTCCCAAATAAAAATTCCTGAATAGGAATAATTGCAAAAAAACGTAAAGACTCAAAAATTACAGAAAATAAAATACCAAGTGTAGTTAATATCGCCACTCCTGAACTTATAGCGAGTAGTCCCAGAATTATTGTCTCTACTTTATTTCGGGCTCTAAAAGAATTCTCTATTTTTTGATATCCTAAAAATCCAATTAATAAAGAACCTCCTAGACCCAATATAATCATGATAATATTTAAATTATTACTCCAACCACTCCATGTTGACGCGGCTTTTTTCATCCATGGGCTAGGTTCAACAAAATTCGTTCCTTCAATTACATTTCGAATCTGTTCAACTGTGATGAGTTTATTATATCTATTTCCTGAACTAATTTGTTCAGGTATCTCATTTAGAATCATTCGTGAAAAGATGTAATCATCAATAACTCCCAGCGCTGAAACTATTAGAATTGCTGGTAAAACTGATATTAAAGCCAAATAAAGTCCGTGATAAAATGGGAGTGAATGCATTTTGGACGATGCCTGAATCTTTAAATTTAAGGCGGACCTACTTCCTATAATAAACCAGAATAAACCTATAAAGAGGATCAAAATTAATAAAGTAGTCTCTGACAAAACTGTGTCCTCTTAAAAAATTAGTATGAGGCGTGGTTCTGTTTCACGCCTCACATTCATTATTTGTTTTTACTTCAACATTTCCGAATTCAAGACTGGCAATGCCTTCATCATTTCCAGATTAGTATCTCGTTCTGATAGAGGCATTGGTATCATGCCAGAATCAGATAGAAGTCCATCTTCACCCCAATGCTTTGTCCACTCAATCATGTACTCTTTCATACCGGGAATTACATCTAAGTGAGCGTGCTTAACATAAAAGTACAATGCTCGAGATACGGAATAATTATCCGACGCAATATTTTCAAAAGTTGGCGCTGTTCCACTTATCACAGCACCCTGAAGAGTGTCTGAGTTTTGATCAAGATAAGAAAATCCAAATATACCATAAGCCGATGGGTCCTCTTGAAGTTTTTGAACGATTAAATTGTCTTGTTCACCAGCTTCAACATAGGCTCCGTCGGTTCTCATAGCGCGACAACTCTTATCCTTTAAGCCGAGCGCCTTCAGTGTAGCTTTAGCGAATGCATCTGCTTTACAGTAACCTTTTTGGTTTACCATTTCAGCATATGAAGCTCGTGTTCCCGATGTTGTTGGAGGACCGTAAACTCTTATAGCTATATTAGGTAAATTCGGATTAATTTCATTCCACTTCTTATAGGGGTTATCAATCATCGAAGTACCATCAGCACTTGGAACTTTCGCTGTTAAGGCTTTGCCAAGATCTGACTTGGAAATAACAAGTTGCCGACCTTTCTTTGAGTTTGCAACAACAATTCCATCATAACCAACTTTGATCTCTGTTAGAGTAACACCATTACCCTCACAAAATTCAAGTTCACCTATTTTCATACGTGATGAAGCGTTACCAATATCAATATAGTTTTGACCAATCCCGTCACACACACCCTTTTTCCCAACAGAAGATCCACCTGACTCTACAACTGGTGTCTTGAAATTAGGATTTTTACCTAATTGCTCAGCAACAATTGAAGCAAAAGGTAATACTGTAGAAGATCCAGCAATACTTATGTAATCTCTGGCAAAACCACCAGATGCGATTAGTATGCTTGTGGCAATAGTAGCTGATAAAATTATTTTTTTCATTTTTTCTCCTATCAAATAAACATTCCCGACATTGAGAATAACTATCTAATAAACAGTAATTAATAAGGTTTTATTTCACGTATATTACAGAAATATTACAGTGCCATCGGCACTATAATAAACATAAGAAAACGTTAATTACATTTTTGTTAAAATTTTTTTACATTAATATTACAATATTATTATTTATATTGCACCGTTCCAAAACTTTTATGACGTGATTTATATTGTTTTAAATATGACACTGAAAGTATTCACACCCTTAATAGTGCTGGAAATATCAAACTCAGACTTATGCCTTAAGAGTATGTGCTTAACTATAGCTAAACCGAGTCCTGTTCCACCGACAGCTCGAGATCTGGCCTTATCAATTCTATAAAAACGCTCTGTTAAGCGACTTAGGTGACGTTCGCTAATAAATTCTCCTGAATTACTTATTTCTATTTTAAGTAAATTTATTTTTGGTTCAGAAAATTTAATATTTATATCAGTATCTTCAAACCCATACTTTATTGCATTCTCAATTAAATTAACGAATACTGTTACAATTTCATCAGAAATTCCCATGACTCTACGGTTAATAAAGTTATCAGTAATTTGAGTTACTTGCTTGATTCTAATATTTTTTTGAACACATTTGATCTTTAAAGAATCAATAACCTGCTGAATTAAAGGAATAATACTAATTGATACAAAGTTTTGATTATTCTCTTCAACCTCAACCCTCGATAAAGTCAACAAGTCATCAACTAGCCTATTCATTCTTTTAGATTCTTCATCCATAATACTCAAAAATCTATTTCTCATATCATGTGGAATCTCTTTCTCAGATCTCAAAACTTCTAAAAAACCAATTAAACTTGTGAGAGGTGATCTTAATTCATGGCTGACATTAGAAACAAAGTCCTTATGGACTTTTTCGACCATCTTTTTTTGTGTTATGTCGGTTAAAAAAAATAAAAACTTCTTTTTCTTTAATTTAATAATTTTAACAAGAAGATACTTTTTAGTAAAACCATCTTCTTTAAAAGTAGTTTCAAACTGATTATTTTCTTTTATAATTCCATTATCGTTTAATAAGTCACACTCATTAAAATTAGGAAAGATTTCAAAAATATTAACATTTAAAGATAATTTAACGCTAAATGAAGCGGAGTAATTATTTAAGTACTCAATTAACCCAAAGGAGTCAGTGATAATAATAGGTTCTGTTACATAATTAAAAAAGTCATCAGAATTAATATCATAAAATTTTTGCTTTTCATCTTGCAGTGCCGCAGAAACATTTTCAACTTGCTTATTCAAAGCCTATCCTTAATTTAAAACCCAGTAATACAGAGTATCTTAATAAAAATATTTTATTACACAAATATGTAATAAACAGTAATTAAATAAAAATCATATTTAATATCCAAATGGAGAACACTTTGACTACTTACGCTATTAACGGATTTGGTAGAATTGGTAAATTAGTAACAAGGATTCTTATTAATAAGAATGCTAATATTAGTTTTATAAACGACCCAGAAGGTGACCTCGACTCCATTGCTTATCAACTAAAATTTGACAGCGTGCATGGAAAATTTAGTAAGGAGGTTAAAAAAAGCTCTAAAGATATTTTGGTAAATGATAAAAAGATCCAAATCGAAAATATGACTAACATCGATACTTTACCAAAAGACAGTGCTGACGTTGTTATTGATTGTACTGGAAAATTTAAATCACCAATACAAAAGCAAGCATACATTAGCTTAGGTTTTAGTAAAATTATTGTTTCAGCAGCTATACCCGATGAGATGGGTGTCAATATTGTGTATGGTGTAAATGAGGGTATATACAGTCCCGAACTGCACACTGTCTTGTCAGCCTCAAGTTGCACAACGAACTGCCTAGCACCAGTCGTAATGGCACTTCATGAAAGCCTTGGCATCAAACACGGGTCTTACACTACGATACATGATGTAACTAACACTCAAACAATAGTTGATCGTCCCTCAAGGGACTTACGGAGGTCCCGATCAGCCCTAACAAATTTAATCCCCTCAACAACTAATTCTGCACGTGCCATCACTCAAATATACCCAGAGCTTAAAGGCAAGTTAACAGGGCACGCCGTTAGAGTACCGATTTTGAATGCATCACTGACAGATTGTAGTTTTGAAATGCTCACTCCAACGAGTAGAGAGGAAGTGAACAATATTTTCAAAAAGTATGCATCTAAGAGACTTAGCGGCATATTAGGTTATGAAGAAAACCCATTAGTTTCAAGCGATTATGTTGGTGATAGTAGAAGTTCTATAATCGACGCAATGTCCACATTGGTAATCAATGAAACCCAAGTTAAGCTTTATGCGTGGTACGATAATGAATTTGGATACGCTAACCGTCTAGCAGATGTAGCTCAATTAGCTGGAGCTTCTCTTTGATCAAGAGTGATAACACAAAAGTATATGCCTACGTCACATTGTCCTATTGGATATTTATGCTAACAGACGGGGCTTTACGAATGCTCGTACTCCTACACTTTCATTTGATGGGGCTAGGAGCTATACAGATAGCCTACCTTTTTGTTCTTTACGAAATCGCAGGGGTTATAACTAATCTACTATCAGGGTGGATTGCTAGTAAATTTGGTTTAGCATCAATCCTGTATGCTGGACTGTTAGTTCAAGTCGGAGTTATTTTAACGCTAAGTAACTTCTCGGACGTGAGTACTGATATCATATATATGGCTCAATTAATGCTTCTCCAGGGCTTATCCGGTATTGCGAAAGATCTAGTAAAAACTAGTGCAAAGAGCTCTATAAAACTTCTCTCTTCTGACAATTCTAGTAAACTATTTAAATGGGTATCCTTACTAACAGGCTCAAAAAATGCCATAAAAGGTTTTGGGTTTTTTGTTGGTGCTACATCATTGGGTCTTTTTAGTTTTAAGGGTATCTTATTTTGTTTGGCTTTTTTATTGTTCATTACTTTAGTTATTACTTTCCCAAAAGTAATGTTCTCTTTGCCAAAGGGAAAAAAAAATATAAAATTCAATGATATCTTTTCTCGAAATAAAAATATAAATATATTGAGTTTTGCCCGAATATTTTTATTTGGCGCTAGGGATATTTGGTTTGTTGTCGCGGCTCCTCTCTATTTGTACTCTATCGGGTCAGAGGTTTTGTTCGAGACTAGACTTTCTAATTTTCTTTTTGTCGGCTCTTTCATGGCTCTTTGGGTCATTCTATATGGCTTTGTTCAAGCTCTTGCGCCAATAGTTTTAAAAAATTATCAAAAAAACTACGAACATCTTAGTACCGCAGCTTTCAAATGGGGCTTGTACGCAATTCCACTTCCATTAATTTTATCCTGTTTATTATATTTTAATTCAAATTTAGATACAGCCGTAATTATCTCAACAATATTAGGTCTTTTTGTTTTTGGATTTATATTTGCTATTAATTCATCCTTACATTCCTACCTGATTTTAGCATTTAGTTCTAAAGATAAAGTAGCAATGGACGTAGGCTTTTATTATTCGTCTAATGCCTTAGGAAGATTAGTGGGCACTCTCCTTTCTGGAATTTTATATCAAACTGGTGGAGTGTCATTATGTCTCTTTTGTACATCTATATTTTTAATTTTTAGTTGCTTTTCAATTAAAAAACTAACAAAATAAATTTGTCCTGTGAGACAGCCTATTTAGGGCCTTATACATCCATCTCCAGAAACAATGTACTTAAAGCTCGTAAGTTGTTCAGTTCCTACAGGGCCTCTTGCGTGCATTTTTCCAGTAGAAATTCCAATTTCAGCACCCATCCCAAATTCACCGCCATCTGCAAATTGGGTTGATACATTATGCATCACTATGGCACTATCAAGTCCGTTAAGAAAAATTTGAGCAGATTTCTTATCTTCTGTTACGATACAATCTGTATGATTTGATCCAAAAGTTTTAATATGATTCAGTGCTTGATCAATCCCGTCAACTACAAGAGCAGAAATTTCCATATCAAGATACTCTTTCCCCCAGTGTTCATCTCCAGCCAAATTCGTTCCTTTTAATGATGATAGAAACGTGTCAGCATTAACTTTTACACCCTTTTCTAACAACAATCTAAGTACATCTTTACCTATCGTCGAAGCTATATCACGATGAAAAATGAGACACTCAACTGCTCCGCAAATACCGGTACGACGTGTTTTTGAATTTAAAACTACTTTAAGAGCTTTTTCTAAACTCGCACCCTTATCAATGTAGATATGTACAATTCCTTCAAGGTGAGCAAATACTGGCACTCTTGCCTGCTCTTGAACTACTTTGACCAAGCTTTTTCCGCCGCGCGGAACAATTACATCTATGTAATCCACCATACTCAGCATTTCTGATACGGCATCCCTTGAGGTTGTTGGAACTAACTGGACTGCCTCAGCCGGAAAGCCGACTGAGTGAAGGCCATCTACAAGGCAACCATGAATAGCCACTGATGAGTAAGAACTTTCTGACCCCCCTCTTAAGATAACAGCATTCCCTGACTTAAAGCATAGACCTCCAGCATCTGCTGTAACGTTTGGCCTACTCTCATAAATGACTCCTATAACCCCTAAAGGTGTCCGAACTCTTTTTATATTTAGGCCGCTAGGTTGGCTCCATTCACTAATGACCTGACCAATTGGGTCTGTTAATGCCGCAATTGACTTAAGCGATTTAGAAATTCCTTCTACTCGCTCACTATCTAACATAAGTCTATCAATCATTGCTCCTGATAGCCCGTTAGTCTTTGCTTTTTTTATATCCTTACTGTTTTCATCTAAGATTTTTGTTTTGTTATCAGATATACTTTCAGACGCCCTTAATAGAGCCTGTTGTTTCTCAATTGGGTCAGCGCTAGCTAGAACTTCAGCAGCAACTTTAGCTTTCCTACCAATTTCATTCATTAAAATCTTAACGTCAGATGAAGTCATCTTATCAAACCCTAATATAGTTTTAGATTGTAAACTTACAGTGCCATGTCATCTCGGTGAATTAACGCCTTTCGGCTAGGGTAGCCTAATATTTTCTCCACCTCAACCAATCGAGAGCCAATTAACTTTCTTGCTTCTGTGGCTGTGTATCTAACAATACCGATACCAACATTTAAACCTTCCGAGTTGCTTATGTCCACAGGATCACCACGATGAAACTTCCCAGATACGCTTAGTACACCAGCAGGAAGTAAAGACTTACCAATTTTAAGTGCTTCCTCTGCACCTGGGTCAATTATAATATTCCCACATGCTTTCATTGATTTTATCCAAGACTTTCTTGCTTGTTGTGGGTTATCCTTCGCCTTGAACCAAGTACTAATAGACCCAGTATTTAACATCTCAAGTGGATTAAATATTGACCCTCTGGTTATAACTAAGGATGCACCCCCTGATGTTGCCATCTTTGCGGCTATAATTTTTGTCTTCATTCCGCCTTTTGCTATAACATTTCTAGCTTCCCCAGCCATAGCTTCGATTTCTGAGGTAATTTCAGTAACTTCTGGAATAAATTTTGCAGCCATATCGATAGATGGGTCAGCACTGTAAAGGCCATCTACATCACTAAGTAAAATTACTAAATCTGCTCCAACAGTTACTGCTACTTGTGCCGCTAATCGATCATTGTCACCATACCTTATCTCTTCGGTAGCGACAGTATCATTTTCATTAACAATAGGTATGACATTCATTGAAAGGAGTTGGTTTAGCGTAGCTCTTGAGTTTAAGTATCGTTTTCTACTCCGTATATCTTCAAGAGTGACTAGCACCTGTGCTGCTGTAATTTTATGTGTAGCTAGGACATCTTCATAGGCTCTTGCTAATTGAATTTGGCCGACAGCAGCAGCCGCTTGAGATTCCTCTAATGCCAATGATTTTGATGTAAGTTTAAGAGCTTCTCTTCCAAGTGCGATTGAGCCCGATGATACCACAATTATTTCATGTTTTTTTCTTTTTAAATTAACAATGTCGCTAGCAAGCGCATTAAGCCAGTCTATATTAAGTTTACCAGTTTTATCATTCACAAGTAATGAAGATCCAATCTTTATAACAATGCGTTTATATTTCTTTAGGGTCGCCATGGCTTGTCTTCCACCTCAAGGACTTCTGGCTTGTTGGCCTTATCTATTACTTTCCGAAGTTCTCTCAATATCTCAGTAACACCAGCTGAGCTAACACCAGACATTTCATAAACTTCACTATTGGTTACAGCTTTAAGTTCAATAAGTTTTTTCTTTCTTTGATTCTCAGTTAGTGCATCAACCTTATTCAGTGCCACTATTTTTGGTTTATATCTAAGATCACCTCCATATTTTTCTAACTCCGTAACTATAGTACTATACTCTTTTGTTACAGACTTGGAGGTACCATCAACTAAGTGTAGAAGAACTGCGCACCTTTCGACATGTCCTAGAAACCGATCCCCGATCCCCTTACCTTCAGAAGCCCCTTGGATTAAACCTGGAATGTCCGCAACAACAAATTCTGTTCTATCGATCCCAACAACTCCAAGATTCGGGTGTAATGTGGTAAAAGGATAGTCAGCAATTTTTGGTCTCGCGTTAGAACAAGCTGCAAGAAAAGTAGATTTTCCAGCATTTGGTACTCCTAACAACCCAACGTCGGCAATTAGTTTTAACTTAAGCCAAACTGTGCGATCTATTCCCGCTTGACCAGGATTTGCGCGCCTTGGAGCACGGTTAAGGGACGTCTTGAAGTGAAGGTTGCCAAAGCCACCATTTCCCCCAGTGCCTAGCTTAAATTTTTGCCCTAAGGTTGCCATATCGACTAACACAGTTTCTTCATCTTCATCGAGAATCTCTGTTCCCACAGGAACCTTTAGAATAATATGGTCACCATCTTTCCCAGATCGTTGTTTCCCCATCCCATTCTGACCATTTTTTGCAAAGAAATGCTGTTGGTATCGATAATCTATTAATGTATTTAGGCCATCAACTGCTTCAATTATAACGTCTCCGCCTCGTCCACCGTTTCCTCCGTCTGGCCCACCGTATTCGATATGCTTTTCTCTGCGAAAGCTAACAGAGCCACTTCCTCCCGAGCCAGATCGAATGTAAACTTTTGCCAAATCAAGAAATTTCAATTTAATACCCTACGCTATTTCATAAAAAACACTAATCTAGTTTTTTAATATAAGTCCAAGTTGTAACCATCGCTGATCGCGCCACGGAAAAGCTTTCGGCTTCTCCAATATACTCGAAGCCAGCATTTATTAATACCCTAGATGAAGCAGGATTATCTTGAAAAACTGAGCCAAAAATAGTTTTACAGTCTTGAGGGTTGAATTCAATAAACGCTTTTACAGCTTCAGTTGCAACTCCCGTATTCCAGATAGCAGGAATAACCCAGTAAGCTATTTCAGATTGGGATCTGTCTAATCTGTTCAAACTTACAACTCCAATTAAATCAGCCCTTCCAGACTCTTCATATTCAATACCCCATGCGTCTAAAGAGGTTTCATCAGACATAGATTTTTCAATAAAATCTTTTACGAAGTCGGGAGTTAATGGATGTGGAATAGTTCCAGACGATCTAGCAAGCCGAATGTCTCTTACATACATTTCCACCTTCGTAACGTCAGATAAACTTAAAGGCCTTATATTAAACCGCCTTGTCTTAAACACAGTTTTTTCTGGGATTTCTATAAAGGTACTCATAGCTCACCTGCTACAAGGACACTAAGAACAGTTAATAAGGTAATAGCGCCGAGGGTCCACATCAAATACTTTTCTAGCCATGTACCAGCAAAGTATTGAGCAATTTTGACACCTCCCATTGTCCATAGTGGATGAAATATTAGCTGTATAATCAATATGATAACTGCCATTATTAATGTTGTTTGGAATACAGGAGAATTATCATAAGTAAAGGCGGTAAAACTAGTAGTTATTAACGCCCAAGCTTTTGGGTTAAACGGGTGAACCAAAAGTCCAGCTATAAACCCAGGAACTTTTTCTATATCCTCTTTTACCTGAAATCGCATATTTGCTACTCGCCATGCTAACCATATCATATACCCAGCAGACACCCATTTTAGGAGTGAAAAAACTAAAGGAGCGCCTGATGCAGCCTCCAACAAGCCGAACCCGATTGGCCAAATAATAAGTTGTTTACCAATACAAACACCAAAAACAAACGGCAATGAGGACTTGAATCCAAATTTTGCTCCAGCTGCCATAAGTACCATATTAGCTGGACCTGGAGTGCCAATCACACTTACAGCAAAAAAAACAAAACTAGCTAACGCTATACTCATAATTATAACCTTAAAATAAAAAAGGACCGACTTAAAAAGTCGATCCCTTAAAAATACTTTCTTTAGGTACGACTACTCTGCTGCTTCAGCTTTCGGAAGAACTGAGATAAATGTACGACCTTTTAGACCCTTGTGAAATTTTACAGAGCCATCAACTTTAGCAAAAATGGTGTGATCTTTTCCCAAACCAACGCCTTCGCCAGGCCACCATCGCGTACCACGCTGACGACATATAATATTGCCTGGAATAACTACCTCACCACCGAACTTTTTAACTCCAAGACGTCTTCCAGCCGAGTCTCGGCCGTTACGTGATGAACCTCCAGCTTTTTTATGAGCCATTGTTACTCTCCTTGGTTACCTTCTTAGTTTTTTTACTAGCAGGTTTAGATACTGGTTTCTTTTCTGAAGTGCCTACTTTTTTAACCTCAACAGGTTTTTTTGCTTTTGCTGTGCTAGGCTTCTTTGCTGCTACTTTTTTTGTCGCGGGAACTGTCTTAGCTTCAGAAATTGTTTTTGGTTTTACCTCAGGTGTAGGGGACTTTGCCACTTTAGATGGCTTTTCAGACTTAACTGGACTAGAAACCTTTTCAATAATTAACCCTGTCCCACTTAAGGCTTCCTTAACTCCAGATTTCTTAGCACCTTTGGCTAAAATCTCAGTAATACGCAAAAGTGTTAGTTGTTGCCTATGGCCTTTTGTTCTTTTTGAGGAATGTTTTCTTCGACGTTTAACAAAATTTATTGTTTTAACACCCTTAATTTGTTCAATAACTTCAGCTTGAACGCCCGCATCAGCTACAAGTGGGCTACCTACAACTGTCTTAGCCCCACCAACCAATAGAATTTCATTAAACTGTATCTTTTCGCCAGCCTGGGCATCGAGTTTTTCAACTCTGAGAACATCACCTGAAGAAACTTTATATTGTTTTCCGCCAGTCTTTAAAACTGCAAACATTGTATTTATCCTGTCATAGCCGCGCCCTACGGTCTCCTATTGGTGTTAAGGGTACTTAAGTCAGTACCACCTCGGGCAGCGTGTTCCGGATTGGAACCATAATTAAAAAAATAGTAACACTGATACTATATGAGCGCCTTATTCAAGTTTTTCATACACAAGTCAACTCAGAAAAGTATTTCTTTAAAGGTTATTTTTTGGCTATGAGTCATTAGCTGTAAAATCTTTATGCGCCACCCTGCTCACTTAAAGTAGCGAATGCTTGGCCAAGCCTATAACTCTGATCCTCAAAGGCTTTATCCAAAATATAATTAATAGTGTTATTTAGACGTTTACTTGGCAAAGACTTAGAAAAATCTAACAAATTATTTAACTCATTGTTTGTTAAGTCTTTATAATTATAAGATGTAAAACTCATTACCCACTCAGTCATTCTTTTACGAGTTTCAATTTCGTTTGTCCAAATTTTTGATATTATTTCAGCCTCTAATAACCTCTGTTTGTCACTCGGCAAACTTAATGAATAACCTTGATAAAATGCTAGATTTGAATTCATTGAGCTGGAAACATTATCTTCAATATAATGGTTTTCTCCAATAATTTTTTGATATACTTTCAAACGGTTTGGTTTGAAGTACTTCAATTGATTAAAGATCTTTTTTGCCTCTGCCTTTCCGAGCTCACTTTTAAGTATTCTCCTAGTTGTTAATTCATTTTTGATTAGCTTTTTACCGAATGTGGTTTCATAAAAATCTATCGCACTTTCAACATCTTCGAATATATTTAATTTTAGTAATTCGTTTCTAAAAAATTCTTGCATACTATCTGAAGAATAAATTTCATTTAGTTTACTAACCCATTCCTGAGACTGTTGACCTTCCTCCTTCAACATTTCAATACCAGCTGTAACGCCCTCGTTCTGCAGTTCTTGAAAAAGATCTTTTAAGTTTAAAACTTGAACTAAGCGGTCAACTTGTGTTTTCTCTATTGCTTGGACTGGTAATGTTAAAAAAAATATTAAAAAAATTTGTGTAATAATTTTGTTATAAAATATATTTAAAAAATAATTAAACACTCTTTTTATCCTTTTTGTGCTAACGCTATGAATTAAAATCATAGTCAATACTATGGATAAAAAGCCTATATTAAGATAATATATTGAGCAAATACTTTAGTTTATCAATTAATTGAAAATGTCACTTGAAACGGATCAGCTCCTACTTTCAGAGCATAAATTGTTGTTTCAGAATGCTGGTAATTCAAATCAAAACTACTCGATGCCGTCATTTTGAAACCCAACGAGTATTTACTGTCCTCTTTGACTGTATATGTTGCATCCATAACTACCATAATTTGTTTTGTATTATTTATAGTTGTCCCTTTTGTAACGCCATCCGCCTGAAGAAGTGCTACTCGCAGTCCAGCCTCTTCTTCATCATCAGCATCAAAAGATCCATCACCAAGAGTCTCATAAATCTCTGTAGTGTAATCTGGATCTGCGGTAGATCCACAATCTATACCTAAAGTTGCCCGGTTATCGGAACCAGGTTGTGGGCTAATAAGTGTTTCGCCGCTTATGCTACCACCACCGTACGCTGACGTACTCGCAATTGTCCAACAGGTAGTACCAGCACCAGTCTTGCCAGTAATTGTGGTATTAAATGTCTCTGTAAGTTGTTGAGAGAGCCTATTCTTCAACACCATTACGAGATGATTGTATGTACCGGTTGCAAGATCACCATTAGTAGCGAGTGGCGAGCCTGCAAGGCCGGTTATAATATGCTCAACGCTTGCATCATTGTTCAGTAGGAAGGAGCAGGATGAGAAATCTTGCGTGGAACCTGACCCAGTTGCATAAGGATTGGCCGTGCACAATCCAAATTTGTAAAAGTTAATTTTATAAAAATCAGGAACTTCCTTACACGAAGATCCTGTTTCTCCACCAATATCAGTTACTATTGCTGCATTATCTGAGCCTGGGCTTAACGCATTAGCAATAATAGCTCCACCAGCAGTTCTTGTGCAGGCTGAGTCTGTTTCTGCGAAAGCTGAGTTGCAAAACAAAATTATACAAAAAAAACTAAATAATCTACAAAAATTC